>ERZ1026961.958-NODE-958-length-14173-cov-10.139751_pt1 | contig 14173 bp, 8 predicted proteins | sample MGYA00519298_ERZ1026961 | MGnify/ENA primary metagenome ERZ1026961 (study PRJEB26926, sample SAMN06164515) | human gut metagenome | biome: ENVO:00009003; feature: ENVO:2100002; material: ENVO:00002003 | host: Homo sapiens | place: USA | collected 2012 ...
ATACATAATCACGTAGGGCGTTGCCCTACGCTATGTAATATCAGGCTTTCAGCCTTATAAAATCCGCGTTCGTCAGCTTTGTCCGTGTAGTCCGCGTACCTATTTTATTCATAACCCTAACCGAAAGAAAGAAATCAATTCTGCCAATGGGTAAAGAGACTAAATCCATGTCAATCCCACATCAACACTGTATCAAGTCCGTACCATCTCCGTGTCTATAGGAATGAACTTGGTACGGAGTTGGTATGGACTTGACACGGAGTTGGTACGGACTTGGTTATATCCGGATAAGGATGAAACAAAAAAATGTCATGCACTTCCCTTTTGGCTATTTGGCATTATGGCAATTTCTCGAACGAGGGAAAGGCGTACTTACAATACAGAATATAAACCACGCATTTTACTTCAATTCAAAACACAAAAGCATATATTTTATTTCAATTTAAAACACAGATCCAATAAACAGACATTTTGCAAGTCACAAAAACCCATATTATTGTACCAATTTGAAATTAAATTAATACTTTTGCCAAACATTTTGATAGCAATAATAGGTATTACTACAGAATAAAGTAAACTTAAAAAGATGAAAGAAGAACTTTTTAACAACGAAACAAAGAGAAAAGCCGGACAACAGGGAAGGGAAGAAAGCCAACATCCTGTATATCAACGACAGCCCAAGCAGTTGGGCTTGTATGATGTAGAGAACGAGCATGACGCTTGTGGTGTCGGTATGTTAGTGAACATCCACGGAGGTAAGTCACACGAACTGGTAGAGTCTGCATTGAAGGTGTTGGAGAACATGCGTCACCGGGGCGCCGAAGGTGCAGATAACAAAACCGGAGACGGTGCCGGCATCCTGCTGCAAATCCCGCACGAGTTTATTCTTTTGCAGGGTATTCCTGTTCCCGAGAAAGGGAAATACGGTACAGGCCTCCTCTTTCTGCCGAAAGATGAGAAAGATCAGGGTGCTATCTTAAGTATCATCATCGAAGAGATTGAAAAAGAAGGATTGACATTGATGCACCTGCGCAATGTGCCCACCTGTCCAGAAATTCTGGGAGAATCGGCACTTGCTAACGAACCGGATATCAAACAGATTTTCATCACCGGATTTACGGAAAGCGAGACAGCCGACCGTAAACTCTATCTCATAAGAAAAAGAATAGAAAACAAAGTACGCAAATCGGATATTACCACGCGCGAAGATTTCTACGTTGTCTCCCTATCCACGAAGAACATCATCTATAAAGGTATGCTCTCTTCACTGCAACTGCGAGGCTACTTCCCCGATCTGACAAACCCCTACTTCACCAGCGGCATAGCACTGGTGCACTCCCGCTTCAGCACCAACACCTTCCCTACCTGGGGACTGGCACAACCGTTCCGCCTCCTGGCTCACAACGGCGAAATCAACACCATCCGCGGCAACCGGGGTTGGATGGAAGCCCGTGAAAGTGTGCTCTCCTCTCCCATTCTGGGCGACATCAGGGAGATACGTCCCATCATCCAGCCGGGAATGAGTGACAGCGCCTCGCTGGACAATGTATTGGAATTCCTCGTCATGTCCGGCCTCAGCCTGCCGCATGCCATGGCCATGCTAGTACCGGAATCTTTCAATGAAAAGAATCCTATCAGCGAAGATCTGAAAGCATTCTATGAATACCACTCCATCCTGATGGAACCCTGGGACGGCCCTGCCGCCTTGCTGTTCAGCGACGGACGTTTTGCGGGCGGTATGCTCGACCGCAACGGATTGCGTCCTGCACGCTATCTGATTACGCACAACGATATGATGGTAGTGGCCAGCGAAGTGGGCGTGATGGATTTCGAACCGGGAGACATCAAAGAAAAGGGACGCCTGCAACCGGGTAAGATACTACTGGTAGATACCGAAAAAGGCGAAATCTACTACGACGGAGAATTGAAAAAACAGTTGGCCGAAGCCAAGCCTTACCGCAGTTGGCTGGCAACGAACCGCATCGAACTGGATGAGCTGAAAAGCGGGCGCAAAGTCCCCCATAGCGTAGAGAATTACGAGAGGATGCTGCGCACCTTCGGCTATTCCAAGGAAGATGTAGAGCGACTCATCGTCCCGATGTGTACCACGGGTGCCGAGCCTATCCACTCAATGGGAAATGATACGCCGCTTGCCGTGCTTTCGGATAAGCCGCAACTACTGTACAACTACTTCCGCCAACAGTTTGCACAAGTCACCAATCCGCCTATCGACCCGATACGCGAGGAACTGGTAATGTCACTGACGGAATATATCGGCGCCGTGGGCATGAACATCCTGACACCCAGCGAAAGCCATTGTAAGATGGTGCGCCTCAACCATCCCATCCTGAGCAATGCACAACTGGATATTCTTTGCAACATCCGCTACAAAGGTTTCAAAACGGTGAAACTGCCCTTGCTGTTTGAAGTAGCAAAGGGTCGTGCCGGATTGCAGGAAGCACTCACAGCACTTTGCAAGCAAGCGGAAGAGTCCGTCAGCGAAGGAGTGAACTACATTGTATTGAGCGACCGTGATGTGGATGCCACTCATGCGGCTATCCCCTCCCTACTGGCAGTAAGCGCAGTACACCACCACCTTATCTCCGTGGGTAAACGCGTACAGACGGCATTGGTCGTGGAAAGCGGTGAAATACGCGAGGTGATGCACGCAGCCCTGTTACTGGGATTTGGCGCCAGCGCCCTGAACCCTTACATGGCATTCGCCGTGATCGACAAGCTGGTGGCGAAGAAAGAAATCCAATTGGATTATGCCACAGCCGAAAAGAAATATATCAAATCCATCTGCAAGGGATTGTTCAAGATCATGAGTAAGATGGGTATCAGTACCATTCGTTCGTATCGGGGAGCAAAAATATTCGAAGCCGTAGGTTTGAGTGAAGAGCTCAGCAATGCTTATTTCGGCGGGTTGAGATCCACAATAGGCGGTATCCGGCTGGATGAAGTGGCGCGCGATGCAATCGCATTCCACGATGCAGGTTTTGCCGCACAAGTAGACGGATTACTCCCCAACAACGGTTTGTATGCTTTCCGTAAAGACGGAGAAAAACATGCCTGGAACCCGGAAACCATTTCTACCTTGCAACTTGCCACACGCCTGGGCAGCTATAAGAAGTTCAAAGAATTCACCAGTCTGGTAGACAGAAAAGAAGCGCCTATCTTCCTGCGCGACTTCCTGGATTTCCGCCGTGCCCCCATTTCTATAGATAAGGTTGAACCGGTAGAAAGCATCATGCACCGCTTTGTGACGGGTGCCATGAGTTACGGGTCTATCAGCAAAGAAGCACATGAGGCAATGGCTATTGCCATGAACCGGATTCACGGACGCAGCAACACAGGTGAGGGAGGCGAAGACAGCGCACGCTTCACGCCCCGCGAAGACGGAACCAGTCTGCGTAGCGCCATCAAGCAGGTAGCTTCGGGACGTTTCGGCGTAACAACGGAGTATCTGGTGAACGCCGATGAAATACAAATCAAAGTGGCACAAGGGGCCAAACCGGGTGAAGGCGGTCAGTTGCCGGGCTTTAAAGTAGATCAGGTGATTGCGAAAACGCGCCATTCCATTCCCGGCATTTCATTGATTTCTCCCCCGCCCCATCACGACATTTATTCCATCGAAGACCTGGCACAGTTGATCTTCGACCTGAAGAATGTAAATCCTCGTGCCAAGATCAGTGTGAAACTGGTAGCCGAAAGCGGTGTAGGAACCATTGCTGCCGGAGTGGCCAAAGCAAAAGCAGACCTTATCGTCATCTCCGGTGCGGAAGGTGGTACGGGCGCCTCTCCTGCCTCCAGTATCCGCTATGCCGGTATCTCTCCTGAACTGGGACTAAGCGAGACGCAACAAACTCTTGTACTGAACGGTCTGCGCGGGCAAGTGATGTTGCAGGTGGACGGGCAACTGAAAACCGGTCGTGACATCGTACTGATGGCGATGCTGGGTGCCGAAGAGTTCGGTTTTGCAACCAGCGCTTTGATTGTACTGGGCTGCGTCATGATGCGCAAATGCCATCAGAACACCTGCCCTGTGGGTGTGGCAACGCAAAACGAGGAACTTCGCCGGCGCTTCCACGGACGCAGCGAATACCTGGTAAACTTCTTCACTTTCCTGGCGCAGGAAGTGCGGGAGTATCTCGCCGAAATCGGTGTGGAACGTATGGATGATATCATCGGACGCACGGATCTTATTATCCGCAAGTCAGAAAACGAATCACCCAAGCAATCCCTGATTACTTTCGACAAAATACTGGCACGCATCGATAATGGTGCAGCCATCCGCCACACCATCGACCAGCAACACGGCATCGCCCACGTAAAAGACGTTGAAATGCTGCATGCCGCTGCCGAAGCTCTGGAAAACCAGAAAGAAATCTCACTGGAATATACGATTGCCAATACGGATCGTGCTTGCGGAGCTATGCTTTCGGGCACCATTGCCGCGAAGTACGGTGAAGCGGGACTGCCGGAACATACGTTGAACGTAAAATTCAAAGGTTCTGCAGGACAAAGTTTCGGTGCCTTCCTTGTACCGGGTGTCAACTTCAAGCTGGAAGGTGAAGCGAACGATTACCTCGGCAAAGGCCTTTCGGGCGGACGGATTGCCGTATTGCCTCCGGTACGCTCTAACTTCCAGGCCGAGAAGAATACGATTGCAGGAAACACCTTGCTCTATGGTGCAACCAGCGGTGAAGTTTACATCAATGGGCGCGTAGGCGAACGTTTTGCTGTCCGCAATTCCGGTGCCATTGCCGTGGTAGAGGGTGTAGGTGATCATTGTTGCGAGTACATGACGGGCGGTCGTGTGGTAGTCCTCGGTTCAACAGGGCGCAACTTCGCAGCCGGTATGTCGGGCGGTGTAGCTTATGTATGGAATAAGGATGGAAACTTCGATTATTTCTGTAACATGGAAATGGTAGAACTAAGCCTCATCGAAGAAGCCTCCTATCGTAAAGAGTTGCACGAACTCATCCGTCAGCACTACCTCTATACAGGCTCCAACCTGGCACGCACTATGCTTGATGACTGGAACCGATATGTGGATGAGTTTATCCAGATAGTCCCCATCGAGTACAAGAAGGTACTGCAAGAGGAGCAAATGCGGAAACTGCAACAGAAGATTGCAGAGATGCAACGTGATTATTAAATCGCGTTGCGATTTAATAATCACGAATTAATAATGAAAGAATGAAGGAATGAAAGGCTGCGCAATGCATGCCCCTCTTCCCCTCCCTTTCAATTATTAATTCACCCATCACCAGCTTTAATTCTTTAATTATTAATTATTAATTTGTTTATCATGTCCTTCTTAAACATACCACGACAGGAAGCGGGATACCGTCCTGTCCACGAACGTATCACCGACTTCAGTCAGGTGGAGCAAACTTTAAACAGTCACGAACGTAAACTCCAGGCATCACGTTGCATGGATTGCGGTGTACCCTTCTGTCACTGGGCATGCCCGTTGGGCAATAAGCAACCCGAATTTCAGGACGCACTTTATAAAGGTAAATGGCGCGAAGCATACGAAGTGCTCGCCGCCACAAACGACTTCCCCGAATTTACCGGACGCATCTGTCCGGCACTGTGCGAAAAGTCATGTGTACTGAAGCTTTCGTGTGATGAGCCTGTCACCATTCGTGAAAACGAGGCGGCTATTGCCGAAGCGGCTTTTCGCGAAGGTTACATCGTGCCCATTCAGCCCCAACGTAATGGAAAGCGGGTTGCCATCATCGGTGCAGGTCCTGCGGGACTCTCCGCTGCCTGCCGGCTGAATGCTAAAGGCTATGAAGTGACTCTTTTTGACAGCAAACCCATGCCCGGCGGATTACTGCGCTATGGTATTCCTAATTTTAAACTCGATAAGGCAGTAATCGACCGCCGGATGGGAGTGCTTGAAGCTGAAGGCATCAAGTTCGAAATGGGCGTAACGGTAGATGTACAGAAACTCCCCGCGGGCTTTGATGCCTACTGCATCTGTACCGGGACGCCACAGGCACGCGACCTCAATATCCCCGGACGCGAACTGAAAGGTATTTATCTTGCCCTCGAAATGCTGTCCCAGCAAAATCATATCCTCGATGGAGAAACGTTCCCCAAAGAACGTCTGGTAAATGCCAAAGGCAAACGGGTTCTCGTCATCGGTGGCGGTGATACAGGATCAGACTGCATCGGTACAAGCATCCGCCAGGGAGCCGTGAGTGTGACACAGATTGAAATCATGCCACAGCCTCCCGTAGGTCACAATGACGCTACTCCTTGGCCACAATGGCCCATTGTGCTGAAGACGACTTCAAGTCACGAAGAAGGTTGCACGCGCCGTTGGTCACTGGCATCCAATCAGTTTATTGGCAAGAATGGAAAAGTCTGCGGTGTAGAGGTGGAAGAAGTGGAATGGATTCCGGCTCAGGATGGCGGACGCCCTACCATGAAACCTACCGGAAAGAAGGAAGTGATAGACGCCGATATGGTGCTTCTGGCCATGGGCTTCCTGAAACCGGAACAACCGGAATTTCCGGAAAATGTATTCGTAGCAGGTGATGCGGCACGTGGTGCCAGCCTTGTGGTGCATGCACTGGCGGACGGGCGGAGAGTGGCAGAACGGATAGACAAGTATTTGAGTGATTAGTGGTAAGTGATTAGTGATTAGCAGGCTGTGCTATGCTTACTAATTACTAATCACTCATCACTAAACCCTAATCACTGAACTAATCACTAATCATTAACCCCTAATCACTAAGCATCATGTGTGGAATCGTAGGTATCTTCAATATCAAATCTCAATCTCAGGAATTGAGAAACAAAGCGCTTCGAATGGCGCAGAAAATCCGTCATCGCGGACCGGACTGGAGTGGTATTTATGTAGGCGGCAGTGCCATCCTGGCTCACGAACGTCTTTCCATCGTCGATCCGGAAAGTGGCGGACAACCTTTGTACTCTCCGGATGGCAAGCAAATCCTTGCCGTCAACGGTGAGATCTATAATCATCGGGAAATCCGTTCCCGCTACGCCGGCAAGTATGCTTTCCGTACAGGATCGGACTGTGAAGTCATCCTCGCATTATATAAGAATAAAGGCATTCATTTCCTCGAAGAATTGAACGGCATCTTCGCCTTTGCCCTTTACGATGAGGAAGCAGACGATTATCTGATTGCCCGTGACCCTATCGGGGTAATCCCTCTTTATATCGGTCGTGACGACCAGGGACATATCTACGTCGGTAGCGAACTGAAAGCTCTCGAAGGTTTCTGTGATACCTACGAGCCTTTTCTGCCCGGACATTACTTCTGGGGACGTGAAGGGAAAATGCATCGTTGGTATCAACGCCCCTGGACCGATTATGCCGCCGTCAAAGCCAATGACACCACCGCCCGCCGGGCTACCCAACCAGAAATCAACAGTGTAAAACTCTCCCTTGAAGCTGCCGTGCAACGCCAGTTAATGTCCGATGTTCCTTACGGTGTTCTGCTCAGTGGTGGCCTCGACTCTTCCGTCATCTCCGCCATTGCCAAAAAGTATGCCCGCAAGCGCATTGAAACCGACAACCAGAGCGAAGCCTGGTGGCCTCAACTCCACTCCTTCGCCGTCGGCCTGCGCGGTGCACCGGACTTGATTAAAGCCCGTGAAGTGGCAGAATACATCGGCACTGTTCACCATGAAATCAATTATACCATTCAGGAAGGGCTCGATGCCTTGCGTGATGTCATCTACTTTATCGAAACATACGACGTTACCACTGTTCGTGCTTCCACACCGATGTACCTGTTGGCACGTGTCATCAAGTCTATGGGCATCAAGATGGTGCTTAGTGGCGAAGGTGCTGACGAGGTTTTCGGTGGTTATCTCTACTTCCACAAAGCCCCCACACCGCAGGCTTTCCACGAAGAAACGATCCGTAAGCTCTCCAAATTGCACCTGTACGACTGTCTGCGTGCCAATAAGAGCCTTTCTGCTTGGGGTGTAGAAGGTCGTGTTCCCTTCCTCGATAAAGAATTCCTGGATGTGGCAATGAACCTCAGCCCTGCCGTCAAGATGTGTCCGGGCAAAGAAGTGGAAAAGCGCATTGTGCGCGAAGCTTTTCAGGATATGCTGCCTCAGAGTGTTGCCTGGCGGCAAAAAGAGCAATTCTCCGATGGCGTCGGTTACAATTGGATTGATACATTGAAAGCCATTACTTCTGCCGCCGTCACCGACCATCAGATGGAACATGCCGCCGAACGGTTTCCCATCAATCCACCACAGAATAAGGAGGAATATTACTATCGTAGCATTTTCGAAGAGCACTTCCCCAGTCAGTCGGCTGCCCGAAGCGTGCCCAGTGTGCCGAGCGTGGCTTGCTCTACTGCTGAAGCACTCGCCTGGGATGCCACGTTGCAAGGGAAAAATGATCCGAGCGGACGGGCGGTGGCAGATGTGCACGAAGTACCCATTTAATTCATTACCATGCTTGGAAACAGGAATAAATAAGTATCAGCCGTGGCAGGAAGATAGCAAAATAAGTGTTATCTTTGCTGCCACGGACTTTTATAAGTATTAAGTTTTAAGTATCTAAGTAATACCATTGAGTTATGGAACAGAACAGCATCAAAGGCATCCCCTACGGGCTGACCGACTATACCCGTCTCGCCCGTGAAAACTATTACTACGTGGACAAGACTCACTTTATCCCTCTGATAGAGCAGTTCGCTTCATATCTTTTTCTCATCCGCCCCCGCCGATTCGGCAAGACGCTGCTCATCAACATGCTGGCGGCCTATTATGACATCAATAACGCCGACCGCTTCGAAGAGCTCTTTGGCGAACAATGGATATACGAACATCCCACTTCCCTGAGAGCGAAGTTCATGATACTCAGGTTCAACTTCTCCGCCGTCAACTCCACACCCGGAAGACTGGAGGAATCGTTCGAGAAGCACTGTACGGAGCGTTTCGTAGAGTTTGCCAACAACTACGAACACCTGTTCCAGCCCGGCTTTCGCGAGGAATTGATGAGTCGTACCTTAGCCTCCGAACGGCTGGATTATATCAATAGCACCGCCAGCCGGTTGCGCCTGCGTATCTACCTCATCATCGACGAGTACGACAACTTCACCAATACCATCCTTTCCACCTTCGGAAAGGATGCGTATCGCAAGGCCACCCACGGCGAAGGCTTCTTCCGCTACTTCTTTAACGTGCTCAAGTTCCTCACTTCCGGCAACAGCATGGCACTGGAACGTATGTTCATCACCGGTGTAAGCCCCATCACGTTGGATGACGTGACGAGTGGTTTCAATATCGGAACCAACATCACCACCTCGCCGTTGTTCAACTCTCTGGTAGGCTTCACCGAAACGGAGCTGCGCACCATGCTGGAATATTACCGCGACCAAGGCGTACTGACGATGGACGTGGAAGAAATGATTCGCGACATGAAGCCTTGGTACGACAACTACTGCTTTGCCGAGGAATGCCTGAACGAAAGTATGTACAATTCCGACATGACGCTCTACTACGTAAACAGTTGTCTGAAACTCGGTAAAAAGCCCAAAGAAATGGTGGACACCAATATCCGTACGGACTACAATAAGCTGCGTCACCTCATCCAGATAGATCACGAACTGGGCGCCAACTTCTCCGTTATCCGCGAAATCGTGGAAAACGGACGGACATCAGGCACCATCAGTAGCGCCTTTTCCGTAGAGAAGATGGTGGACCGGAACAACTTCAAGTCATTGCTCTACTACTTCGGCCTGCTCAGCATCCGGGGCGTGGAGCGCGGACAGACAGTGCTCACCATCCCCAACAACACCGTACGCGAGCAGTTCTACACTTACCTGACGGAGGCTTACAACCAAGCTGACATCTTCAGTTTGGACTTCTCCGACCTGGCCGACCTGATGACGGGCATGGCATATGATGCCGCCTGGCAACCCCTCTTCGCCTACATCGCCGCCGAACTGGAGAAGCAAAGCCGCATCCGCGAGTTCATTGACGGTGAAGCACACGTGAAGGGTTTTCTTCTTGCCTATCTCAACATGACGAACCTTTACCAGCTGATGCCCGAATATGAACTGGGCAAGGGCTACGCCGACTTCTACTTCCGTCCCAATCCGCAGATGCCGGATATCCGCTATGCCTATCTGATGGAGGTGAAATACCTGAAACGCGACGAGCCCGAAAGCCGCATCACCACGTTGAAGGAAGAAGCCCGGAAGCAATTACTGAAGTACGCCTCGGATGAAATAGTCATGCAGACCATCGGCGGAGCGCAACTCAAACTAATCACCATTGTCTTCCGAGGTTGGGAAATTGTCGGAATGGAGGAGACAAAGATTAGTGAAAAAGTAATGGACTAAAATTAATATCAAGCGCTTATGTGCAGTGAAAGATTACGTGATAAGGCATGTAAGGTCGTACCATTGTGTAAACAATTTACCACCCGACACCTATCAACAGAATACCAAAGGTTCTTATCACAGTCTCAAATATAGACAAATCACAGGCATTTTTCTGCTTTATTAAGCTTCTTGTTATTCGTTTTTAAAGAATAACGGGAACGTTTTTAAAGAATGTGCTCAACGTTTATTAAAAACGTAAAAAGCCTCTTTTAAGCCCGAATCCGATAAATATCAACAAGAAAGGCGATAACTTCCTATTGAAATTATCGCCTTTCTTATTTTTTGTCTGTTATTATCTTAGAAAACAAATTGTATGAATTCTCTATTATCAACTACCCTGCAAAGATACGACATCCGAAAGGCGAAGTCAAGTATTCTGGCCGGTTTTTCCGACTTTTCTTTTTTTTTATTTTTTAATTCTTCCATTTTGTTTTTGTCCGATACCATTTTTTTCTAATTTTGGGAATTAGAAATTAGGAACTTACGTTAACTTAACACACAACAAAGATGAAATATAAAACTTATCTGGTAACAGTCTTATGGGGAGCCCTTTTATCCCTGACTTTACCTGGCGCAGCACAAAATAATCTTCAACATCAAAAGGACTCTCTACGCCAAGTGATCGAGCATTCCGAAGGCATCGATAAACTGAGGTCGTACAACCGATTGTACTATCTATATATGTCCGAAATTGCCGACGACCGGAAAATGGATACCCTGCTCACCGTGTTCGACCAGGCGGAAGCCGAAGCCATCAGGCAGGGAAACACAAAAATGCAGGGAATGGTATATGGAAACCTCATCATCTCCCATATAAACAGAAACGAGTACGAACAAATCATTCAGAAAGCTCCCGCCTACCTCGATTTCTATATCAAGCACGAACAATGGAGACTCTATTATCAGATACACATGCAGCTTATCACCGCCTACAATCTGAAAGGAGATTATACACACGCGGCGGAAGAAGCGCAACTGATGTTCGACCGTGCCAAGGAACGGAAGGACAAGGCGGGAATGGCGACAGCACTCTATGCCACAGCCATCACCTACAATGTGCAGGACAGATGGAAAGAGGAAGAAGACTGTTTCAGGGAATGCATCCGCCTGCTATGGGAAGTTTCGGGATACGACAATATCCTGACACAAGCCTACGCATTCTTATGCAGTTCGCTTCGGGCGCAAGCCCAATATGATGAGATATTGAAACTCGTGCCCGAATACCGAAAAGCCATCGCGCGATTTGAGAAAGCCGCCGGAAGAGAGCAACCAGAAGCATGGGGAAACCTCTATGTGGCATTGATGAATACCTACATAGATACAAAAGACTATGACAAGGCTGGAGAGTACCTCGCTAAGCTGGACGGCATCGTCAACAACAATATCTCAAAATATGAACTGGCACGGGCAAGGGCGCTGATATTCCAGTCGCGGGGAAATTACAGCAAGGCGCTTGCCGCAATAGACAGTGCCGCAGTGGAAGTTCCGGAATCGGACTTCGACCTCAACGCCACTCGGAAGATAAAGATGGAGATACTTGCCCGGATGGGACGCATCGACGACGCTTTTCAACTATTTGATGAAATCATCGCTACGAATGACAGCCTGAAGAATGTGGAAGTCAACGCCCGTTTCGACGAATTGCGCACCCGGTATGAGGTGGAAAAGCATATCGCGGAGAAGGAACGCAACTTCCATTACTTCCTTTTTGCCCTTGGCATCTGCCTGGTTCTGACGTTGCTGCTGGCAGGCGTTTTCTATTACAACCGGGTGATCGCTATCAAAAACCGTAAGCTGTATGAGCGGATCAAGGAACAAGACCGGCTGGCGGACGAACTGGCAGAGCTGGAGCGTGCCCGCCGATCCGAAGCTTCCGCTGAAACTTCCGGTAGTGAACCGGACGAAACGGTGGAAACCGTGGGTGCAGATGCCCCCGGCAGTGAACAAAAGAATCTGGTCATGCGGTTGCAGGAGTATCTACTCTCCCACGACAACCTGTTGGATGCCGAAGTGAATCGCGACGACATTATATCCGCGCTCGGCACCAACAAGAACACATTGACAGATGCGGTGAAAGCCGTTACGGGAAAATCGCCCATGGAGTATATGCGCATCCTGAAAGTAGAGGAGGCACGCAAGCAGATGGACGCCCATCCCGAATTGACCATTGAGGCGGTGGCTTTCAGTTGTGGTTTTAATATACCAAGCACTTTCTACCGGATGTTCCGGAAACAATATGGCATTAGTCCGGCGGAATATCGGAAAATGGCAAGGGCTCAGGAAAAATAAGAAGAAAGACTTCTTAAACTAAAAAAGCACGATGAATTCGTGCTTTTTTTATGTTTTGAAGTATTGAGCGAATAGCAGAAAAGGACAAAATGCAATAAAGTTGGGACAAAATGCAATGTTTTCCTGCACAAGAATCGTGTAATTTGCAACAAAAACAATAGCTATGAATGATTACATCTTTCTTATCACTTTAGTGCTTGTCTTTTGCTCGTTGGCAATTGTGACTTGCGTCCTTTTGTATTGCAGGAAGATAGAGCAGAAGTGTAACTATTATATAGCAAAGAGCATCCGCGAACAAGACGGCTTGGTCAAACAACTGGAAAGAACACGTATCGAAAAGGAAATAATCGAAAAGGTGGTTAAGACTGATTTGTCGGAAGTCGTTAAATCTCCCGAATTCTCAGAGGCCGTTAAAACGTCCATTACGGAAAAGAAAGCCGATAACAGCATGACTGACACAAAGAAAAAGGCGTCACGGATAGAGATTACCTATTATATATAACACACATATAATAAATGAACCTATGAAACAGTTACAAAAAATTTTATTGACTCTCTTTGTCTGGGGAGTGACGGCAATCGGAAATTCTTTTGCGCAGTCATCCGCGGGCACGACGGAATCTAATTTCATCACTGCCGCGCGTGCATACCATACTAATAAGGATATGGTGGTAGGCTTCGCTCTGCGCACCAACCTTTTGTATGACGCCTTCCTGCTCCCCACGCTTGGTGTGGAATGGCGGGTGAACCGCAACTGGGGCATTAAGTTGGATGGCAGCCTGAGTTGGTGGGGCAGTAGTAGCGATAAGGTGCAAAAAGTATGGCTCCTGAATCCGGAAATGCGCTGGTATCTACTACGTAATAAACGCCTCTACGTAGGCGCATCGGGCAGCTACGGGGAATACAACATATATAAGTATCCCCTCGGCAGGCTTTTCTCAAAAGATACCGGCTATCAGGGTACGCTGTGGAGCGCGGGTGTAACGGTAGGCTATCAGCTTTGCCTCTCCCGTAAGTTCTCGGTAGATTTTAACCTCGGCCTGGGTTATACCCGCTCTAAGTACGACAGCTTCAGCATGACGGACGGCGTGAGGGTATCGAAGGAGCGTGACAAGACCAAGAACTTCTTCGGTCCCACGCAGGCAGGTATCAGCCTGATATGGACATTGGGAAACAGCAAGTAGGAAACTCTAAAAACGCAAAATATGAAAAAGATTGTATTATTCTTAGGATCGGTACTCCTCCTCGCAAGTTGTGACGTGAAAGACCCGATCTACAACACACCGCATCCCGACCACGGCATGATAACCCTTACCACCGACTGGTCGCAGCGGGGCACGGGCATCGACATCCCTGCGTCCTACACGGTGCAGGCGGGCGACTACTCGACCACGCTCGGCAACACGACAAACCGGATAGACCACCTGTTCGAGCCGGGAACATACCGTACCTATATCTATAACACACCGGAACAGGTCTCGATAAGCGGC
>ERZ1026961.987-NODE-987-length-13776-cov-8.317761_pt1 | contig 13776 bp, 16 predicted proteins | sample MGYA00519298_ERZ1026961 | MGnify/ENA primary metagenome ERZ1026961 (study PRJEB26926, sample SAMN06164515) | human gut metagenome | biome: ENVO:00009003; feature: ENVO:2100002; material: ENVO:00002003 | host: Homo sapiens | place: USA | collected 2012 ...
ATCTACACACTGCATATCGTCGGCAGCGTCAGATGTGTATAAGAGACAGGTTTTCACATGGATTATATTGCACTTAAAAATGGAGAAAAAGAACCTGAATATCCTATTGGTGCAGAAGAAATATTGAAAGATACTTATTCTACCTGGACATATCAAGAACAGATAATCAAAGCAGTTCAAACTCTTGCTGGATTTACAGAAGAAGAAGCGGACGGCACTCGTGCAGCTATTGCGAAGAAAAAGAAAGATAAGGTTGAAAAAATTCATCCAAAATTTGTTGATGGTTATGTAAACAAATTTAAAGATAAAGGAGTGACGAAGGAGTATGCAGAAGCACTTTGGGAACAAATGAAAAAATTTGGTTTGTATGCGTTCAATAAATCCCACGCTGCTGCTTACGCTATCAACGCTTACAATTCTTTGTGGTTGAAAGTACATTATCCGTTGGAGTTTTGGTCGGTTGCCTTGTCTCGTGCAAGTAAAGATGATTTTCCTCGTTACATTAATGAGATGAATCAAACGGAAGGGATCGAAATCAAGCCCGTTAATATCAACAAATCTGATGTTGGTATCGTGGGTGATAAAAAGAGCAATAGTGTTTACTGGGCACTTAACGCCACCCAACAAGTCGGAGAAAAGGCACAACAACAGATCATTGAGGAACGGGGAAAGAATGGAGAGTATTTTTCTTTGACAGAATTTGCGGAACGACATTCCTTTAAAGGTTCTTCCGTTAATAAGTCTACTGTTGAAAACCTTATTTATTCAGGTGCTTTTGACGATATGGAAGAAACAAGGGGATTTTCCAATATCTTCTCTGCAAGGGAATATATGCTTGGGAAATATCGAGAAAAGAACCGTATCAAGATAGATAGGGAAAAGGACGAATACAGTGTTGCTTTCAGCAAAAACAAGATAGGCAAGGATTGGTGGTGGCTTTTGCAACAGAAAAACAAGTCCGGTTTTGCTTTCTTTGATTACAAGAAATTGGTAGAGGAATACCTTCGTCCGAAAGCAAAGACTGCGGAATATTACGATGTGGACGATTTGCAGAACTATGACGGTTCTACTTATAAAATGGCAATGGTGGGAGGATATGTGTTGGAAGTGGAAGAAAAGGAATCGAAGACAGGAGCGTTTGCCAGCCTTCTACTTGAAAACAACTACAAATTCCTTCGTGTGGTGATATTCCCTGCCGACTATATGGACAAAGAAGAGTATATCCAAAGTTGCAAGAAGAACATCTTACTGCTTACAGGAAAGGTTTCTTTTGATAGGTTTAAAGAGGAATATGTGATACAAGCAAATAGAAACAGTCAATTTGTAAAATTGGGAGTGTGATGGAAAAAGAAGAGAAAGAAAAGATTTTATGGGATTGTATTGAAAATCGTGCCGGTGAAAGGGCAAAAGATTTTTCATTTCCGATAGATATTTTTAATGGCATTTTAGATGCAATGGAGCAGTATGCTAATTTAAAGATGAAAGAAAATGAAATTGGTTAGGAATATTGGTGACAAGGCTATAGTCTTGATTTCAAACGACCTTAAAAATGAACTGGATATGGATGCTGTAACTTCTATAGACCATTCCAACCTGTACGGGGAGATAGCTACAAGTTCAGTCTTATTGAACAAAGTAGGACTTCTTCGTGCACAAGCTGAATCTGAATATGAAGCAGCAAAGTTGGAATTTTCTGTACATAAAGCACAGCTTTCTACAGAGATAAGACGGGAATCTATTGTGAATGCTGGAAAGGTCAAAGTGGAAGATATAGGACTTGTGAAACTTACAGAAAGTTCTTTAGAAGATATTCTTACTATCAATCCAGAGCTTAATGCAATGCAAAAGACACTTGTCAAGAAGAAAAAGCATTTGGCGGAAATAGACAGTCTCTATTGGGCGTTGCAGTCGAAAGACCGAAAACTGAACAATTTAGTTCCAAAGGTTACACCGGAAGAATTTCTGGATAATTTAGTGGAAGGAGAAATAAATACATTCATAATTAAAAAAGAAAAGTAACATTTTAATTATCAACATTTTAAAACATTAGAGTTATGAAATTTGACAGATCGAAGTTCAAAAAACAGTCAGTAGAAGATTTGGATTCAGAAGTAAAGCAAGCAGAAAAGACAATGCGAAAGGGTGGTAAATCTTATACCGGGTTTGCTACCGTCCAAAAAGGAAAGAATACATTCCGTGTAGCTCCTTCAATGGGTAAAGCCTATGTCGCTTGCAAAATGTCAAAGCTCCGCGTGGAAGTTCCTACTTATGACGAGAACGGTAATGTAACAGGAAAAGAAGTGAAAGACAAGAACATTTTTTGCGCGGACGTACATGGACGCAACCTTCTTAAAGGAAAAGACCCTATCGTCCTTTATTGCGACTATGTGAGAAAGAAAGCATCCGAAGAATATCAAGATGATACGGAAAGACGCAAGTACCTCAATCCTATCATGGGTTACAAGAAAGGCAACAAGTTTGTATGGGGAATCAATCCTACGCTGGCTTATGTTTGCTATGTGTATCAAGGGAACAAGGATTTTGCCCGTTTGCAGCTTTATGGAACATGGATGAACCGTATAAAGGAAATTTCTGTAGAACAATCTGATGATGATACGGTTTCATTTGATATCTTCTCACAGATGGAAGGTGCTTATCCTCTTGTAATCACGATGGGAGAAGATGATAAAGGCAAAAAGACTTATTCTTTATCTGCCGGCATACCGAAGAAAGGTCAGTCATGGGATGAATTTTTTGAAGAAACTGCTATCCCGGACGAAGACATGGAATATTTCTTGAATGAAGTGCCTTCACTTGAAGAGATATACAAGGATTCTTACAGAGCAAAGGATTTTGAAATGGCTTTGGATGGATTGAAACGCTTCGATGAAGAAAACAATTATGATATCTTTTCTGACGACGAGTTCTTGAATGAAATTGAAGAAATGGCAGCAATGCTCCCAGATGACAGTCAATCAGAGGAAGACAAGAAAACCCCATTTGACGAGGACGAAGACGAGCAAGAAAACCCCAAAAAGAAGCCGGCAAAGAAAGAAGACGAGGAAGAAAAACCTGCCACTAAGAAACAGGTTGCAAAAGCTCCAGCTTCGGAAAAGGCTGCAAAAGTTGCTTCCTATCCTCCGCTTTCTAAGATGAAAGCCTTTTTAAGCCAGTATATTGATGAAGAATATCCTGGCATGGAAATTCCATCCGATCTTACAATCACAGAACTTCGTGAATGGTACGATCTGGCACAAAAGGGAGAAGCGTTGCCTTTCCCGGAAGGCGAAGAAGAGGATACAGAACAGGAACATGAAACTGAATATGACGATGATCGGGCAAAAGACGAACCGGAAAAGGAAGATGGGGAAGATGAACATCCCGCAGGGGAGGAAGAGGAATCTCCTATTGACGAAGAACAGACGGACAATGATGAAAAGTTATTGGAAGCCAAAAAGCGTTTGCAGGCTTTGAAAGCTAAGATGAAAAAGAAATAATTTTCTTTTCGTTTTCCTAATATATTAATCAGAAAGGGGATGGAGAATTTTGTGTTCCTCCCCTTTCCCAACAATTTCGATCATGAGCAGCAAATATTTAGCTATAATTTCAACGGATCATCATCTTACTGCCGATAATGCTACTATTATAAAAGATATTCTTTTGGAAGAACTTGACTTGGCAGAAAAGAAAAAGATACAAACCCATATATGGTTGGGTGATGTTTTTGATAACAGGGTATCGCAAAGAGAAGTGTGCCTTTCCACATTGAATGATGTCCTGGAAGAATACGACAAACGCGGACACCATGTGATCTGTATTCCCGGCAACCATGACAAAACATCCTACACAAGTAAGAAATCATTTCTTACTCCTTTTAAATATCATCCGTCTTTTACTTTGGTAGAAGAATTGGACGGAATGCAAGTAGAAGGTGTGTATTGCTTTTTCCTTCCGTTTTTTACAGATGATATTCTTTTGGATGAACTGGAAGAAATAGGGGATAAAAGAAAGAAGAATATCCTCTTTGGACATTTTGCGGTCACAGGAAGCAAGAACATGGACGGATCGGAAGTGTCCAACCTTTTAAAACCTTCCATGTTTCAGATGTTCAAAAAAGTGTACTTGGGGCACTATCATAACTACCAACGGGTAGGAGAGAACATCTATCATTTAGGAAGTGTCCAACAAAACAACTTTGGGGAAGATGAAAAGAAGGGTTTCTGGCTTTTGGATTCGGATTTGAATGTAGACCTTGTTTCTTCTACAAAAGGACAAGTATTTAAGAAACTGGAAATTGATTTGGGGGAAACTCCCCACAAACAGGCGGTGTCACTTATCAAGAAATTTAAAAAGGAGAACCCTACTGCCCGTGTAAGGGTGGAAGTCTGGGGAGAACAATCTTCACTCGATGCCTTTGATAAGGATGCCTTTACAAAAGAAGGCATAGATATCAAGAAAAAGTTTAAGGAAGTGGAAGAAAAACATTCTATGTTGACAGAAGTAAAGGCACTTGACAAAAAGGACATAGAAGAAAGGTTTTCCGCTTTTTGCAAGGAAAACGAATATGACGAAAAAGAAGGAAAAGAAATTTTAGACAAATTGATGTATGGCGAAGAAAAAGGAAACTAAGAAAACGGAAGAAGCGGTAACTGGGGAAGTGCAGCAACCTAAAGAAGAAAAGAAACCGAACCGTCTCGGTGATCTTATAAGCCGGATTGAAAGTAGGTTTGGAAAGGAAGCTATAGCAGGAAAGAAGCAAGATATAGAGTTCGTGCATTCAGGTTCTTTCCTATTAGATGAAATACTTGGTGGAGGATGGGCAAAAGGACGTATTGTGGAAGCCTACGGAGGCTTTTCTTCCGGCAAGACAAGCATAGCTTTCCACCTTGCCACCGAAATCCAAAAGCAAGGAATGGCGGTAGGGTATCTTGACACGGAAAATGCAGTTGATCCGAAATACATGGGAGCTATCGGTGTAGACCTTTCTTCTGATAAATTCATTCTTTCTCAACCTTCCACAGCAGAGGAAACACTGGAAATAGCAAAGGAAATGTGCAATGAACCTTCTATTGGATTGGTGGTGATTGATTCTATTGCAGGGTTGGTCCCTACAGCTCTTTTAAATGGAGAGGCAGGAGATGCCCATATAGGTCTTACAGCAAGGCTTTTAAGCTCACAGGTAAATATCTTGAAAAACATCTGCAAGCAAACAGGGTGCATTTTATTCTGCATCAACCAGATCAGATCAAACATAGGGGGGTATGGAAATGCAACCACTACTCCAGGAGGATTTGCCATACCTTTTTATGCAAGTCAAAGGGTTGAACTTGCCCGTGTAGGCTCTGATAAGGAGGGTGAAGTGTCCGTTGCAAACAAAGTGAAGATCACATGCAGGAAAAACAAAGTTGCTCCACCTATGAAAACTTGCAATATTGTTATCCGTTTCGGTGTAGGTATTGACAAGGTGATGGAAATGCTTAACATGGGATTGGACTTAGGTGTGCTCACAAAGAAAGGAACGTACATCTATTACGGGGAAGAAAAGATAGGATTCGGATTCCCTGCCGCAAGGAAGAAACTAATCAAAGAAACAGAACTTTTTGACAAGATTAAAAAAGATGTCCTTTCAGAGTTCAGAAAGAAAGAAGTAACATTTGAAAACAAGGAGGTGGAAGATGAAGCCGGTCAAGATTGAAGCAACAAATTTTGTGTCATTCGAGCATTTTGAATACACATTCCAAGATGGGGTAACCGCACTTGTGGGATTAAATAAAACAGACGACAATCAAGGCAGTAACGGTAGCGGTAAAGCGTTGACGATGGATTCCGATATTCTTACCCCTAATGGGTTTGTAAAAATGAGGAATATCAAAGTAGGAGACATTATCCTTCATCCTTCCGGTGCTTATCAGGTGGTGAGAGCGATTCCGTTTCATGATACAGATATTGCATACAAGATTACTTTTTCTGACGGTACGGAAGTAAAATGCAATAAAGAGCATTTATGGAAAGTACGAACAAACCAAAGCGAAGAATGGTCTGTAATTTCGCTTGGCAAAATCATGGAAAGAAGCAAAGATGAAGAAGTGTTTTTTGAAGTTCCTGGGTGTTTCGGCAGACCGTCTAAAAAGATGGTTTCTTTTACCTGTATGGGTGCGGAAGAGCAACAATGTATTACCGTTTCGGGAGAGGACGGAATGTTTATCACGAACAACTACACACCTACTCACAATTCTTCTATGCAACAGGCAGTTTATTTTGCCATAACAGGCAACAACTACCGGAGCAGTATTGACAAGAAACTGATTCGAAACGGTGAGAAGGAAGCGAAAGTATTACTTGATATAGAATGTCCCATAAGGAAAGAAACTCTCCATATTGAGCGCATTTTACCCTTAAAAGGAAGCAGTAAACTTAATGTGTCGTTGAATGGAGAACAGGTCAGTCTTGCTACTGTAAAAGACGGCAACAACTATATCCTTTCATGGATGGGTATTTCACCGGAAGATTTGAAAAGCTATTTTCTTATCTGTAAAGAATATTACAAGTCGTTCTTTAAAAGTTCCAATACGGACAAATTAGCTCTCATAAGTCGTTTTATCAATTATGACTTCTTGGATGGCAGTAAGGATATTATACAAAAGGAACTGGACGAAATTTCATCTAAGAAATCAGTTATCCAAAGCAAAAGAGATCGTGCGGAAGGGAGTGTAGAAGCATTGCGGCAAATGATAGAGGATGCCGTTAATTTCGACTTCGAAGCGGATCGAAAGGAAAGGATCGAAAGGGTGGAAAGTAAAATCAAGTCTTTAAAAGAAGATATTGATTCTGCTAAATACAATATTGACTACAACAAGAAAAATATTGACAAAGGAAAGAAAACACTTGAAGTCTTGGAAGAAGAACTTCGAGAAGCCGAAGAAAAGAAAAAGAAACTTCCTTCTACCAAAGAAATAGAAGAAGTGATTGAATCCGTCAGAAAGGAACTTGGAAAAGCTAAAGAAGATCAGAATGAGATTTTGGAAACAAAAGAGGAGCTTTCGAAAATCCATGACGAACTGAAAGTGTCTCTTCGGAAAGTTCTTGTAAACCTTTCTGGGACGATTACATGTCCTAAATGCAAGCATAAGTTCTTGACACTTCAAGACACCACACTTGAAAAGGAAGAGAAGAAAAAAGAGAAAATAGGGAAACAGGAAAAGGAAGTTGTCGGGGAAATAACATCTTTGGATGAATCCCTAAAGGAATACGAAGACCTTATTTCTTCTTTCATTCAAGTGAAAAACGAACAGGAGGATGAACTTGACAAAATCCGGGAAGCAGGAAAAGAAATTTCATCTGCTGTCTATAAGATCACAAGTGAAATAGAATCTGAAAAGTCCAATATTTCCATTCTTGAAAAGCGAAACAAAGGGCTTTTAGAAAACATAGCTGCCGGAAAAGAAGATGTAAAACGTCTGGAAAAACAGATAAAGGAAATCGAAAAGGAAATGCCTTCTTCTATTGATACTTCTTCACAGGAAAAGCAAATAGAAGAAATGATGCTTGCTATCGCAGGGTATGACAAGGAAATGACGGAATTGGAAAACGAAATGTTTCGCAAGAAAGAGTGGATAGGAAGATTCAAATCATTCAAGATGTATCTTGCGATAGAACAGTTAAAGAATATCCAGCTTCGGGCAAACAATATTCTGAAAGCAGAAAACAGCGATCTTAGAATTGTCATAGAAGGATTTAAGACGAAAGCAGACGGAGACATAAAAGAAGAGATAACGCCTTATGTTGTTAGGGACGAGGCGGAAAACTTCTGGTACTATAGTGGTGGAGAACGTGCAAGAGTGGAAATTGCCCTGATTATAGCCATACAAGGGATGATAAACGAGACGAACAAATGGGGAGGATTGCAATTCCTTTCCATTGATGAAATTACGGAAGGACTGTCTAAAGAAAGTCTGTATGACGTGATAGAAGCGTTGGAGTTCATTCAGTTTCCTATACTTGTCACAACCCATATTTCGAATGAAAACGCTTCATGCAAAACGCTTAAAATAGTAAAGGAGAACGGCATAAGCCGTATTGAACAATGAACAAGAAAACAGAGTCGAAGTTTTATATAGGGATAGATAATGGTGTGACTGGTTCTATAGGCATAGTAGGAAAAGAACTGACCTATTATGAGTTCATGGAAACGCCTGTCACATTCGGGCAGGATTACACAAAAGCAAAGAAGAATGTGTCAAGGGTGAACGTAACGGCACTTGCCGAAATAATTTCTGCGTTGAAAGAATACGGACTATGTGTGGCCGTCTTGGAACGTCCCATGAAGAACCCGGCAAGATTTGATGCTACATGTTCTGCTATGCGCGCTTTGGAAGCGGAACTTACCGTATTGGAGCTTTATGATGTTCCTTATATGTTTATAGATTCCAAAGAGTGGCAAAAGGAAATGCTACCTAAAGGGATTGCAGGAACTAAAGAATTGAAAAAGGCATCCCTTGATATAGGGAAAAGGCTGTTCCCGGAAATCAAGGACAAGCACCCCGATAGAGATGGAATTTTGATAGCGGAATACGCAAGAAGGAAATGCCTTCTCTAAACAACCAACAGAAGGAAAGTGAGAAAATGTAAGAATATATTTTGACATGTAAGAATAAACTATTACATTTGCCACATCAAAAAGTAACAAACAAAAACTATAAAACAATGGCTAATCAGAAGTATTTTAACATTTTTGTACTTTCCTTCCTTGATAGGATTGAAGGGATTGAGCACGATTTGAGTTATCTCAAAAGGAATACAAGTAATAAAAGCGGGATTGAATCTGTGGAAGAATCCCTTCGTATTTTGAAAGATAAAATCAAAGATTTACAACATGATAATAATTTTTTGCGAGAACGATAATTGCTCCCGAAAAGGAGTAAGGTCACCAATTGCTAATCCTAAGTATGTGTTTCGTGACGGAAAACTTGTTCCTATGAACATTCCAATTTGTCCTGAATGCGGAAAGCAAATGTCTTATGAGGAAGAAAAGAGCACAGAAATGCCTAATCTTTCAATAGGCGAGTTTAAAATGATGTCTGATTCTGACAAGAAAAAGGTGTTGAAGGAAAGGTCTAAGGCACTTTCTAAAAAGGACAACAGCGAAGATAAGATACGTCACTATAAGGAAAAAGCAATCAGAAACATGTTGAACGTAAAATTATGAGGTATGGAAAATTTATTGTATGAAAACGTAAAGTACATTCATAGGGTGACAAGAAAGAGAATCCTTGTACTTACTAATTCAAAAGGAGAAATGGAAAGATGTATATCTCTTACTAACTTCAAAGGAAAAACAAGAGACTTTTTTATGAATGAAGCGGAGGGTTACGACATTACAAATACTGCAAACAAAGTGAACCTTACCAATTACTCGGAAGCTACTGTAGAGAAATTTATCGAAGAAAGTGATTTTGTGTCTGTAGCGTTTGGACACGATAACTTTATAATTTACAGAAACGTATTGAAGCCTCATGAACTCAGCAAATGATTGTATTCTTGATAAAGCAGCAGGAAAGATGCTTGTTCTTCCTACCGGTGAAGAAGCGGAAGTGAGGTCTGTTCGCGTAGGAAGAGATTACCGAAGTATAGAGATAGACATTCTGAAAAGCGGAAAGTTGAAATCTATCCGAATGGGTATCACAGGGTTTTTGAAAACAGCAATTTTAAAGGACAAATGAAAAAGAATGTATTGTTAATCACCTGTCTTTCTATTTGTCTTTCCATAGGACTGGGAGGCTGCAAAAGCCGTGTTTCCACAAAGATGGATTACACTTTTACCTTAAAGGACTCTTTAGTCTGGGAAAGAGAAATGACGGACAGCCTTGTAAAAGTTCCCTACTCTATCGTCAATATGGTAGTCAACCCTTCGAAAATGGAAGATGGGGAGAAGAAAGAGACAAACAAAGGACAAGCTAACCTTTCCATAGAAAAGAAAGGAGACACCATTTTCATAGAAGCATCTTGTGATAGTCTTGAATTGACAGTGAAAAGCCTTAGAGAAAGGTTGTCTAAAGTAAGCGAAGAAAACGAAAACTTGAAAGAAGAGGTAAAGGCGGCTCCTAATAGATTGCTTTCTTTCATGGGAGGTATGGGGATGGGTGCTTTTACGGTTTTGATTGCATTATTCATATTACTAGAAGTAACGAAAAGAATTTGAGATTATGGCTAAACTATTAGTATCGGACAAAGAACTGATTAGAAATAAATTTGTCCAAAAAGCAGGAAAGAAATTGAGTGATTATTTGGCGAAAATTGGAACACAATTGCAAGATAGAGTGGATGCTATTCTGCCGCCAGAAATAGAATCTATTGTAGATAGATATCCGTCCATGCAGCCACTTTTGTTTTACAGAAGTATTTCCATAAACGATCTTCTAAAAATAAAGGGTGTCTGTATCTATGAAACCATTCCTTTTGATGGAATAGGGATGCCCAAAATGTTTTATAATGAATATCTGGACGAATTGAAACGCTTTTTCGAAAAAGATATTTTGGAATGGAGCAAGAAAGCGTGTGAGTTTAAAAAGCTGGAAAACGAAACCAGAAACAGAGTTGCTTGTGCTCTCGACCATATCAACACAGAAAAGCAATTACAAGACAACTTCCCGGAAGCCTATAAGATTTTGATAGAAATCAAAGGCAAGCAAAAAGAAGAAGAAAACAAGTGTGATTCTGTAGAGAATACCAGAGCATTTCTTTCATCCTTAGACAAATAAAATCATGACGAAGAAACAAAAAGAATTGGAAGGCAAAATAATAGAAGCCAACCAGAAATACAGAGAAGGCACTCCTATTATGAGCGATAAGGAGTATGATCTTTTGATCGACCAGTTGAAAAAGGAATATCCTGATAGTGAAATCCTGACAAAGCCTATCATTGAGGAAAATAAAAAGGGTGACAGGATGGAAAAGTTACCGTATCCTATGTTTTCTTTAGAAAAGGTAAAAACAATCAGTGAGATCAGAAGATGGGTTAAAGATGTATGGGAACTTCATCCTACTAACAAAGTTGTCATTACACCTAAATATGACGGCATTTCCCTTTTGGTGGACGAATCGACAAATGAATGTTGGACAAGGGGTGATGGAGTAGAAGGACAAAGAAGTGACCGGCATTACGAATATGTCAATCATGGCAACCCTATGGGAAAGAAATCTTGCTTTACTTTCGGTGAAGCGATTATCCCTATCGGTATGTTCTTGAAAAACGTAAAACCTCTTGGGTATAAAAGTGCAAGGAATGCTGTTGCCGGTGCATTCAATGCAGATGATTTCAATGCGCAGGTTCTTGGGAATACCGCTTATGTGAGATATGGCATTATGAATTCCGACAGAGATAAATCTATGCAGCTTGCAGAACTTCGAAACGATTATGGGAATTACGCTACACAGTATTGGGTAACTTCTGCCGGCGTGTTCGATGATAATAAAACAGCCCTCACCTATCTAAACGATTTGTTTGAATCAATCAAGAATTTTAAATGTGATGGACTTGTAATCGAAGTTGATAACAAAACAAAACGAGAAGAATTAGGACGGTTGTCTAATGGGAATCCGCGTTACGCTATTGCTTACAAGAATCCCGACTGGCAGGAAAGATTTACAACGAAAGTTAAGAAGATCGAATGGAGTATTTCAAAAGACGGTAAAGCGAAACCTGTAATCGTATTCGATCCGGTGGAATTTGACGGAGCGACTGTTTCACGATGCACCGGATATAACGCTAAATATATTACGGACAATCATATTTCACCAAATGCTTATATTGTCGTATCAAGAAGCGGAGATGTTATCCCTAAACATTTGGAAACGGTCAGTTACAGTGTGGAACTTTTTCGTGAAATGTGCGATGGTATGATGATTTGTCCTTCTTGCGGAGAACCGTTGAAATGGGACGGAACATTTACAGATATTGTTTGTACCAATTTCGATTGCAAGGAAAAGAAAATCAAACAAATTACTTATTTCTTTGCAACGCTTGAAACGGAAGAAATGCAAGAAGCCACTATCAGAAAATTCTATGAAGGAGGACTTAATAGTGTAGAGAAGATTGTGAATGCAAGCGAAAAGGAATTGTCTCAAATTGGAGGAATAGGAGCGAAATTGTCCAAAAAGTTACGAGGTCAATTCGATAAATATGCGGACAATGGAGTTTCCTTTGCAAAAATCCTTACTGCCTATAATGTGTTCGGTGGTGTGATAGGAGAAAAGACTTGTCAGATGATTTTTGATTCTTTGTCGGACGAAGATGTAAAAGTCTTGTTTAATGACGGTACATTACCCAACAAAACACTTCTTTCTATTGATGGTGTTGCTGAAACTACTGCCACTTCTTTTAATAATGGACTTGCAGTTTTCTTTAATATCATTGAAGATTCACCGTTCCCTATCTCTTATGTAAAGAACAATGTTGTTCTTGCAGACAATCCCGAATCTGTATGTTTTACAGGATTCAGAAATAAAGAATGGGAAGAAAGATTATCCAAAGAAGGGCACAAGGTCGTTTCAGGAGTATCAAAGAACACGACCATCCTTGTAACAAAAGACAAAGAAAGCTCTTCTTCAAAAGTAAAGAAAGCAAAAGAGCTTTCCATTCCTATTCTTACACCGGAAGAGTTTGAAACAAAAATGAGATGGAAAGAGAAATAGAAGATTGGATTGGTGACTTTGAAAGTGACGAAGATTTTGATCTGAACGATGATGATCAGTTTGAGTAAACATATTTTAAAACAATAAGTTATGGAAGAAAAAGAAATTGTAAGAAAATCAGTACTTATCCCCAATAAATGGTTAAAAGAACTTCTTGATTTTTTAGGGATAGAAGAAGATCGGTATCTTGCTTGGATGTTGTTTCCTCATGTACAGAACAGGGAATTAGGATTCCGCTTTAGTGAAGATCGAACAAAAGAAATAGTAAGAGAAATCTATCATCCTACCGAAGAAGAACTAAAACAAGAGGATGAATGGGAAAAGGAATTGATAGAAGAAGTAGGTTATTCAAAAATGGATTTTTGGAAAGAGGCGATGACGATGTATCCGTTGCATCAGTTTGCATATTGGAAGAACGCTCTCGACCCTTTGAAACTTGGCAAAATGATGGCTAATTTGCATAAAATTTCGAAAGAGTTGGATAAGCCGTTGGATTCTTCGGAAGTTTTAACAGAACACCAAAAACATTTTGGAGGTATTGATGACAATACGGCGATTGCATTTATATACCCTATTTATTTTCCGGCAGATTCAATATACGGTTCTACTGATTCCGTTTTTTTACCTGACAATTTTGAAATGACAAAAGAAGAGAAGAAAGAAGAAGAAAAGAATGAATAAGATTTACAAGGAGATAGCCTTCAACTTCACCAAAGCATTGAACAAATTGGAATTAAGGACAAGTGCCAGAAGTTTCATCTCTATGCGGAAGGCAGAGAAGGTTATCTCCCTACTTTTTTGAGATCATATTTGATAAACTAGAAAGAGACGGAAAAGCAAACATAAGAGGATTTTGCATTATCAAGAAAATCAAATGCAGAGACGGGAAATATTATTTTGAATTTATAGACAAAAGAAAGAAATGAACACGAATTTTGAAACCAAATTTGGATGTGGTAAAGCTGCAACAGTAGAATGGTACACACCACCTTATATTATTGAAGCGTTGGGGAATAATTTTGATCTTGATCCTGCTGCACCTGTCTCTTATACACATCTCCGAGCCCACGAGACTAGGCATGATCT
>ERZ1026961.998-NODE-998-length-13666-cov-22.319301_pt1 | contig 13666 bp, 8 predicted proteins | sample MGYA00519298_ERZ1026961 | MGnify/ENA primary metagenome ERZ1026961 (study PRJEB26926, sample SAMN06164515) | human gut metagenome | biome: ENVO:00009003; feature: ENVO:2100002; material: ENVO:00002003 | host: Homo sapiens | place: USA | collected 2012 ...
TGCCAAGGATCATCGGCATCGCAAAAACAGTCAGCGCTTTAAGGGGTGGATCTGTAATCAAATATTCATCTTTCGACATGAATATATTCCTTCTCAAAATCGTTTATCGCAAATTTTATTACAAGTCAAGAAATTAGTCCAGCATTCAAACGGCATCTTTGCGATATGCAATTCACCGCTGCTGCATTAAAAAGTTGAATTGCTATCAGTTGAAGCGTTAAGTCTCCACACCCTCGAATTGGCTGTTGTAGAGCTTGGCGTAGAAGCCGCCCTGCGCCAGCAGGGTATCGTGGTCGCCCTGCTCCACGATGTGGCCGTCCTTCATCACGAGGATGACGTCGGCCTCCCGGATGGTGGAAAGGCGGTGTGCCACGATGAAGCTGGTGCGGCCCTGCATCATCCGGGCAAAGGCTGCCTGGATACGCACCTCGGTGCGGGTGTCGATGGAGGAGGTGGCCTCGTCCAGAATCAGCATCGGGGGCAGACAGAGCATCACGCGGGCGATGCAGAGCAGCTGCTTCTGGCCCTGGCTGATGTTGCCGCCGTCCTCGGCGATGACGGTGTCGTAGCCCTCGGGCAGGCGGCGGATGAAGCTGTCGGCATGGGCTGCCTTGGCCGCAGCCACCACCTCGTCGAGGGAGGCGTCCGGCTTGCCGTAGGCGATGTTCTCCCGCACGGTGCCGGCCCGGAGCCAGGTATCCTGCAACACCATGCCGTAGCTACCGCGCAGGGAGGCGCGGGTCACGTCCCGGATGTCGGTGCCGGAGACTTTGATGGAGCCGCCGTTGACATCATAGAACCGCATGAGCAGGTTGATGAGGGTGGTCTTGCCGCAGCCGGTGGGGCCGACGATGGCGATGCGCTGGCCGGGCTTGACGTCCAGAGACAGGCCCTCGATGAGCGGGCGGTCGGGCAGATAGCGGAAGGAGACGTCCTCAATCTGGACGCGGCCGTCCGGCACGAGCTTTGCGGCGTTCTCCGCTTCGGGGGTCTGGTCTTCAGCGTCCAGCAGCTCGAACACGCGGGCTGCGCAGGCCAGAGCGTTCTGCAGCTCGGTCACGACGCCGGAAATTTCGTTGAAGGGCTTGGTGTACTGGTTGGCGTAGTTCAGGAAGATGCTCAGCTGGCCGATGGTGATGCCTCCGGCTACGGCATAGATCGCGCCCACGAGGCCGACGCCTGCGTAGACGATGTTGTTGACGAAGCGGGTGGCGGGGTTGGTCATGCTGGAGAAGAAGATGGCCTTCAGGCTCACGTCCTGCAGGCGGCCATTCACCTCGTCAAAAGCCTCGAGGCTCTGGGCCTCGTGGCCGAAGGCCTGCACGACCTTCTGACCCTCTATCATCTCGTTGACAAGGGCAGTCTGCTCGCCGCGCACGGTGCTCTGGCTCTGGAAATACTTGTAGCTGCGCTTTGCGAGGAAGCTGGCCACCACAAGGCTCAGCGGGGTGATGCAGACCACCACCAGCGTGATGGGGATGTTCTGCTGCAGCATGAAGAGCAGGGTGCCGAGGATGGTCAGCACACCCGAGAACAGCTGGGTGAAGCCCATCAGCAGGCCGTCCGCGAAGGTATCCACGTCGGCCACCATCCGGCTCACGATGTCGCCGGAAGGATGGCTGTCGAGGTAAGAGAGGGGAAGGGTCTGGATCTTCCGCATGGCGGCGTTGCGCAGGTCACGGCTGACTGCGAAGGTGATGCGGTTGTTGCAGACGCTCAGCAGCCACTGCGCAAAGGCGGCGACAACAGCCACCACGATGATCTCGTAGATGATGCGCAGTACGCCCGCGAAGTCCACGGCACCTTTGCCCAGCATCATGTCGATGGCATTGCCGCAGAGGATGGGGATATACAGCTGGGCCGCCACGCTCACAGCGGCCACGATGAGGCTGCACACCACGAAGAAGCCGTAGGGCTTGATTTTCTGCAGCACCCGGGTCATGGTGGCCTTCTGCTGTTCAGGGGTCAGCTTGCTTTTTGCTTTTGCACTCATTTCTGCGCATCCCCTTTCTTGAACTGGCTCTCGTAAATTTCCTTGTAGACCGGGCAGCTTTCCAGCAGCTCGGCGTGACGGCCAAGGCCCACCATGCGGCCATCGTCCAGCACGATGATCTGGTCGGCGTGCTGCAGGCTGGCGGCGCGCTGGCTGACGATGAAGACGGTCAGATCGCCCGGAAGAGCGGCCAGAGCTTTGCGCAGGGCCGCGTCGGTGGCGTAGTCCAGTGCGCTGGCGCTGTCGTCGAGGATGAGGATGTCCGGCTTGCCCACAAGAGCGCGGGCGATGGTCAGACGCTGTTTCTGACCGCCGGAGAGGTTGCGTCCGCCCTGTTCCACCGGCTCGTCGAGGCCGAGGGGCTTGGCTTTCACGAACTCCGCGGCCTGTGCCGTTTCCAGCGCAGCCCAGAGGTCGGCGTCGGAGGCATTCTGGCTGCCCCAGAGCAGGTTGGAGCGGATGGTGCCGCCGAAGAGCTGGGCCTTCTGCATGACCACAGCCACCTTGCCGCGCAGGTCGGCGCGGGGGTACTGCCGGACCGGTCGGCCCATGATCTCCACACTGCCCTCGGTGGCGTCGTAGAAGCGGGGGATGAGGCTGATGAGGCTGGATTTGCCGCTGCCGGTGCCGCCGATGACGCCGATGGTCTGGCCGCGCCTGGCGGTGAAATTGATGTCGGAGAGGCTGGGTGCGCCTGCGCCCTTGTAGGTCAGGCTCACATGGTCGAAGCAGACGGCGTCGCCGGCCTTTTCCGCCGGAACATTGCCGGTGAGCTCAGCCGGGAACTCCATGCCGGGCTTTGTGTCCAGAACCGCCTGCACACGGCCTGCACAGGCCAGAGCCTTGCTCACCTGAACGATGAGGTTGGCCAGCTTGACCAGCTCGACCAGGATCTGGTTCATATAGTTGACCAGTGCGATGACGTCGCCGGAGGCCATGCCCCCGATGTTAATCTCGATGCTGCCTACATACAGCAGCGCTACGATGGCAAGGTTGATGATAACGTAGGTCAGCGGGTTCATCAGGGCGGAGATGTGGCCCACGTGGAGCTGCATTTTGGTCAGCAGCTCATTGGCGTCCTCGAAGCGGTCCACCTCGCTCTTTTCCTTGTCGAAGGCGCGGACGACGCGCACGCCGGTCAGGTTCTCACGGGTGAGGCCAAGGACCCGGTCCAGGCGGGTCTGCACCGACTTATACAGCGGCCGGGTGATGACCATGACGCCGAAGACCACGACGCTCAGCAGCGGGATCGCCACCACGAAGATGAGGGCGGCGCGGAAGTTGACCGTAAAGGCCATGATCATGGCGCCGAGCACCACGAAGGGGCTGCGCAGGAACAGGCGGAGGAAGAGGTTCAATCCGCTCTGCACCTGATTGACGTCGCTGGTCATCCGGGTGATGAGGGTGCTGGTGCCCATGGTGTCCATCTCGGAAAAGCTCAGCGTCTGGATGTGCTCAAACAGCGCATGACGCAGACCGGTGGAATAACCCACGGCGGCTTTGGCCGAGAAGTATTGGGCCGTCAGGCTGCACGTGAGGCCGACGATGGCCAGAAGCAGCAGGATGCCGCACCGCACGAGGATGTAGTGGAAATCGTGGGCCGCGATACCCACGTTGACGATGTCGGCCATCACAAGCGGCACGAACAGGTCAAACGTAGCTTCCAGCATCTTGAAAAGCGGTGCAAGCACGCTCTCGCGCTTGTAGTCGCTGAGATAGCGAAGCATTTTGTTCAAGGCTCGATACTCCCTTTCTTTCATACATTTAGTCGAGACGCTCCTTATTATAACGCACTCCCGACAGGAATGCTATGTTTTTGCCGAAGAAAACCGGCTCTGGATGCAGATTTCGGCTCCGGAGATTGAGAAAACCGGAAAATCCTGCTATACTGGAAGGGAATCTCAACGGAAAGAATGGTGGATGCAATGGCAAAAGATGGTGCGGCACGGCTGCGGCTGCGCCCGGTGGGCGCGGCAGACCGCAAAAAGCTGCCGGAATACGGGCCGCTGGGTACGGGCTGTCCGGCGATAGAGCGGGCTGTGGCAGCGCTCTATAAGGGCCAGAACGAGGAGAGCTTCTGGGCGCTGATGAACGCCATCAACTATGCCCTCGAGCTGGACACCAGGGTCCTGGTGCCGCTGGAAGCTGCGTCCGACCAGCCGAATGGGGCCGCCCCGTGGGCGGAGCATCCTGTCCCGGCGGAGAAAGCGAAAGACCTGCAGCCCTGGACCCTGCGCACCCAGAAGGGCCGGTGCTACCTGCCGGTGTTCACCTCAGTGAAGATGGCAGAGGCCGATAAAGGCACGGCCAGCCGCCCCATGGCGGAACGGCTTCTGGCTTCCGCCATGCAGATGGCGCTGGACTCGGACAGCATCGACGGCGTGGTCATCGACCCGTGGACCAGCTCTGCCACGCTGGACTGCTCGCTTTTGAACGGTCTGCTCCACGCCAGCCACGACACCGATGAGCCTGGCGAAGCGGAGCTGCGGGCCGGCAACCGTGCCATGGCCGAGGAACGCTGGGACGATGCGATGCACTATTATCAGCTCTCTGCCGAAGAGGGCTGCGCCGAGGGCCTTGCCATGATGGGCGAGATGCTCTACGAGGGCCGGGGCTGCCGCAAGAGCCCTGCACAGGCCCGCAAGTTCTGGAAAAAAGCTGCCGACGCCGGCGATGTGGCCGCATGGGTGGCGCTGGGCGACGATGCCATGGTGCAGGGAAAAGGGGCCGGTGCGGCTCTGCGGGCCTACCGCAAGGCCCAGAAGCTCTGCGCCTCCACCCCCGACATCGCCTATATGCCGCAGGTCTGCCTGCGGGTGGCCCAGTATGAGACCCAGTATATCTCCCGCAAAAAGGCGCTGGCTCAGCTGGCTGAGGCGAAGCAGGGCTTCCTCGTCCGCAAAGAAGAGGGGGACGAGACGGCCCAGAGCTGGCTGGACGAGACGGAGACCGTCATCCGCCAGCTGCTCGAGAGAGAATGAGCGGAAACACAAAATCTTTACAAATGCTCTAAGAAATCGTCATACGGAACCGATATGATATTGAAGGAAAAATATGCGCGTCGCAAAAACAGAGAGGACGACCAGAATGAGCAAAGTGATCGGTATTGACCTTGGCACCACGAACAGCTGCGTGGCAGTGGTGGAGGGCGGCAAGCCCGTCGTCATCACCAACGCAGAGGGAGAGCGCACCACCCCCAGCGTGGTGGCGTTCACCAAAGACGGCGAGCGTCTGGTGGGCGGCGCGGCAAAGCGCCAGCTTGCCACCAACTCCGGCCGGACGGTGTCCAGCATCAAGCGGCATATGGGCAGCGACTACCGCGTCCACATCGACGGCAGAGACCTGACTCCGCAGGAGATCAGCGCCATGATCCTGACCAAGATACGCCGCGACGCCGAGAGCTACCTGGGTGAGCCGGTGACAGAGGCCGTCATCACCGTCCCCGCTTACTTTGACGACAGCCAGCGCAAGGCCACCCAGGATGCGGGCCGCATCGCGGGCCTGAACGTCCTGCGCATCATCAATGAGCCTACCGCCGCCGCCGTGGCCTACGGCCTTGACAACGAAGCGCCCCAGAAGATCCTGGTCTACGACCTCGGCGGCGGCACCTTCGACGTCTCCATCATCGAGATCGAAGACGGCACCTTTACGGTGCTGGCCACCGGCGGCGATACCCGCCTCGGCGGCGACGACTTCGACCAGCGCATCGTGGAATACGCCGTGGCAGAGTTCAAGAAATCGGACCGCATCGACCTCTCCCGCGACCCCGCCGCCATGGGACGCCTGAAAGAAGAGGCCGAAAAGGCCAAGAAAGAGCTGTCCAGCGCCCTCTCGGCCCAGCTCAATCTGCCCTTCATCGCTGTGGGCAAGGACGGCCCCCACCACCTCGATCTGACCATCTCCCGCCCCCAGTTCGAGATGATGACCGGCGACCTGCTGGCACGGACGGTGGCCCCGGTGCAGAACGCACTGCGGGATGCCGGCATCTCGGCCTCGCAGCTGGGCAAAGTCCTTCTCGTGGGCGGCAGCACCCGGATGCCTGCCGTCGAGCGTCAGGTGAAGGAGCTGCTGGGCTGTGAGCCGAGCCACAGCCTCAACCCCGACGAATGCGTGGCGATGGGTGCCGCTGTGCAGGGCGGTCTGCTGCAGGGCGGCGGCAAGCTGGCTGGCGCTTCCGGTGCGGCGGCGCAGGGCCTTGTGCTGATGGACGTCACCCCGCTGACCCTCTCCATCGAGACACTGGGCGGCGTGGCGACCCCCCTCATCACCCGCAACAGCATGATCCCCACCCGCAAGAGCCAGATATTCACTACGGCCCGCCCCATGCAGACCAGTGTGGAGATCAACGTCCTGCAGGGTGAGCGGCATTTCGCCCGCGACAATAAGAGCCTCGGCAAGTTCAAGCTGAACGGCATCCGGGCCAGCTTCTCGTCCAAGCCCCAAATCGAAGTCACCTTTGACATCGACGTCAACGGCGTCGTCAAGGTCTCGGCCAAAGACCTCGGCACCGGCCGGGAGCAGAACATCACCATCACCGGCAGCACGAACCTCTCGGAGAATGAGATCCAGCGCGCCATGGCCGACGCGGCCGCCTACGAGGCCGAGGACAGCCGCCGCAAAGAGCGGCTTGACCTCCACAATCAGGCCGAGGTGCTGGCCTACAAGGTGGACGAGGCCCTCTCCAAGTGCAAGAAGGAGCTGGATAAAGAGGAGAAGAACCGCATCAAGGCCGATGTGGCGAACCTCCGCCGCTGCCTGCGGAAGGATAAGCCCGAGAAGATGAACGAGACGGAAGAAGCGAACCTCCGTCAGGCCAAGAGCCAGCTCGAAGCATCCGCAAACCACCTGATGGTGCTCTATGCATCGGAGCAGAGCGAGAACGGCTCGGATAATACCCTCTAAAGAAACGCCGGAAGGCCCGCTGCAAGCGCAGCGGGCCTTTTTGTGTGAGGACAAATCAAATCCGCCCCGGGCGATGCGAAACGCCCGGGGCGGAAGCGGAAATGGATGGTTCTATTCTTTATAAAATCTTACTCTGTGACCTTATGAAGCTCTGTCACACCGCTGTGCGGAGTTTCTTCATAAGAACCATAGAAGGGTACCGCTTTGACTTCAAAGGAGGCTCTTGCAGTCGTTTCACCGGGGAGGTATACCTCGATATACTTGAGCGCCGCAGGGTCGGTCTCCTCGGGCTTGTGCGCTAGCCAGTGATCCTTGGTGTAGAACACCGCCGCCGTGCCAAAATCAAACTTCAGCAGCTCGACATAATACTCCTGCTTGTTTTTGGTGCCGGAGGCCGCACGCACCTCCTTCAGGGTCCCATCCTCCTTCTCACGGTTGCAGAAGATCGTAGCGGCCAGCACTTTTTCCACGCTGCCGAAGGTGCCGCCCTCTTTGTAGGTCTTGTCTTTATAATTCACCGTGTAAAGGCCCGGTTGGATCACGTTGCCGTCTGCGTCTGTTCCCATATTCGAACTGTCGGGTACGGCTCTTACATCCATAGTGATCGCCTCGTGGGTGCCTGCAAAGCAGCGCACCTTATTTGCCTGCCCGGCATAGATTTTTGTGCCATCCTTTTCGTTGGTGCATTCCAGCTCACGAGCCAGATAGATGTTTCCGGTGTACGGAACAAGCCGATAGCTTGCACTGGTATCGAAGGAGATGGTCTCCCCCTCGCTGATCACGCTCCCGCTGCGTCCCCCTCCGCTGCATCCAGTCAACAGGGTCAGAGACAGCGCTGCAGCCAGAACACCGGCGGCAATTTTTTTGGCCCACATCATATTGCTTCCTCCTGTATCGTCATTCGGTTCCCGCACCCTGCGGGAACTCTAAATAGATTATACCCCCCCCCCCCATATATTTGTCAAGGGGACGTTTATTTTTTGTAAACTGCCACAAATAATCGACCGCTGTTTTGAGTATGCTGCACAAACAAAGCCCCCGGCCGGGAGCGTTCTGGGCTCCGAGGCCGGGGGCGGGAGGCATGATCTTGCCGGTTCAGAATCCGAACAGGGCCAGCAGGCGGTGCCACAGGCGGAGGAAGAAATTGCCCTCCGAAGCGTTGTCTGCCGCCGTCTCCACCGGAGCCGTTTCGGCGGGCGTCTCGGCGGTCTTGTAGAGGAACTTCACCCGGCTGGACGCACCCTCGGGTACACCGGCGAAGCTGGTGTAGTCGGCGAGGCGGCTGGTCATCTCTTCCACCACAGTCTGCAGGGCGTGGAGCTGGTCGGCGTCCAGCGCACCGGTGAGCTGAGAAATTCCCTCGTCGTTGAACTGCACGAGGCCGCCGCTGAGCTGGTCGGTGCCGTTCTGGAGCTGGAGCACGCCGTCATACAGGGCGGATGCGCCGTTGGCCAGCTGAGCGCTTCCGGCTTTGGCGGTGTGTGCGCCGTCAGCGGCCGCAGCCACGCCGTCGGCGTACTGGCCGACGCTGGACACGAAGAACCGGATCTGGCCCAGATTTTCTTTCAGGGCGCGGACGCTGGCCATATCCTCGCTGTTGGCGGTCTGATAGACCAGCTCGTCGTGGATCTTCTGCCGGGCGTCGCTGTCGGTGAGCTTTTTCAGCCAGCCCATGATGAAATCGGGCGAAAAGCTCTGCATCAGGCGCAGGGCGGCCTCAAGGTCGTGGTCGGTCCGGGTGGCCGCGAGGTAGAGCGCAATGTCCAGCTGGCTGGCCTTGAACTGCGGAGCCTGCTCCCAGATGGTGCGCACCATCTTTTTGCGGCCCGCCGCCAGCGTCTTGTCTCCCAACGAGAGGATGTCGTCCATGACAGCTTCATAGGTATCCCACGTCATGGGGGTGTCGATGAGGCCGTTCTCCATGAGGGTCTGGCTGGCGGAGTCCAGCACGCCGTCGGCCACCTGCTGTGCGCCGGAAGTCAGGGCGGCGTTGTTGGACGTCAGGGTGTCCAGCCCTTCCGTCAGCTGGCCGAGGCCGCTGTCCAGCTGGCTGGCCCCGTCCAGCAGAGCCAGCGAACCGGCGGCAAGCTGTGCCGCACCCGCTTTCAGCTGCGACGCACCGTCCAGCAGCTGGTTCATGGCATCATTCAGCGCCGCGATGCCGTCGGTCAAATCGTTGAGGCTGTCGAGGTCGAAGACCTCATCTCCCTGCCCCAGTGCCTCGGCGCTCGCCGCGCAGGCCAGCAGGATCTGAGGTGCCGTCAGCGACTCCACGTCGGCCTCCACGGTCACACTGTCCTGTAGGTACTCAGCCACGCCGTTCACCTGTTCGGGAAGCAGGCCGTCGAGGGAATCTTTCACGCCCGGCAGGGTGACGAAGGCCGCGACGCTGCTCTTGGCCGCACTTTCCAGCAGGCCGTTCACGGCGTTGACGCTGCTGGCGTCATCGCCCAGCACGACGCCCACCGCCGTGACCAGCGGGGTGACGATGGTGCGCTCTTTGCCGTTCACGGTCACTTTGCCGGTCTCATGGTTGGTCAGGTCGATGGTGAGCACGAGGTGGCCGCTCCGGCCCAGAAGCTCGCTGAGCGGGGCGGTCCTGCCGTCCAGCGTGTAGGTCACTTTGGCAGAGATGGGCAGCTGACGGTCCGTGTCGCCCTTGTAGTAAACATCGGTGTCGTCGGTGTTCCAGACGAGGGTATCGCCGTTCCGGGTGTACTCGGCAAAGCTCTCGGTGTTCACGATATTTTTCAGGGTGGACCTGTCCTCCACCCCGGCGAGGCCGTCGGCATTGTAAAGATGCTCGCTGACGGTGGTCTTGGTGACAGAGCCGTCCGCTGCCATGACGGCATACACCGTCTCATCCTTCGAGAAGGGGGCCTTGGTCGCCGCAAAGGCGGGCTGACAGAGGCTGACCGTCAGGGTCAGGGCAAGCGCCGCAGAGCCAGCGCGGCGCAGAAAATTCCGAGTTTTTCTCATAGCATTCACTCCTTTGCAGCGTTGGGGGCGTTGAGCCAGTGGTAGGTGGTGCGGCAGATGAGGCCGTCCAGCAGCATCAGGCCGGCGGGCAGCACCAGCAGGATGACCACCATACTGATGAGCGCACCCCGGGAGATGAGCATACAGATGCTTTTCAGCAGCTCCACCTTGCTGATGGCCGCGACGCCGAAGGTGGCCGCGAAGAAGGTCAGGCCGCTTGTCAGGATGCTCTGGCTGCAGTGCTCGAGGGCCTGCTGTGCCGCCGCCTTGGGCGAGCGGAGGGCCAGCCGCTCTTCGCGGTAGCGGGTGGTCATGAGGATGGAGTAGTCCACCGTCGCGCCCAGCTGGATGGTGCCGATGACGATGCTGGCGATGAAGGGCAGCGAGTCGTCGATGAAGTACGGGATGCCCATGTTGATGGCGATGGCCGCTTCGATGCTGGCCACCAGCAGCACCGGCACCGACAGGCTGCGGAAGGACAGCGCGATGATGACCAGCACCGCCGCGATGGACCAGATGTTGACATTTTTGAAGTCCTCGTCGGCGATCTCCACGAGGTCTTTCATCATGGCACCCTCGCCGGTGACGAGGCCCTCGGGGTCTGCCTCCTTGACGAGGCGGACCAGCTCGTCCACCTGCGCGTTCAGCGCGTCGCTGCCCGACTTATAACGGCCATTGGCGAGGATGAGCTTGTAACCGCCGTTCTGGACGATGTTCATCAGCTCGTCGGGCAGAAGTTCCGTCTCAAAGCCTGGGCCGGTGATGGAGTCGAGGCTCACCACCTGGGTGATGCCGTCCACCTCCTTGATCTCATCGCAGAGGGTGGACACCTGAGAGGCGGTCAGCTCCTCCCGCACGAGGATGAAGTGGTTGGTCATCATGCCGAAGTCCTCGCCCAGCTTGTTCGTACCCACGATGCCGGGCATATCCTGCGGAAGAGCGGCAAAAATGTTGTAGTAAATATCGGTCTTGCTCTGGGCCAGCCCGAAGGGGATCATCAGCAGGACGAACACCACCACGACGGGCATCGGGTGTTTGGAAACAAAATGGCTCAGGTGGGTGAGCTTGGGCATAAAGGTGCGGTGGCGGTATTTTTCCACCCACTTATCGAAGAAGAGAATGAGCGAGGGCAGGATGACGATGGTGCAGATGACGCCCAGCGCCACGCCCTTTGCCATGACGATGCCGAGGTCTGCGCCCAGCGTCAGCTGCATGGCGCAGAGGGCCAGAAAGCCCGCGATGGTCGTCAGGCTGGACGCCGTGATGGAGCTCATGGTCTTACAGATGGCGTTCTCCATGGCCTCTTCGTTGGAGGCACAGAGCTCCTTTTCCTCGTCGTAGCGGTGGAGCAGGAAGATGGAGAAATCCATCGTCACGCCCAGCTGCAAGACCGCCGCCAGCGACACGGTGATAAAGCAGACCTGACCGAGGAAAATATTCGTGCCAAAGTTATAGACCAGCGGGAAGAGCAGCCCCAGCATGAACAAAAACGGCGTGAGCCAGCTTTCCAGCGAGAGGAACAGCACCAGCAGACAGCCGCCCACGGCGCAGAGCACATACCAGGGCATCTCGCCCATGACCAGCTCTTTGGTGTCGCTCAGGATGACGCTGATGCCGCCGAAGAAGCAATTCTTCCGGAGTATCTTCTTGATCTGGGCCACGGCCTGCATCGTCTCCTCGCTGACGCTGGAGCCGCCCAGCTGGACGATGAGGATGGTGGAGTCGTTCTTGCCGAACATAAACTGCTGGACATCCGCCGGCAGCATCTCCGTCGGCACCGCCGGGTCCAGCACGTCGCTGAGCCAGAAGGTGTTCAGCACGTCCGGCACCTCGTCGATCTCGGCCTTCATGGCCAGCAGCTCGTTGGTGGGCATCCCCTCCACGGTTATCATGTTGGTGGACGCCAGATGGTAATCCGTTTCCAGCAGCAGCTGGCCCACGCGGGAGTCCAGCTCCTGGGGCAGGTAAGAAAGGATGTCATAGTTGATGGGCGTGGCGATGGCTCCCACTGCCGCCGGGATGAGCAGCAGGACCGCCGCGATGAGGATGAGCCTGCGCATCTTCACGATGGCCCTCGCTAATTTTTTCATTCATTTCCTCCCATTTTATCGCTCCGAAGAAAAACAACTTTTCTCGTTTTTCCGACACACATTATTATAGTACACTCACCCGGGGTGTCAAGAGACAGCTCTGCCGACGTTCTGCCTCTCCCTTTGCAAAACAAAAAGCGGGGCGCACAGGTGGTCAAGTCTGTGTGTCCCGCATTTTGTTCTTTTTTGCACAGAGCGCCGTACCAGAGCGCTCCGCGCTGCGCGCAGGGAAAGCGGAGCAAACCATAAGCCGCTTTCTCTATAATTGGGAGAATGGAATGGAGGAACCGAATCGCCTCAAAGAGAGTTGCAGGCATCCCTTTGCAGTGAATCGGAGGAGCTTTGGTTAGATTTAACTAACCTCGCCGTGACAACAGGATACCATAGTTTGTCATGACTGTCAAGCCCGTTTTTCAAATTTTCAAAAATTTTTTCTCCGGCGGCCTCCATGAGCATTTTTCATAACAAAAACCGCCATCTCTTGTAGAAAATCCACAGGTTCCCTCTTGCTTTTTCTGAGAATCACTGTTATTATATTGTCAGGCCGTTGCAGTCGGACTCGATTGCCTGTCTGCAGCGGCTCCATAAACAGCGCAGGGGTTGCCATCCAAATACCTCTGCGCCCTGTACCACCCTGTCTTTCAGAAACCGCAATCGGCGGCTTTTTTAAGGCGGAATAGTTAGACTGCTCTAACTAATTATTGCAAAGCAGATTGGTCGGAGCGTCAGGAACGGAGCAAGGAGGTTCCAATGATCGATTTTGAACAGTGGGAAGGCTTTGAGGGCCGCATCTGGAAAGAGGAAGTCAACGTCCGCGACTTTATCCAGAAGAACTACACCCCTTATGACGGCGACGAGTCTTTCCTGGCTGGCCCCACCGAGGCCACCGATAAGCTCTGGGGCGCACTGCAGAAGCTGCAGAAGGCCGAGCGTGCCAAGGGCGGCGTGCTGGATATGGAGACCGAGGTCGTCAGCGGTCTGACCGCGTACGGCCCCGGCTACATCGACGAGAGCCTGAAAGAGTTTGAGCAGATCGTCGGCCTGCAGACCGACAAGCCCCTGAAGCGTGCATTCATGCCCTACGGCGGCATCAAGATGGCGGAGCAGGCCTGCACTACCTACGGCTACCAGCCCTCTGAAGAGCTGCACAAGATCTTCACCGACTACACCCGCACCCACAATCAGGCTGTGTTCGATGCCTATACCCCCGAGATGAAGACCGCCCGCCACACCCACATCATCACCGGCCTGCCCGACACCTATGGCCGCGGCCGTATCGTCGGCGACTACCGCCGTGTGGCACTGTACGGCATCGACGCCCTCATCAAGTTCAAGCAGGAAGACTTCGCCAACTGCGGTGACGGCACCATGACCGATGACGTCATCCGCCTGCGCGAGGAGATCGCACGCCAGATCAGCGCCCTGAAGGGCATGAAGAAGATGGCCGAGGCTTACGGCTGCGACATCTCTCAGCCCGCCAAGACCGCCAAGGAAGCCTGCCAGTGGCTGTACTTCGGCTATCTGGCCGCCATCAAGACCCAGAACGGTGCCGCTATGAGCGTGGGCCGCATCTCCACCTTCCTCGACATCTATATCCAGCGCGATCTGGACAAGGGCATCCTGACCGAGAGCGAGGCTCAGGAGCTCATCGACCACATGGTCATGAAGTTCCGCATGGTCAAGTTCGCCCGCATCCCCAGCT
>ERZ1026961.999-NODE-999-length-13662-cov-9.378702_pt1 | contig 13662 bp, 10 predicted proteins | sample MGYA00519298_ERZ1026961 | MGnify/ENA primary metagenome ERZ1026961 (study PRJEB26926, sample SAMN06164515) | human gut metagenome | biome: ENVO:00009003; feature: ENVO:2100002; material: ENVO:00002003 | host: Homo sapiens | place: USA | collected 2012 ...
CGAGATCATGCCTAGTCTCGTGGGCTCGGAGATGTGTATAAGAGACAGGTGTCAAAATTCCTACTACCAGAATCATAAACCATGCAAGTGCACATCCATAGCCAAGTTTGTTATAGGTAAATGCGTTCTGGTACATATATACAGTATAGAAAAGGGTGGTATCCCTTGGTTTTCCCTGTGTAATAATATAGCTCTGTGTAAATGCCATAAAGCCGTTGATCAACTGGTTGATCAGATTGAAGAAAATCGTGGGGGTCAGCATGGGGAGTGTGATCTTGAAGAACTTATGGACACCGCCAGCTCCATCCATGGTGGCTGCCTCATATAAGCTTACGGGAATCTGCTTTAATCCTGACAGGAAGATCAGCATGGAGGATCCGAACTGCCATACTGCCAAAATGATCAGGGTCCAGATTGCAGTATCGGAACGTCCCAGCCATGCGATATCCAGTCCGAACAGACCGTTGATCACACCGTCACTGGCGAACATTCTTTTCCACAGAATGGCAACCGCCACACTGGAACCGATAATGGAAGGAAGGTAATACACTGCTCTGTAAAAGCCGGACAGCTTGGTGCTCTTCACCAGAAGCATTGCTACGATCAATGCCATGATCAGACGAAGAGGTACGGAAAATACCACGTAATACATGGTGACACCGAATACCTTCCAGAATTTCGGATCATTCGTGAACATGGTAATGTAGTTTTCCAGCCCAATGAATGTCGGGGACTGTAAAATATTGTATCTTGTAAATGAAAATGCAAAAGATAAAAGCATGGGAACCATCATGAATGCCAGAAATCCGATAATGAACGGTCCGACAAACACATATCCGGATACGTTAGGACTATCCAGCCACTGGCCCAATGTTCTTTTTCTCTTTGGGGAAGTCTTTTCTTTGCTCATTTTTCCTCTCCTTCTGCCGTTTCTATAACAAGCGCCCGGCTCCCGCCCGATGCCGGATGGGATCCAGGCGCCCTTTGATTACAATTTGTTATAACGGTCTTACTTCAGAAGTCTTACTTCTCGTCTTACTTTGCCGCCTCGCTCAGAATCTTCTGAGATGTGGTTACGAATTCTTCTGCTGCTCCCGCTGCATCTGTATCTCCATAACGCAGGTTCTCAACAATGGTCTTGGCCTGTGCTTCTACTTCACCCTTACCGGAGGGATCGGGATCATCAATAGGAGTTGCGATCTTGGATACTTCTGCGATATAGTCAAATACCTTCTGGGAATTCTCATCCACATTAGGTTTGATTGCTTCTGCCACATCACTGTTCACAGGGATGCCTCTCTCTGCCAGCAGGATATTGTTGCACTCAACGCTGTTGGTGAACCAGTCCAGGAATTTTGCAGCTTCCTCTTTATTCTGAGAAGTCTCGGCGATAGAAAAGAACTGGCTGGGCTTTAAGAACATCGGTTGGGTGGTTGCATCGCTGGTAGTAGGATACATGGTGATTCCCAGATCTCTACCGGCTGTGTTGGCAATACTGATATACTGGTTGGAATAAGAAAAGTCATTCCAGGTAGTTCCGTCAATGATAGGCTTGGTCTCTACTACATCCGGGTTCTTCTCTGCCAGAAGATCAGGAGAAATAGCGGATTCTGCCTTGTTGAACTTATCTACATTAGCGAAGTGGGTTTCGCTTGCAGTCTTGGTTCCTGCTGCCAGTTCATCGAACAAATGAGATCCCTGGGTTCTTGCGATGACCTGCATCATATTGATGCCGCCATCGTAGTAGGTCTTCACACCGGTCTTCTCGTAAATGGTCTGTCCGATATCATACAGTTCTTCGATGGTCAGCTGCTCGGGAAGCTCTACACCGGCCTGTTCTACGATTTCTTTGTCATATACCATCATAGGAGCATTACTGCCAAGGCTTAATGCATAACAGGTTCCATCAATAGATCCACTATCGATAACGCTGTCTGCAATCTTGCTGGTGTCAATGACACCGCTGTCAATGAACTGGCTCAGATCAGCAAGCTGGCCGCTCTGCTGATACTGTTGCAGATAGGAGTAATCCATCTGGATAATATCGGGAAGGTTGCCGCCTGCTGCCATTGCAGAAAGCTTATCCCAGTAGCCGGACCAGTCGGTAAACTCTACCTTGATCTCTACATTGGGGTTCTGTTCCATGTAAAGGTCAACTGCCTTCTTGGTTACATCATTTCTTGTCTGGTTGCCCCACCAGCAAAGGCTCAGGGTTACTTTGTCACCACTGGCAGCCTGTGCTGCGCTGTTATCACCTGTGGCAGCGGAGCCTGTGCCAGATGCATCAGAACTGCCTGCGCTGCTTCCACATGCAGCCAGAGACATGGTCATCAATACAGCCATAAGACCTGCAATCATTCTTTTCTTCATTTGTTATACCTCCCATACAATCTGTCGGGTATGTGTCCTGCACATCCCTCGTTGTTGTTTTGATGAATTTATTTTATGTCCATTTTGCATAATGGTAAAGTTAAATAACGGTTCTGTCGATGCAAAAAAATGGCTTTTTAACCATAATCTTACATTTTTTTCGTCACATTTTCATACTTTTTTCGGTTTTTCCATATTTCATATGGCATTTTGCATAATTTCGTGTTCAAAAAAAGGTTTCTGAGTGTTCAAAAAACGGCTTTTTGTTTTCTTCCCACGGATGAAAATTGAACTTCCCATATTTTTACTATATAATAACCATGATACGGAGGTTTTTCCATGAGCAATTTATCACAGCGTTTTAATAATCTGTCTTTATATAAGAAAATACTACTGATCCTGTCAACGACATTGCTTTTTGTGTTCTTTGCTTTTGTTGTGGGCATTCAGCTTCTTTCCCAGTATTATGCCCGTGAGCTGTATACTTCCAATGCACAGTCTCTGAATTATGTATCTTCCTTCGTCTCTGCAAGAATGGAGACCGTGGAATCCGGTTCTGCCCGGATCCTGTCCGATACCATCATTCAGACGAATCTCACCGATATCATGGATGCTCCCACCAGTATCCGTAATGCCCAGAGAAAGCAGACGATATATCAGGCTCTCTATCCTTATATTTTTGATGACGACTATATCAAATCCATCAGTCTGGTACTTCCTGACGACACACTGATCTGTATGGGAAATACTTCCGATCTGGATGCTTTTCCTCTGGAGGAACTGGCAGAAAATGCAGCAGCCTGCCAGGGGCGTGCCAGCTGGAGTGCACCGGCTTCCCCCGGGAATACCATCGTACTTTACCGGGATATCCGGCAGCTTCGCCATCTGACCCTGGATCATCTGGCTTACCTGTACATAGTGATCGACCTGGACCAGCTGATCAGTGATGCCCTGGAGAATGCCGGATATTCTCTCTCCACGCATTCCCGTTTTATCCTGTTTGCAGGAAATGCGCAGTTTTACCCACAGGAGACTTACCATCCGGAACAGTATTCCAGCCTGCTGCAGTCGCTGAATCATGGCAGCAGCCATTATTCTATTCTTTCCATAGATAAACGAAAGACCTTTGTCATCCAGGGAGATTTTCCACGTACCGGATGGAATTATCTGTATTTTCAGGATTACGATCCGCTCTTTTCTGCGATCCATACCGTTCTGATCCGTATGATCCTGTTCTCCGCCGTGGTCGTGATGATCGCTCTGTTTCTGGCACTGTTGCTTCTGCGCAGGATACTGCACCATCTGGATCTTCTGGTAGAGAAGATCCGCCGCTTCGGACAGGGACTCCCGGATCCGGAGGACACCGCTCACTACGATTACAGTCTCCGTACCGATGAGATCGGGCAGCTGCATGTCAGCTTTGACGAAATGAAATCCAATGTAAAGACTTTGCGGGATAAAAACTATGAAAAGCAGCTGTTGCTCCGGGATACCAATATCAAGATGCTGCAGCAGCAGATCAACCCGCATTTTCTCTACAATACCCTGGATACCATCAACTGGATGGCGCAAAAATACGGTGCCGATGACATCTCCACCATGGTCCGTTCCCTGGGGAATCTGTTCCGCGCTGCTGTCAACAGCAAAGAAGACCTGATCCCTTTAAAAAAGGAACTGGACGTTTTAAAGGATTATATCCGGATCCAGCAGATCCGTTTCGGAGACCGGCTGGACTTCCAGCTGCATGTGCCGGATGACATTTCCCATATTTATGTCCCGACACTTTGTATCCAGCCTCTGGTAGAGAACGCATTAAAATATGCTCTGGAATTCAGTGACGATGTCTGTCATATCACCGTCACCATTTCCGAAAAAGACACCGTCTACCAGATTACCGTAGCAAATACCGGTTCCCATTTCGAGGATGATCTCATCTGGAAGCTGGAACACAGGCAGGTCACTCCCCAGGGTTCCGGTGTGGGACTGGTGAATATCAACTCCCGCCTGAAGCTGCTCTTCGGCGACCGGTACGGCTTATCTATATACAATGAAGACGGAATGGCCATTGTACTGCTGTCCATTCCCAAAGAAAGAGAGGATTCTTATGCTCAGATTGATGATTGTAGATGATGAACAGATCATACGTGAAGCACTTTCTTCCATGATCGATTATACCTCCCTCGGCTACGAGGTGATTGCTACCGCCAAAAACGGAATGGAAGCCTATGACCGGATCCGTGATGACTATCCCGATGTTGTGATCACGGATATCAAGATGCCTATTTTGAACGGCCTGGAACTGATCGAACGTGCCTCCCGCATCGACTCCCGGATCACTTTTATCCTGTTATCCGGTTACGGTGAATTCGAGTATGCCAAGCAGGCCATGACATACGGGGTCCGCTACTATCTCTTAAAACCCACGGACAAGCAGGAGCTGATCAACTGTCTGGATACGATCCGTGAAGAAAAAAAGCAAAAAGAGGTACAGCAGAAGGCGGAGCAGGCACTTCTGCTGAAGGATATGCAGTCGCCATTAGAACAGGGGCTGCTTATGGAAGCATTGGATCAGCCTGATAATTTTCCCCAGGTATTCAAAAAGTATCAGGGACTTCTGTCCTTTCCCGAAAAGGGACTATATGCCTGTATCTGTTCCTTTGTAGAAGAAACCTATCTGAAAAGTTTTCTAAAGGATATCGTGCGGATTCTGCTTTCCTGCGGAGCAGAAAGTGTCTTTCCTGTGATTTATGTAAAAAACAGTGCTCTTTTCGTCCTGTCCTCTCCCACCCTGGCCCATCAGGAAACGATCCGCCAGTCTTTGGAGGAGCTGCATTATCCGCAACAGTGTGTAACCTTTGAAACCTCTTTTCTCCACGGTGACACTTCGGAAGATTTGTTTGCGCAGATCATATCCAAGATATCCCGCTATGAACGGATCCTGCTGATCCGCCCAGAAACCGGAGAAACCAGGGACTTCCATAACAACATGGCCGCTCCCTGGCGGATTTCCAAGCTGCGTGAGGCATTTACCGCTTCCCCGGCCGAAACGGATATTCCATCTCTGCTAGATTCCGTCTTCACTCCTTCCATGACACCGGATGTTGCGAAGAATATCGCCCTGGGACTTTTCCTGAATCCCGATAACTCCGGACAAGAGCCGCCGCTCGATATTGCCTGTGACTTTTTCCGCCGCCTGTATTCCTGTACCCAGACCTCCGAAATCCGGAAGCTGGCGGAGATCGTACTGCTGCAGGAGAAGGACGAGGCTGCCTCCTCTAAGGGCGGTGCCAACATCAGCCTCTTAAAATCTTACGTGGAAGCCCACTTGGACTGTGAGACCCTGTCTTTAAAATGGCTGGCAGAGAACTATCTCTTTGTCAGTGTCGGCTACCTGAGCAAACAATTTGTAAAGGAGGAAGGCATCCGGTTTTCCGATTACCTGAACAAAAAGCGGATGGAACAAGCCATCCGCCTTATGGTGTACTATCATAATGACAATATCAAAACTATTGCCAGGTCTGTGGGATTCGGCAATAATCCACAGTATTTCAGCCAGGTATTTAAAAAATATACCGGCTATACTCCCACAGAGTATATTGAGAAGGTGGGTGCCTCTGCGCCCTCCTGATGCAGTCTCCCTCATCGTAAGGGAATTACATGCAGTTGTCCAGAAGCTTCATCAAAGCATCATGCGCTATGGTAAATGTCTCAAGACCGCTGAGTACCTTCTTTTCTTTGACAGCAATGCTCCTGCCGTCCTTTTCCAGTGCATGGAAACCCTCAAACTCAAACAGGTGCGGTTCCAGTGACAGGAATCCATCAAATCCGGAGGCTGACAGACGCTTCAGGATCACCGCCACATTTCCGTCACCATAGCCTGCCGGAACTACACTCTGGTCTGACTTCAGTGCATCCTTTACATGGATATAGGCAATATAGGACTTTAACATCTCATAGGCTTCCAGCGTATCCTGTCCGCACTGTACAAAGTTGGCAAAGTCAAAAATAGCTTTAAAGTGATCCCCGTAAAAGGTCTCCATGAGTTTTTTGCATTCCGGAGCCATTGCTCCATAGATATCTTTTTCATTTTCATGCAGGAGCAGTGTATCATTCGCAGAGGCATAGTCCACGAATTTACCGATCCTGTCGAAGACTTCGCCCTCATAGGCTGCCGGATCACTCTCCTGCGGAAGATAGAAGCTGAACATCCGGATCGTCGGGCATTCCATCTTATGGCTGATCTCCACTGCCCTCTTGAACTCTTCAAAATGGGGAGTGAAATCATCCGTGATCAGAATCTTACCCAAGGGAGATCCCAGGGCAGAAAGACGGATTCCATTATCATCCAGTGTCTTCTTGATCTGCTCCACTTTTTCATCCGTGTGATAGATCAGATTTTCTCCATCCACTCCACGCATCTCCACATAAGACATTCCCAGTCCTTTCAGTCCTGCGATCTGAGCTGTCAGTTCCGGTGCGATTTCATCTGCAAAACCTGTGATTTTTACTGTCATTCTTTTGTCCTCCTTAATAAGTGCCTGTCGTATCAAATACAATATCAGTGTCTTCCTTTTTTCTGGAAGTGGCACGTTTTTTGTTCAATTCTCGTAAAAACAATTCTTCATCCAACGGCAGTTCCACGGTGCGGTCCAGCCAGCTGGACAGGTGCATGGCATTGGACAGGGTCAGCCCCCGGATTCCCTCCGTTCCCTCTGCCACCAATGGAGTTCCTCTTAAAATATGACCTGCGAACGCTTTCAATACACCAATATGCTGCTCGTTTTGTCCATCCGTCTCAATCTCAATTCTGGAATATTCCGGCTTTTTAAATCCTTCCTTCTCCGTTTTGCAGAAATCGCTCACATTGGTGGACAGTTTATCAAAAAATAGTCTGCCTTCCTCGCACACGATTTTTCCCATCTCGAAGGTCAGCTCCAGCCGGTTGGTTCCTGGAGCATCTGCCGTGGTAGTCACGAAGACACCGGTGGCTCCGTTTTCAAATTCCATATAAGCCGTCACATCATCCTCGACCTCGATATCATGCCATTTTCCTTCGTGGCAGAAGGCTCTCACCTTCACAGGCATGCCGCACAGCCATTGCAGCAGATCCAGCTGGTGCGGACACTGGTTCAACAGCACGCCGCCACCTTCTCCGTCCCAGGTTGCCTTCCAGCCCGCCGCATCATAATAGCTCTGATTACGATACCAGTCGGTGATGATCCAGTTGACACGTCGCAGCTGCCCAAGTTCGCCACTCTGGATCATTTCGTGAAGTTTTCTGTATACACAGTTGGTTCTCTGATTTAACATGATGGCAAAGGATCTGTCAGACCTTTCCGCTGCCTCATTCATCTCCCGTACCTGTTTCGTGTAGACTCCTGCCGGTTTTTCGCTGATCGCATGCAGTCCATGCTCCAATGCATAGATGACGAATTCCGGATGCAGATAATGTGGTGTTGCCACCAGAACGGCATCACAGCTTCCCGAATCGATCATTTTCCTGCCATCATCAAATACCTTGACCGTCTCCGGAAGATTGTTCCTTGCCCAGTCCAGGCGGCTCTGCCGGATATCCGCTACGGCGGTCAGTTCCATATCCGGCACCATCCCTTTCAACACATTGCCTGCATGACCGGTTCCCATACTCCCAATACCAATAATGCCCAGTCTTACCTTTTCCATTTAGACACCTTTCCTTTCATTCTCTGATGTATTTCTTTGATGTTCTTATTGTAACTTCTCTACGATTGTAATAATATGTATATAAAATACTAATTTTATGAAAAATAACGACCTTTGGAGTGCCTATGAAAACCCAAATGACTATTCCCTATTTTACAATTGATGCACCCTATGAACTGGCTTACCGCAACAACGGAACCTCTTCTCCTGCCAGACCGCATACGCACAACGCTCTGGAAATATATCTTACAATGTCCGACCTCCCGGATGTCCTCTTAGACGACACTGTCTCCAGTGTTTCGAAAGGATCTCTGATCATCATTCCGCCTCACCATGTGCATCAGCTGTTCAATCAGAAGCTGACCATCTATGAGCGCTACGTCCTGAATATTAACAGAGACTGGCTGTATACTGTCCTTGGGGCCGGTTCCGGACTCATGCCTTATGCAGATCCGGCTTTCTCTCCTGCGATCCTCCGGCTTTCTCCCACCGGGCTTACCGGGCTCTGCAGTCAGCTGGATCACTATTTGCAGCTGCATCCTCAGCCCTCCCTTTCTGCCTATGCGGATTTTTTCTCTCTGCTAAGTATACTGGATAGCCGGATCCAGCACGGCCTACAGGCATCTTCTACCGGACAGCGTTCTATTTCCCAGCCCCAGAAAAACATCAATGAGGTCATGGCCTTTATCAACCGGCATCTGACAGAGCCACTGACCCTGGAAAGCATTGCTGCAGAATTCTACCTGAACAAGGACTATCTCGGGCGCCTGTTCAAGGAACATACCCATGCCACCATCGGGCATTATATCTCCGTGCAGCGGGCTAACCTCGCCCAGACGATGCTGGCAGAGGGCCGGACCGTCACCGAGGTACAGGAACTTCTCGGCTTCTCCAGCTATGCCTATTTCTTTAAATTTTTCAAAAAAATGACCGGGATCTCTCCCAGTCAATATCGTAAAGATAACACTATGCCTCTGTCGCATTCTCCGTCTCCACATTCCAAAAAAGGAACTGCAGCCTGTGTATAAACACACATTGCAGTTCCTTTTGCTTTTACCTGTCTACTTCACAAGCTATCTTATTATTTAATCAGCAGCATCATAATGTCATTGCTTCTTGCCACGAACTTGGTCATGGCATCGGCAGACAGAGGTGCGTGCTGAAGCTTTGCCAGATCGTACAGCTGCTCGCAGATCATTTCTGCATTCTCACCATCCTGGTGCTCAGTAATGTACTGTACCAGAGGATGGCTGGCATTCAGGATCAGGGTCTCTCCCTCACCGCCGAAGGCACTCATGTCCATACCGGGCATGGAATACAGCTTGCTGATGCTCTCCGCCTGCTCTTCCATCTCTTTCTCGGCCTTCTTGGAAGTCTTGGACTTCAGGGCATCGGTCACATCCGCATCAATACGCTGGAACTTGATTCCCTCGTTCTTTTTCTTCCGCAGAAAGAGTGCTCACACAAGTTCCGTTGGCAATGGCGGTCTGTCTGGACTGTTCCTCTCTGTCTTTCCAGAGTACTCTTTCATATTCCGCAGACTCTCTGGCACATTCCCGCAGGATTTCCCGGTCCAATCCCCTCCACATATGCTCCGAATCTCTGTACAGATACGGCAATTGCAGTACATTCATCTCCGGTGCCTGTTCTGCGATCTGCGACAGGGAAACTCTTGCAAAAGCAATGCCGCCGTATTTGATCTGTTCCAGTACTTCGCTTTCCGAACCCAGTTTTGCTTCACTCTCCACGATGATGTGGATCCGTCCTCCGGTACGCTCCTGCACCAGTTCTGCAAAACCTCAGCGTTACCCAGCGCCGCATCCGGGTGCCATTGATTCGCTCTGACGTCTCTGTGACCGATGCCGCTCTCGTCCAAAGTTCCCGGCAGATGCATCTGCGCTGCCGTTCCATCCGTCAATATTACCTTCCACGTTCCCTCCAGTGAAATCCCCATCGCAATCCCTCTGTTCTTATATAATTTTTTATATTTTTCAGTCAGTCATCACGAAATATAGTTAGTTTCATTATAGACTTCACCTCAAATTCAATGCAACGGATTCTCCTTCATGTTCTATGCAAAAAAGAACCACATTACCGATATTTCTATCAGTAATGCGGTTCTTGAATTCTTATCAGTATGCCCACGGTTCAAATACAAAATGCCGCATAAAGCGGAACCACCTTTTTGTTGTCCTCAAACGCAAAGTTTTTCGCGGAAAGTTTGATCGCGTAAGCCGGCTTATAGGTATCCATATAGACCTTTAAGCTTTTGGCTCTGGTATTATCGGCGGATTTCACCTCAATCGGGATCAGCTGACCATCCCGCTGGATAACGAAATCTATTTCAGCCCCACGCTCGGATTCCCAGTAGTAAGTGTTATAACCATTGATGGCAAGCTGTACATTGACATAATTTTCTGTCATGCCACCTTTAAAATCATTCAGTTCCTCCACCATATAGAGAATATCGTTTGCAGCCAAATCCTTCTTGGCGCAAAGCAGCCCCAGATCCGAAACATAAATCTTAAACGCATCAATATCCCGATAATTTTCCAAAGGCTTCTTGATCTGCTCTACCCTATAGACCTGTGACACAATTCCCGACAGACAGAGCCATTCAATCGCATTTTCAAATTCAGAAGCACGTCCACCCTTTTTGATCAGCTTATATTGAAAGCGGGTATTTTTCTTGGAAAGCTGAACCGTAATATTATCATAGGCAAGTCTGGTTTTCTTAATTTCATTCAGATTATTGTATTTGCTCATATCATTCAGATAACTTGTCAGAATGGTATCCTGCGTATGGCGGATCAGGATATAATCCCCTGTCTGGACAAACTGCATCACACACTCCGGCATACCGCCTACCACAAGATACTGACGGTAAAGCTGCATGGCTGCATCATGGAGTGCGGATGGCATCGGCCGATTCGTTTCAAAACATTTTTTAATCTGCTCTACAAGTTCATCCTCTCCCACAGCAATCATAAATTCTTCCATATCCATCGGATACAGCGTTTTCATATCAACCTTACCAACGGGAAATGAAAATTTTGCTCTGTTGACGGCAACGCCCAACAGGCTGCCTGCCACAATAATATGATAATCCGGGGCATCCTCACAAAAATATTTCAATGACGTTAAAGCCCTTTCGCAAAGCTGTACCTCGTCAAATACAATCAATGTTTTTTCTTTTACAATCGTCTGACCTGCAATATGAGATAAAATCGGTATCAAATAATCAGGACTGATCTTTTCCTCAAAGGTTTCATTCAGTTTTGGATTCGTTTCAAAATTGAAATAGGCTACATTTTCATAATGAATTCGCCCGAACTCTAAAATAGAATAAGTCTTCCCCACCTGTCTTGCCCCCTGCAAAATAAGAGGTTTGCGGTGTTCATTTTCTTTCCATGCTTCCAGAAAACCCATGATTTTTCTATACATGATCCATCCTCCTTAAAGGTCCTGAATATAGTATAATTATTATTCATGTAAAATTCAATATGTTTTTGTGCTGTTTTTGCATTAAAATACATGAATATTTTTATGAAATCTTCATTTTTCAACATGTTTGCTATGGTTTTTACGTTTTACGTTTTTTACGTTTTACGTTTTTACGTTTTTACGTTTTTACGTTTTTACACTTCTTTACAAGGAATCGCGTTTGCAGTAAAAGCACCCCCCGCCACAGGTTTTTATTCCTGTAGCGGGGGGTGCTGTAAAATATGGGATTCAACTATCGCAGATCAGTATTCCAATACATAGGTTGCTGTCTCAGTAATCGGGAAGCATACCTGTCCGCCTGCATTCGAAACTGTCTTGACAATGCGGGTTCTGCCGTTGGCATCTACCTTGTAAACCGTCACTTCTCCGTTTTTCACAGGTACTGTGGTATGGAATACAACGTTTGTACCCAATGCCTGTTTGTTGGTAAAGTCGATGGTTCTGGAATGCTCTGTAACAGTATCCTTATGTTCAAAGTTGGTTTCCTTGTAACCGGACAACTTGCTCTTTGCAAGGAAGGTTACTGCATCTGAGTTGCTGATGAATACATGCAGGCCACGCAGAGCTGAGGTGGACACTGCTTTCACTGTTGCTGCAGGAATTGTCTTGTCAAAGCCGCTGGCATCTACATGAAGCAGATCCTGGTTGGCACCGGATACATTCTGCTGCTTGTCTTTTGTCTGGGTAGAGATCACTTTTGTAATGGCATCCCATCCGGTGATCTGCTCTCCTGCGATATTTGTGGTGGTCAGTACCGGTTCAGGAGCTGATGAGCCGGAGTCAGAGGAATCACTGCTGGTGTCTCCGGCGGACGGTGCAGTTGTCGGGGTCACAGGAGCAGGTGCCGGAGTCGGGGTTACAGGAGCAGGTGCCGGAGTCGGGGTTACCGATGGATTTTCAGAATCATCCGATGTTGTGCCCGGAGTTCTCAGAACATAATAAGTAAGCTGGCTCATATATTCTTTCAGACTTTCCGGATCCGGATAATAACCTACACTTCTGTGCTCGGAATTATATGAAATATAACATACGGTACTATAATTATAGATTTTTCCTATAAAGACCTCATATGTATCCGTAGGATACGGATATCGCGCAATATATTCATCCGCAAATTTTTGTGCCCCTTGCAAGGTAAAAAATGGCAATTCCGCATTTTCCAGTTCTTTTATGGTTGTTGCTTTCACCCATTCCTTACTACCTTCAGGCCATTTTTTGCACCAGTGCGCATGAATTTCTGTTGCTGAGCTGTATACATTATATGACGATGCCTCATTTTTATTACTCTCGGGCTTGTCACTCTGAGGATCGTCATACCAACCCGTAAATATATAGCCATCTCTAGTAGGTGTCGGGAGACTTGTAAGCATTCCGGCTATCATTTTAACGCTAGTGTTCATACTCATTTGCCCTTCGTGAAGATTAAATGTGGCATCATACTGGGGATAATAATAATATGTGGCGTTATTCAGATCCAATTCTGTACACGAATCGGCTACAGCCTCATATGAATTTAAACTATTTTTATACAGATAGATATAACTGTCACCTTTTTTCCCTAGCAGGTAATAATAATTACCGTTTGTACTGTTGCTTAGCGTGAAATATTTTAAATGAGCTCCTTTCGCTTCGCTAATAAAGCTACGATAAGTTGCATTGTCTAATTGACTCAAATCCGCTAAATTATTAATTACATCCGTTTGATTCTCAGCTGTGACTTCTGTCCAGCCCGTGTTTCCACTCTCTGCCGCCTTTGCGTGCATCTCCGGCACCATGCCTGCTATCAACGTAATCGCCAGTGCAAGACTAAGTACCTTTCCTAAAAATTTTGTTTTTTTCATCATCTTTCCCTTTCTGTACTTCCGCTTTTCATAAATCTAGGTTGTTTTTATTATAACAACATTGCCTGAAGATAAGGGGCAGCTTGCACCAATCGCCCCAAAAACGACATGAATCGACCATCACTCAGATACAAACCGCCACGAATTTCCCGTAGCTTCTAAAATCGAGTAGGAGACGGTGATTAACCGCCGTCCTCTCACACCACCGTGCGTCAGACTGTCTAACGATTCGAAAATCCAGTCTGATGTACGGTATTTTTATCTT
>ERZ1026961.1005-NODE-1005-length-13592-cov-5.458373_pt1 | contig 13592 bp, 6 predicted proteins | sample MGYA00519298_ERZ1026961 | MGnify/ENA primary metagenome ERZ1026961 (study PRJEB26926, sample SAMN06164515) | human gut metagenome | biome: ENVO:00009003; feature: ENVO:2100002; material: ENVO:00002003 | host: Homo sapiens | place: USA | collected 2012 ...
TGTATAAGAGACAGTGCCTGCACTGCTTGCTCCAGCACCGCCTTTGCACGGTCGTACTGCTTCTGCTTGGCATACGCCACACCCAGCGCGTTCAGCACCCTGCCGTCCTCTTTCACCTCCGAAGCCTCCAGCATCGCGATAGCTCCCTGCACGTCTCTGCCCTCCATCTTCAGGCAGGCGGCATTCACCACAGCGGCGGCGTTCTTGGGATAAGTAGCGGCAGCTATGCGCAGCGCTTCTTCATAGTCGGCAGTACCCTTGCCATAAGACTCCGCCACCGTGTAGATTTCCTCCACGCTCAGCAGGTCCGGGCGGGTCTTTATCTGCTTCTTTGCCTCCTCCAGGTTGAAGCTACGCACGCTGTACTCTATCTTGTATTCGTTGCGGCGCAGCGGGCCGTACATCTCGTTCAGCAGGCGGGTATAGACATCCGGTGATACGGACTCGCGGATACGCTTCTCGCAGGCGTCCTTGTCGCCCTCGCACTCGTCGATAAGCCTCAGCACCTTGTCGATGTCCAGCAACTGCGGGTGCTTCTCCACTTCGCGGCGCAGGCCTTCCCAGTCCTCACCCATGCCCGCGACGTGCCACAGAGAAGCATCCATGTGGGTATCTTTCCGGGCATATTCGGCCAGGGCGTTTGCACGCGATTCGGACAGCTTCTGATTGAAAGCCACCGAGCCTTCGGGCGAGGCGTAGCCGGTGATGTAGATGCCCGTAATGGTCAGGTCGGGGTTGGTTTTTACCACGTTGATGGAGCCTGTCACCGTTTCCAGCTCCGCGCGGTTGTCCTTGTAGCGCGGGTCCACATCCGACTTTCCCTGGCGGAATTGCAGGCGTGCCACGCGTACCTCGTTGCGCACCTTCACCGCTTCACGCTCCGGTGTAACGAAAGGCGTGACATACCGCGGGGTGAAAAGCTTTATGAAAGGTGCCTTTACCGTCGATTCTTCCGTGGCCGCCGTGCAGTCCAGGCAGCCCGTCATCCGCTCGCGCAGCACTAGGCGGCTGTCCACCATCCAGGGCTCATAGGCAAGCTTGGCGATATATTCCACCCGGCTCTCACGCCCGGAGCGGAGTACCGTGTAGGCATTATCCGTGGCAGGAGAGGCTCCTGTCAGCGCCTTCTCGCGGCGGTGCACGCGGCTGCGCGTCTTGCCGTCCACCACTACGGGGGCGAGCACGGCTTCGTGCGTGCCGTCGGCAGAGACCACTGCCGGATGCAGGCACACGCTCTTCTGATTACCCACACGCAGGCCGGTCAAGTCCAGCGTCATGCGCAGGCTCACCTCGCTACCTTGTTTCTTCACTTCTTCGTTCACCACCTTCACATCGATAAGGTTGCCCTCCTGCGCATATCCTCCTAAGGAGGTGCACAGCAGCAGGCCCGTGACATATAGCATTCGTTTCATTTCCATGTCCTCCTTCTGTTTACTTGATTACATAAATAAGGGAGATGGCGGCTTTCGTCACCCCCAGATAATTCTTGTCTCCCTTGCCTTTCCATTCGCCACAGCGTGGGCAGTCGTAGCGGTCGTAGTGCGCACGCACGTAGCCCAGGCCCAGGCTTGCCTCGAAGCTCCAGTGCTTGCCCAGCACCCACTGGTAGCCGTAGGCAAGGCCCGCGCCGTAGTAGTAGCCCTCATAGCGGTAGTCCTCCACCGAGGGGTAGATGCCGAAAGGCAGCTTCACGCCCCCCACGTTGTATTGTCCCCCCAGTAGATGAAGTCCCATAAAGTGTCCGTTGAAGCGTTCGCAGAACCAGTAGCGCGCCTCGGGCTGCGCCATCCAGTGCTTCCACTTCTTGTTGTCAGAAAATGAAAAAGGATTATAATTGGCGGACAAATCCAACGTCCACCGGGGGGAAAGGCCTATTTCGGCACCCAGGTTGAAGGTGGTCGTGGCATCATAGAGCAGGTTTGTCTTTACCGCCACATTCTGGGCAGACAGGGAGATGTCGATCATCAGAAAGATTATGCAAACACTTTTTCTCATATTCTTCATATTTAGTATGTGTGTAATTTTAGTACGTGTCCATGGCATCCCCGGAAAGGGGATGATTTAACAGTCCCGTTACTTTGTAGGTAACGGGAAACGACCATAGGAGGCCGCAGAAGCCGCTTATGTAGTAAAATACACTACTGTTCAAGGGAACCATGGAAAGAAAAAGGAAGACATGAACAGACAGCCCGTGTTAATTTAACCTAACACGGGAGCACCGGCGTTATGCATTTTCTCAAACTGCATTGCCTTGTATTATAAGAAAATACCGCTCAGAAAGCCTTTCTGGGGCTATTTTCAACTTTTGATAAGAAAAAGTCGCTTTTTTCTTGCTAATTAAAAAAATCATGTTGATATTTGCGAACAGAAAAGATTCCCGTTACCTACAAAGTAACGGATGTCCGGCATAGTATTCGCCAGGAAGCAGATTTGTCGTAAACTCCTAATTCCAAGCATTATATCCATCAAAGACATACGAGAGTATGCCCCTGTTCATTTCTTGTATTTGTTTGTCCGAATGTTTTTTGAAGTAAGTTTCGGTTACCTTGACCGAGGAATGTCCCATGGCATTGCTGATGAGCTCCTGCTGATAGCTCCTGAAATTGGCAATGGTAGCCCAACTGTGGCGGGCACTGTAGCTGCTCAGCCCTTCCACCCCACTCATATCCCGTGCCAGCCTGCCAAGGCAATAATTGAAGTGGCGCAACGCATTTTGGTACTGGCGGTATTCGTTATTGCCCGGACGGCTGATAAACGGGAAAAGGTAGGGTGATGACTCATCGGGGTTCTTCAGACGCCGGATAAGCTCCATAGCTTCGGGCTCGACGCGCACCGTGAGCCATGCCCCCGTCTTGCGGCGGCGATAGGCAATGACATTGCCATGCATGTCGCAACGGCGCATATAGGCGATGTCCACAAACGGGATGCCGCGAAGCATGAACAGCAGCAGGAAAAGGCAACGCGCCGACTCCAGGGATTCATCATCGACGGGAGCGCTGAGCCTGCGAAAGGTCTCTTCGCCCACCGCGCGCTTCACCGTCACCTTGGTGCCGGTATATACACCTTTGAAAAGCCGCGAACGATAGGGCGCAACACCGTCGTCCACCGCGCGGAAGTAAATGGCACGGAGCATGCGCATGTAGGTGGAGACGGTGTTCCACTGCAACCGGCTGTCCAGCAGATGGTCTTGAAAGCTCTTCAACCAGGCAGGAGTCAAGTCCTTGAAATCCAGAGTCTCCTCTCCTTCAAATTCCATGACGCGTCGCAAAGTGCTCTGATACACATGGGCGGTGCCCATACGCCGTTCCTCCTTCAGTTGGGAAACGACGGATGCCATGTAGGCAAAAAGATTGTTTTGATTCATAATCTCTCGATTTTAAAATATGAGTAATCGGTTCAAGAGGATAAAACAAATATCCGACTACAATTTATTGCTTTCGAGGAGAGATTATACTGTTTTTACGGATTTTTATTCATTGGGGGACTGTTCAGAACTCAACAATCGTCCATAACGGTAATACACTGACAATCAGAGAAAAGTTTTGCCAACCCCTTGCCACACCTTTGGCAAACTTTTGCCAATGCGGTGGCAAAACCCTGCCAATTAAGAGACAAAAAGACACTATAACTTCGACAATACCTCCGGCAAAGCAGCCAATAAATAAAATGGTAAGTTCACCAGTCGGAAGCTTTTACCTTCTATGGTCTGCACCTTATCTATCGAAAAGTTTCCTATAAGGATTATCTGCCCACTTGCGCAAGTCTTTCATTATACTTCGTTCAAACATCTGTATTTTAGCTTACAACATATCAGCAAAGAGAAGCATTTGTTTCATTGCAGAGGTATTCTCCTCTTCAGTGTTCGAAAACTTATATCTGCTATCGCTTAGACGCGGATGACGCGGATTGAAATATGAAAACTCCGCGTCATCCGCGTCTAAAAAATAATCACAAAGAACGCAAATACAGAGCTTTCCGGCAGACTCTCCCACTATACACAAAAAGGCTGCCTCACGATGCAACGTGAAACAGCCTTTCCTTATAGTAAAGTATTCAAGTTCTTCTTAGAACAGCTTCGCAGGATACTCGCCCGCATCCACCAAAGCCTGAATCTTGTCGACTACACTCTGACGGTCTTCGGGATAAGTCACACCGAACCACTTGCTGGTTGTATCGAGCACTTCGCAGGTAGCAGTGCCATTGTTAATCAGCTTATCCACCATCAGCGGGATGAAGAATTCGCTTTTCAGATTCTCCATATTCTTCGGGTCGCTCAGGAAGCTCTTGAAAAACTCTGCACTGTAAGCAAAGTAATCGGGAGTAAAGCCCCAGAAGTTCATGCTGACCGGAGTCGTCTCGGGAGTGGCAGTCCATTCACCGTTATCATCGATGTACTTCACCTCGCCGTCCATACGCTGAATCTTGGTACGCTCTACTACAGAAGTCAACAAGTTGTTTGCATCCGTTCCGCACAAACCACGGGATACGGTACCGCTCTCGCTCAACGTATTGCCGATGCGGAAGCCTACCATGGAATATACGTTTTTGGAGCCTTCGGGAAGGGCTGCAAGGAATTTGCCCATTACCTGGAAGGAGTCACGACCGTAGAAATCGTCGCAATTGATAACAGCAAACGGTTCCTTTATTACATCGGCACCCATCATTACAGCATGGTTGGTTCCCCAAGGTTTGGTACGGCCTTCGGGGCAGGTGAAGCCTTCAGGAAGGTCATCTATGGACTGGAATACCAGTTCGCAGGGAATATGGCCTTCGTATTTGGAAATAATCTTGTCGCGGAAGTCCTGTTCAAAATCTTTACGGATTACGAAAACGAGCTTGCCAAAACCGGCATTGATGGCATCGTAAATAGAATAATCCATGATAGTTTCGCCATTCGGTCCCAATCCGTCCAATTGTTTCAAGCCACCATAACGGCTGCCCATACCGGCTGCCAATAAGAATAAAGTTGGTTTCATATTAGTTATTATTTAAAAAGGTTAGTGTATCATAGTTGATAACGGTTGCAAATGTACAAAAATTTATGTCTGACAAAAGGGAGTTTTAGTTCATTCTTTACCACTATCCGTTCAAAAACGTACATTTAGAACGGATAACCGATGGCAAAATGCAGTGCCATACTATCCTTGAACTTAGGAATATTGTAATATCCCGACTTTCCGGTATCATACGGGTCGTGAAGCCCGATACCCAAATCCAGACGGAAAACAAGGAAGTCCAGGTCATAGCGTAAGCCGAATCCCGTACCCAAAGCAATCTGTTTCGGGAAATTCTTCAAGGTGAACTCACCGTTCGGGCGATTTTCGTCCTTACGCATCAGCCATACATTGCCGGCATCCAGAAACACCGCTCCATGCAAGTCGGCAATCATACGGAAGCGATACTCGATATTGGCTTCTATGCGAATATCACCCACGTGGTTGATATAGGTATATTTTCTGTCCGTCTCGGGAGGATAGCCGCCCGGACCTATACTGCGTGCAGAAAAGGCGCGCACACTATTGGCACCGCCGATATAGAACTGTTCCGTATAAGGTGCAGTCGTAGCGTTGCCATACGACCATATCACCCCTCCGGCAATACGCGAGGCTATCATTTGGTTCTTGTCTATCCGGTAATGGTACCTGAATTCCGAGTTCAGCTTTAGGAACTGTGCAAAAGGTACCCCGAAAAGCTTCTTTCCTTCCTCACTGAACGGCTTGCCGAAAATACGGTAGACGGCAGAAGTCAGGTTACCGGCCGACGCAACGGTGGTCTGCCACCAGATGGGGTTACGCTTGCCGCGCACGGAAGCGTTGTCATAAGTATAGGTGTACTCCATGGCAGGAATGAACTGGTCGCGCAAACTAACGTAGAGTGCCGGATTCTCGGCACGCAACGTATCGAAAGCGGCAGTAGGATTACGCAGCACATTGAATGTCAAACGGAAAGGAGTTATACTGTGCCTGGAAGTCGATTTGGGCTGGAAGTCATAAGTGACATTACCGCCAAAAGCCAGCAGCTTATAATACTTGGCACGGTTCATCTGGTCGGCATATAAACGGAAAGTCGTTGTAGCCGGGAAGTCATACTCACGGTCGCCCATCCTAGGAAACACCACGCGCGGAAAGATGAGAGAAGTGGAAATCCCCAGTTCATAGCTGTTCATCAGGGAAGAACTTGACTTGCCCGTCTGCCATTCGTACGAACCGTTCAACTTCACATTCCAGCTTTCACCGCCACCGAAGACATTGTTCTTCGTCACCGTAAAAGCGGCACCCGGTCCCGTCTGGTTATTGCTCTTCATGGTGACATTAAAATCCAACTCCGCATCGTAGGGTTTATCGAGCGCGGCAATGACCCTCACATCCAATGTATCAGACACAAACGCCGTATCACGCGGTATATACTGCATCTCCGCATAACGGAAAATACCGACGCTTGCCAGACGCTCCTGAATACGGGTCTGACGGTACAAACTATACAAACTCTGCATAGAACGCTGGCGGGCAATACCTGCGCTGTCCTGTATCTGACGTTTCCGCCGATAACCTTGATAGTTCAACCAACGGTAAAGCATGTTGGGACGTACCGGAGGTTTGTTGTAGTAATGTATGGTCAAGCCTTTGTAATCCATGCTGTCATTGGGTTCCTGCCCCTGCTTTCCAAGAAGATAGACGGATTTACGCCCCACACGGAACTGCTTCTCGGCTACCTTTGGCATACCGGGAACGGGAATCAAGCGCATCTGGACATGCCCATTGGGAACCATCATGGTATCGGCCTGATAGGTTAGGTAGTCGGGACGGAAATAATAACAGCCCACATTACGCAGCAGGGTACTGATACGGGTACGCTCCCCATCCAAATCAGCCACATTGAATTGTTCTCCCGAACTGATAAGGGAACGTCGGCGTCCCAGCTCCATAATGCGAGTGGTACGCTCGCTGAAACCACGATAATATACCGTATCTATAAAGTAGGGGTTACGCATGTTCACCGTATATTGCAACTTTGCCTTCAGCGAGTCCTTCGGGTCGATAAATGTCTTGTAGCTGACGCTTCCGTTGAAATAGCCATAATCGCGCAGCAAGTTAACCGCCGCCTTCTGGCGTATATCGGGATTCACCGTAGACATAAGCACCGGAGTGGCGGCAAATTTATTGAATATCCACTTTCCGAATCCCTTCTCATACTTCTGGAAACCATTGTAAATCCACAGTCCGAAAGGAAAGGGATAGCGGATAGTAGAGCTTCCCAGCAACGAATTGTTCGGTGCCGTAGCAAGGGCGGCTTCCACCTCTTCCATAGCAATCTCACCAACAGACGTTTCACTGCGGTTCAATACAATCATCGGCTTTTGGCCGGTATAGAGTATCTCCCCCTCGGGCAAGTGCTTCGTGGTGGAGCAACCTGCCAGAAATATCAATCCTGCAATATATAATATCAGTCGTTTCATATCACATTCCTACTTTTTCATATCGCTATTTTCAGCCTCCGGTTTTATCTTTTTCTTCCTGAAGATGAAGAGTTCACTCAATCGGTCCATCTTCCGGCGCAGCACAAGGCCGACACCCGTTTCGGTTATCTCACCGTCGAGTATGCTTTCGTAGTTTTTATTATGGAATACACGGACATATCGAGTACCCGACGCATCAAGACGGTATTCCAGCGATATATTGTCAATGAATGATTCCGCATCGTTCGTGGCATTGGCCCCGGTGGACACTTTTCCACCGATGACTATCTGTACGCGGTCGTTGAAGAAACGCTGGGAATAACGAAAACTGAAGTCTTTCTGCGTGTCACCCGTTTCAGCAGAGGTACGGTCTTCCACACCTACACTGATATTGGCCCCTTTTATACCTCCCGCCAAGGAGTTTATCTGGCTCTGAAGCACTGAGTTCAAGGCGGCTCCCATTGACAAACCTCCTCCTTTGGCACCACTGTTCAGGTAAATACCCGTGGCAAGCATGGCAATGGCCTGCTTGCTACGCTCTTCTGCACCCATTGCCTGCAGCTCATTCTCTACTGCGGCATCTTCGGGCGCCGAAATATCGAATATCAAATCGGGAGCGTCAAGCCTGTTCTTGATGGAAATGGAAACATCGAAGTTCACCATGCGCGAACCGTCCCCGTCACCATCGGCCACAGAAGCACGCATACGTTCCGTAGCCTTCAGACTCAGCGTAGGATTCATAATATTCCCCCGCCAATCCACATAACTGCCGGGATTGAACTGGAACTCCTTCAACGGGATGATAGGCAGCGAATATTTCATGACGCCACCCGAAAGGGTATAGCGTCCGGTAAGGCTCATATCCCCTTGGGGAGTATACTGCATATTCAAATCACCGCCACCTTCCAGTTCGATGTATTTGCTGCGGTCGGGACTCAAGTCAGCACGAAGACGGACAGCATCGTCAATATGGACGGACATATACATTTCCAATCCTCCCAAAGACATGGCAGGAACCTCATCTGCTTTTACCGACGTCGTATCGGTGAACGAGGTAAAGGTAACCAGCCCACTGAGACGGTCTTCCACCGTTAAAGGGGAATCGGTCAACACGTAGGTTACGTTGGTATTGCCCAGCAAATTCATGTTTCCACGCATCGTGAGCCCGTCAAGCGGCCCCTTCACCGTGGCATGCAAGTCGACGAACACCTTTCCATACACCAGACTTTCGCGGGTACGCGGTGCATCCAGCAACGTATAGTTCTCTGCCAGCAGATTGAGGTTGGCAGTAGGACGCTCCATATTCCGGAAATCAACCTTACCGTCAATCGTAAACGGATTCTTGCTGGTGGTATAAATGGCAAACTTATCAAATATCAACTGATTGTCCTTTATCTGTACCGGACGGTTGTCGAACCAGTAACGTGCTCCCGCCTGGCGTGCATAGACAGACACACTGTCCAAAACAATATCACCATGCATTTGAGGCTTGTCCAGCGAACCATAAATATAAAGCCCTCCATCAATATCTCCGGTAAAGGCCACCGTTTGGTCAGGGATGAATGCATTGGCCATCTTCAATGGAAAATGCTCGAAACGGGTGGACACTTCCAGGGTATCCTTTCCGTTCTTCTGCGTCAAGATACCGTCGGCGGTCATCACTTCTTCATTATCATATGTAAAATAGGTATTCAGATAGTGCGTATTCTTGTCGCCCGGCAACCAGGTAGCCCCCAGGCCGATGTCTCCAACCGGTTGGCGTTCGTAGGTCAGTTTCTCTACATTGGCTTCGGCAGACACCTGCAGGGAAGTGGCAGTCTGTATATAATTTGCTTCGGCAGAGAACAATCCCGTAAGCCGGGGCATATAAGGAAGTACCTCCGTAAGTTCATCCAGGCGCAATCGGCTCAGTTCTACGTTTATATTCTGCAAGGAAAGGGTATCATTCTTGTCGGATTGCATACGGAAACACAGACCATCGTCGCTGTCCATATCAATATTGGCATAGACGCGCATATTCTTATGCAGATAAATCCAGTTACTATTGTCCGCAAAGTGGAATTTACGGAAAGCGATAATCGGCTCGGCAGGAATAAGGTTCAGCAGCACACCATTACCGCGACCGTGTCCTTCGGTCAACGGACGGGCATTAATACCGAATAGAACACCGGTCTGCCCTTTTCCATTCACATAATCCACAGTCAGTTCCGCATCTTCATTACGGACTTCACCCGTCAGTGTGCTACGGAACACAAACTGCGGGTTCTTGGGACCGTTTATGACACCACCTTGCAACTTCATGCGGGCAGTATCCTGCTTCACTGTAAAAAATATCGTATCGAGCTGCAAGGAGTCCATGCGCAATCCGTGAACAGCTGTACGTCCATTGATGCCGACTTGCGGAGTAAATCCGAAGCTCAGTTTGAAATCATTATAGGAAATACCCTTTGCAGCCAGGAAATAGCTGACGGGATTCTGGTTACCGGCTTCCAGATGCATGCCCGCTGAAGGAAGGACTTGGCGCAAAGCGGCATGGTCCAAACGCCGTTCATCAATCTGCTTTGTCAGGATAGAGACAAATTTATCCGACTGTTCCATCAACTTCTTCAACGTGCTGTGAGCGCGGAAACGCAGATTCAAGTCACCGGCATCAAGCCTCAACTTGAGAGAATCATGACGTGCCTCCGCTCCCATTGTAAAGGCAAACGGGTGTTGCAATGGTCGGGGCACCAAACCCAGCTTATGCAGATTCACCTCTTCCACATTTAAATCCAAAGCGCCATCCAGATAGTTGCGGTCAAGACGCATATCCGCATTTCCCTGCATCTTGAGAAGGACATTATCGCTGGCAAGACGGACGGTAGCAACGGATGACTTGAGTCCGGCATGCACATCTACACCGGAAATGTCCCAATGGCCATACTGTAGTTTTTCCAAGGAGGCATTCAAAGCGGCCACAGTTTTTCGTGATGCCACATCCACCCCTTGCCCCTTAGCGGACATCTTTGCCGTAAGAGTATAGATAGAGTCCTTGGGCAGGAAGTGATGCACCTGCAAGTTGTTGATGGCAAGGTCGGCATGGTAGGCTTCCGTAGCAAGATTATAGGCGGCGTCCAAATTCAAGGCGCCTTCCTTCTCCTTCAGTTTCAGGGCGGCAGTGCACTGCGCCCCCTCCATACCGAGACGTGCCGCAAGGTACATACTGTCCGGCACAATGATGGAGCCATCGGGAGCAATGTCAGCTAGTCCGGTCAGGAAGTTCAAGTTCTGCGTATGCATTTCGAAGTCCATGCTTCCATTACGTTTCACACTGTCGGTCAAGCTCCAGAATTCTCCTCCCCCACTCAACGAAAAGGCTCCGGGCAGCTCAGCCGTAAAACGGGAAATCTGCATCTGCTTCAGGTTTCCTTCCGTACCGGCATGAATCACCAACGGACGGAACGGATAGGCTTCCTTGAAAGCTTCCGGCAAGCCACCGGCAAAAAGCAGTACATCCTGTTTGCCGATACGGGCATTGAAACGGGCTGTCAGACGGCCGGTGGTAGGTATATTTATCAGTTCCCAGTAAGTCTGTGCCGTAAGGTTCATCTCACTATGAGGTGTCAGCAACTTCAAAGAAGGGATACGGATAACGGTAGAATCGGCAAACAACCGCCCGGTCAGGGAAGTTACACTCAAACCGGAACGCTCATACATGGAAAATTCCCGGATAACGGCATTCATATCTCTGCCGTAGTACATCACAGAATCAATGCCCAGGCGAATGTCGCGAAGAGCAATGTGCGAGGGGTCGAAGCCTATCGCACTCCCCGGGCCACCGGTATCATAATTGACAGAAGTTCCAGTCAGCAGGAATTTTCTCCAGCCATAGAACTGGTGTTTCAGGTCGGCAGCAGCGTCCGCAATCTCAGCATCTCCTATATGGGCTTTCAGCCCCATGGAGTCCAATGGCATCTGTAAATCGACCGAGACGTTCTTCAACTTCAGAGTATGGAGTGTGACTTTCCAGTTTAACGCAGTGTCAGTAGTGTCTTTGGGAGTCTCAGTGGTATCTGCAAGCATCACCTGCACATGGGTATCGCTCAATTCTATATTATTGAGGATGGCATCTTCTTTTGTAAGGTCTATGCCATGGCTTTCGAAAAAGAAATGCCCCAGTACTCCTTTGATGCACATACCTTCCATTAAATTGGAGGAGTTGACAGCAACTTGTTTCAAGGTAATGTCATCCACCTCCACTTTCCCTTTGAGTAAAGGCCATGCCTGTACCCGTACGTTCAAACTTCCAAGATTCAGCAAGGTATCGGGATGCTGCACATCAACAGCACTGTCGGCAGGCTGTACCACCAATACACCGCGGACCAACAAATTCAAAGGAAAGCGAAGGTCAATCCGCTCCACGGATATGTCCATACCCGTAGCACCTGATGCAATTGCCGTAGCCTGCTTCCGTATCAAATTCTGTACGGGAGGCACATAAAGCAATATCATCAATATTATAAACAGTATAATAGGAGTAAGCAACACCCACAGTGCTGTTCTCAACCATTTTCTTCTCATCGGAACGTCAATCTTTCATCGTATTTAAAAGTCCTACAAAGTAAACAATTTCTTTCGACATTTGGTTCCCGACAGAGAAAAATCACGTATTCTTCTCTGTTCCCCCATTACGGAAAAGCTGTTGCCTGAGTAATGACATCCTCTATCAAAACGAGGGCGGCAAGGGCGTGTTCTTTCAACTCTCCGGTAAAAGGCACTCCATGAGAAGTTTCCAACAGTTTCAGCAATGCAACCAGTTCCGCTGCTCCAATTAAAGTAAAGAGGGGAATCATTTTGTGGGAGACAGCAGCCATCTCGTCCACATCCTCATTCTCCACAGCCTTCTGCAAACGCTCCGCATTGAGGCGGGTTTCAGCCACAAAACTTTCCAGAATGGACTTTGCCGCCTCGGGGTCATCGACCGAAAAAGCAGTGAGCGAAGAGAATTTATACCCCGGGCAAGCCGAAGTTTCCGAAACTTCCATAACCTCCATCCCTTTGTCCTCCATATTCAATTCATGTAGCAATTCACTGACGGTAAACGGCTTATGCAGGCATCCGGCAAATCCATGCACCGTAAATTCCTCACGCTGCATGTCACTGCGGGCAGTGACAGCAATCACCGGAACAGACTGTGCCTGCGGTATGTTCGAAGCACGAAGCAGTTTCAGTAAATCAAAACCATTAATAGCAGGCATCTGCACATCAGTAAGCAGAACATCAAAGGTTGCAGTGCGCAAGGCATCCAGCAGTTCATCCAGTTGTAAACAAGAGACAGAATTTATACCACTCTGCTGAAGCATGGCGGCAGTAAGGGTAAGCTGAATACGGTCATCATCGATAAGGAGGACATTCTTCAGTGAAGAATGAGGAACGGGGAATGAAGAATTGCCATTCGGCGTGGCAGCACATCCCGATTCTTCATCCTTCATTCTCCGTCCTTCACTCCTTACGGGATAGATAGGAATATATATGGTGAAAGTGCTTCCCTTGCCTGGCACACTGTCTACATCAATCGTGCCTTCAAGCAACTGTACCAGCATACGGACAATGGAAAGTCCAAGTCCAAACCCCTCTTTACCCTGAGCACCCGGTAAGCGGGTAAACTCCTGGAAGATACGTTCCCGGTCGGCAGGTTCCATACCTTTACCGGTATCAGCAATGGCAACTACCAGTCGACGGTCCTCGTAACGGGCAGTCATGGTAACACTGCCTTGGTCCGTAAACTTCACGGCATTGGACAGCAAATTGTTGATAATCTGGCGCAGACGCAAGGGGTCGCAAATATAGGTACCGCCCAGCTCCGGGGCAATGTCGCAATGAAGCGCCAGTCCTTTGGCAGCCGTAAGTGGTTCAAAACTGACGTGTATCTCTTCAAGCAGGCGGGAAGGATGAAAGGTGACCCGGTTGATTTCGGCCTTGTTCAAATCAAGACGATGGAAGTCGAGCAAATCAACGACCAGCTTCAGCAGATGTTCCGATGAGGTTTTCATATTGTCCAGATAGAACCGCTGACGCTCATCCACCGTCAGACGGGAAAGCAAGTCGGCATAGCCCATAATCTGTCTCTTATACACATCTCCGAGCCCACGAGACT
>ERZ1026961.1057-NODE-1057-length-13011-cov-10.398271_pt1 | contig 13011 bp, 8 predicted proteins | sample MGYA00519298_ERZ1026961 | MGnify/ENA primary metagenome ERZ1026961 (study PRJEB26926, sample SAMN06164515) | human gut metagenome | biome: ENVO:00009003; feature: ENVO:2100002; material: ENVO:00002003 | host: Homo sapiens | place: USA | collected 2012 ...
CACTGCATATCGTCGGCAGCGTCAGATGTGTATAAGAGACAGGATTTATCAGTGCATTTCATCTTTTGTTCCAGTATTCTTTTGCCTTTTTTATATATGGCATCTCTACTACATTCCATTAGATATCTGAAATGACTGGTGGGTATATCTGTTAAATGCAGGCAACAAAGACATATCTCATCCTGAGACAAGGGATACTTTGCAGCTAAGCGGATGGTAATGTTATTCCAACGTACATCAGTTTCTGCTATTAGTTGTTTCCAGTCTTCTTCATTGAAATGTTCGTTTGATTTATCTGTCTTTTTATATGCTTGAATAATTCGTTTCATCTTTACGTGAACCTCAGAATGTTCATAAGATTCGTTGAGCAAGGCTTGGCGTTCTGTTTTCAGTCTATGCAGTTCTTCTTTTAAACTGTCTCTTTCTGCTTGATTGTTGTTGTGCCGCGCTATTTCTTCTTGCAAAAGATTGATTTGTTCGTTCTTCTGTTGGAGTAAATCTTCTAATTTCTTATTTAGTTCTATTTCCTTTTGCTCGAAATTGCTTTTTTCCTTTCTATGTTTTTTCCATAAAATGAAGAATAACGATAGGAAAATCGCTATTCCGATAATCATATAATAATAGAATTGGTTTAAATTAGCTTTGTATTCTAATTGTTTACGTTGTATTATGATATTTTTCTCGGTTGTGACAATTGCTACATTCTGTTGCTTTTGTTGAACACGATTCAGATAGAAAGAATATTTTCTTTCCATTTCGAGTGCTGTTTCTAATTTCCCTTGCTTTTTTGCTATATCAGCTAAACGCATGTAAGCACCAGCCTTTGTATATTCATCTTCACTGCAAAGGCTTTTATTTAGAAAAATGGATGCAGAATCATATAAGGCTATTTTGTAGTAGGCATCACCTAAAACTAAATAAGCCCTATCTAAGGTGTTTGAAGTTTCTTGATTGTTGAGGTTTAACTTGGCAAATTCTACAGCTTTTTCTCCCATATTCATGCGTCCATACAGTAGACTTAATGAATAAGCTGTTTTAGCTACCATCTTTTTTTGAGCAATATGGCGCGATATTTTAAATGCGTGAAGTATTTCCTGTTCCGCTTCATGGTAGTATTCCTTTCCTCTGTCAATAGCAATCATACCCCGTTGTGATAAAGCATCTGCCCAAAGACCGGAATCTTTTTCTTGAATAGCTATTTTCTCTGTAATTTGATAGATTGAATCAGCCTGTTCATATAATTTCTGTAGAAAGTATAGGTTGGCTATATTATTGTATATATATCCGGTTAACTTATGGTCAGAAGTTTTTTGAGCATAGGATATGGCAGTGAAAAATCTGCTTAAGGCTTGCGGGTAAATTTCTCTGTTCCTCCAAATGCATCCCCAGTAATAATGGGCTTTTGCCTGCATAGATGTACTTTTAATGGAATCATAATACTGCACTGCTACACGTATAAGGGAGTCATTCTCTTGGAAAATGTAGTTCTTATCTTGTGCTTGTGTCACTAACAAAGCATAGTACGCCTGGTCTTCTAATGATTTTAATTTCTCCGGATAGATTTTTTCTAAAAAATGTAAGGCACTGTCGGGAGATTTTTGCATGAGGGAATCTGCTTGTACAAGTTGGGCGTTCGGACTGGTACGAGTACAAGCCACTAATATGCAATATGCGAGTAATAGTGCAGCTAAGGTAGTGACTTTCATTGATTTATCATTTGTTGTTGCAGCCTGCAAAAGTACCCGTTTCTAATGATAAAACAATGTAATGTCAGTCTGTAAAATAAGTACCCCCCTATTTATGAACTTGAGTTCATAAATAGGGGGGTATTGAATTAAAGTATGTTTTTTTGTCAGGTATGTAACTCCAGAACGAAGCGACAGCCCTTGGTATAGCTACTGTCCAATGTCAGGCTACCATTCATTTTTGTGGCAATCAGAGAGCAAATGGGCAATCCTAAACCATCCCCTTCTGTAAGGTCTTTCACTTTAGTGAAAGGTTTGAACAAGTCTGCTTGTTCCTCCTCGGCAATACCACTTCCTGTATCACTGACAATGAATTGGTGGGTGTGTGCTCCGCGCTTTTTAAAGTCTAACCAGATTTTACCACCTTCAGGGGTAAACTCGGCTGCATTATTCAGCAAATGGAGAAGAATACGTTCAAGTTGCTCCGGATTGGTCTTGACACTGAGTTTCGGAGCATTCACGGCAGTGGCTATGTCTGGCTTCAGACCGCTTTTTATCTTATCCATAACACTTTCACAGAAAGTGTTGATATTGATTTCACGCATTTCGTATGCTTCAGAGAGCGTGCTTTCTAAATCGGACAACTCTTGAATGTGCTCAGCAAAGCCTTTCAGTGCACGGACGCCCGGTAAGGTAGTATCTAGAGTATTCAGTGTCGGCTCCATTTGTGAGGAGATATTCTGGATAAACTTAGTTTTCAGTTCATTGTGCTCATTGGCTATCTGTATGGCTTTCTTTTGTTTCCGGGTAAGAAGGACAAAACGAAGCAATACGATACCGGCTAATACCAGTGCGGTGGCCAGTAGTCCGGCAAGGATGCAAAGTCCGATGATAATGTACTGCTTGGCGGATAGTGAACTGTCTTTTTCCTCAATAGTTTTCAGGCTATCGTCATATTTACGTTTCAGCACGTTTAGTTCATCTTGGGCGGTAAGGGCTTTTACCGAGTCGCTCCAAAGAATGTATTTGTCGTACGTACGGGCTACCAGTCCGGCATTGTTTGCCTTGCGGGCAATATCGATCAAGGTTTTGTATGACTCGTCTACCTTTGCATAATTCTTCTGTTCCTTATATTGACTGATCAGACGGTTGATATAAGCATCTCCTTGTGAGTTCATCCCAAAGGTATAGTAGTAATTGGCTTGGGTGTAAAGCAAATCATTGTTGAGTGAATCATTTTTGGCTGCTTTGGCTGTCTCTTCCAATTTGACCAGTTGTTCTTTGGCACGGGCAGGATTCTTGAGGTTGATATACATTTGCAGGCGTTCCTTATTGATACGGAAACGCAGGTCGGGCATCGTCTTGCCACTTTTCTGCTCACCGTCTGTAACCAATAGTTCGGCACCGCGCAACAGTTCAAAAGCTTCTTTATAATAGTTTTCCCGATGGTAGAGAGCACTGGCGTTGACACCACATTCTACTGCTTTATCATACTTTGCCTGAGAGGAAAAAGCATTGTAAGCCTGGAGGAAAAGATAGCGGGCTTTGATATATTCTTTTTTTGCGAGACTTTCCTGTGCTTGTTTCATTAGTTCATCGGCACGGTTCTGTGAATAGGCTTGGCTGCAAATGCAGAAAGCGGCTAAGAAGAGTAGGGTAATTATCTTTCTCATATATGATTCATTTTATTTGCTTACAAAGTTAAGACATTCTTCTGTAGGTTGTACAAGAAAAGCGCTTAAAAACTTGACTTATCTCATTTTTCTGATGATTAGGGTACATGGAATTATATACTGTTCCGTATGATCTCCGTATCTTTTCCGTGTTATCTCCATATCTTCTCCGTACTCGCTCCGTACCTCCTTCGTATCTATAGAGTACGGAGCAACTACGGAGCGGGTACGGTGCAGGTACGGTTCGGGTAGGACAGATGGCAAGGATTAGTATTTGAAACTGCTTCCTCCCAGGAATTCACGCAGAAGTGATGTTGGCGGGATTTCCTTATCTTGTACCGGAGTAAAGTATTTGATGAATTTCAGCAACCGGTATGCTTCGGCATACTCCGGACAATTGCGTGGGACGCTGGTCAGTATCGGTTCTGCGTGGCAGCGCAATACGGCAAATTCAAACAGTAGTGCGGAGTTGAACATCACATCGGCGTTCTCCTGGTAAGGGAAGATCCATTTGTCTTCTCCGGCACGCACGCTGGGCCAGCGGGAGATGGTTTCGCGTGCCGAATATCCCCGATAGTTGAAGTCGCGGATGATACGGCGCAACAGGCGGTTATCCGTTGTGGGTATCCAGTTGTGGTCGTCCAGAGAAATGGTAGTCAGGGCAGATACATAGATCTTATATTTGTTTTCTGCCGGTATCTGCGGAGTGAGTTCCGGGTTCAATGCATGAATACCTTCCAGAATGAGGATGGTATGTTCGTCAATCCGTAACTTGTCCCCTTTGTATTCCCGTTGTCCGGTAGAGAAGTTGAAACTCGGTAGATCAATTTCTTCGCCTCGTAACAAAGCTTTCAGATCTTCCTCGAACTTTTTGAGATCGAGTGCATACAACGATTCGTAGTCATAATCTCCGTTAGCGTCTCTCGGAGTGTCTTCGCGGTTCACAAAATAATTGTCCAGGGCGATGGGGTATGGGCGAAGACCATTTGTCATAAGTTGTACGGAAAGACGTTTGCTGAAGGTGGTCTTACCTGAAGAGGACGGGCCGGAGATAAGTACCAGTTTTACGCGGTTGCCATTTTCACCCCGATTATAGATATCATCGGCAATCTGAGCTATCTTTTTCTCTTGCAGTGCTTCTGCTACGTTGATTAAATCAGTGGCATGTCCTTCTTCACAGGCGAGGTTAAAGTCACCGACATTGCTTAATCCCATGATATAATTCCAACGCAGATGTTCCTTAAATACATCCAGCATTTTTTCCTGCTTGACGACTTCTTCCAATACATTAGGATTTTGCCTGTTGGGAATGCGAAGCAACAGCCCATCGTAATATTTCACAATGTCGAACAGCCAGATAAAGCCGGTGCTGGGCAGTAGATTACCATAATAATAATCAATCGTATCTTCTAATGAATAATAATAGGTATAGATAGAGCCGGAAGTTTCCAGCAACTTTACTTTGTCTGTCATCCCCCGTTCATTAAAGATGCGCACAGCTTCGGTTGTGTGACATTCCGTGCGGCGGTAGGTGATATTTTTGTCTATGATTTCCTGCATGCGCTTTTTAATGGCGGATACATCTTCCAGCGTAATTGTGCGCCCAATGCGCAAGTTGCAGAAGTAGCCTTTGGATACAGGGTGTTCTACAAATAGTTTGCCGTCCGGAAACAATTCGTTGACAGCTTTGTACAGCACAAAGCAAAGACTGCGCACATACGTCCGCAAACCGGAAGAGTCACGTATATCGAGGAATTCTACATCTTTATTATTGTATACCCGGAAGTTCAGCCCTTCGGATCGGTTATTAACTTTTGCACTGACAACCTGATAGGGGAAATTAAGATTAAAACCGTAATAAATATCCAAAAGTGAACTCCCGATGGGGAATTCTTTAGAAATATTATTATTTTTGCAACAAATTTGTAACATGTGTTTCATGACGTCTCCTTTTTAGGTGATTAATACGTTAAATATAGATATAATAACAGATGTGGCATAAAACCTTCTAATTAATTAAAGATGGAATATTCTTTTTATGATTTTTTAAAGCTGCTTGGCTCGCTGGCATTATTCCTGTACGGAATGAAGATAATGAGTGAAGGACTTCAAAAGTTTGCCGGTGACAGGCTCCGGAAAATTCTAACGGCAATGACTACCAACCGGGTAACCGGTGTACTGACGGGTGTGCTGGTCACAGCACTGATTCAATCCTCTTCCGCAACTACCGTTATGGTAGTGAGTTTTGTAAACGCTGGACTGTTAACTTTATCCCAATCCATCGGCGTAATAATGGGAGCCAATATCGGTACTACTGTTACAGCATGGATTATTTCGGCGTTAGGTTTCAAAGTTGATATAGCCGCTTTCGCACTTCCTCTACTGGCCTTCGGCATTCCTCTTCTCTTTTCTCAAAAAAGTCATCGTAAGTCTATCGGTGAATTTATTTTCGGTTTCTCTTTCCTATTTATGGGACTTTCCATGCTGCAATCCAATGCGCCGGATTTGAAAGCAAATCCGGAAATGTTGGCCTTTGTGCAAAGCTATACCGATATGGGATATATTTCTATTCTGTTGTTTGTGTTTATCGGTACTATCCTGACTATGATTGTGCAGGCATCGGCGGCAACGATGGCAATTACGCTTATCATGTGTGCTAATGGATGGATTAGCTTTGAATTGGGGGCTGCATTGGTATTGGGAGAGAATATCGGTACCACTATTACTGCCAATCTTGCCGCATTGACCGGTAATACGCAGGCGAGGAGGGCTGCATTGGCTCATTTGGTGTTCAATGTCTTCGGCGTTATCTGGGTACTTTGCCTTTTCACTCCGTTTACGAGTGCCGTATCTTGGTTTGTGGAAAATGTGATGGGAACGAAAGATCCTGCCGTAGCTGTTTCATTTAAGTTATCGGCTTTCCATACTTGCTTTAATATCTGCAATGTATTGCTGCTGATCTGGTTTGTAAAATTGATAGAGCGTACGGTTTGTGCCATCATTCCGCAGAAAGAAGCTGATGAGGAATATCGTCTCCGCTTCATTTCCGGTGGCATGCTTTCTACAGCGGAGCTTTCCATTTTGCAGGCACGCAAGGAAATTCATCTGTTTGCGGAACGTACTCACCGTATGTTCAATATGGTACAGGACTTGTTGCATACGGATAAGGACGATGATTATAATAAGCTGTTCAGCCGTATCGAAAAATATGAGAATATCAGTGATAATATGGAGTTGGAGATAGCCAATTATCTGAACCAGGTGTCTGACGGGCGTTTGAGTTCGGAGAGTAAGCTTCAGATTCGTGCAATGCTTCGTGAAGTAACTGAAATTGAGAGTATCGGTGATAGCTGTTATAATCTTGCGCGTACTATCAATCGCAAGCGTCAGACTAATCAGGATTTCACGGAAAAGCAATATGACCATATCCACTTTATGATGAAACTGACGGATGATGCGTTGGCACAAATGATTGTCGTTGTAGAGCGTTCCGAGCATCAAAGCATCGACGTGAATAAGTCATTCAATATTGAGAATGAAATTAATAACTATCGCAATCAGCTGAAGAATCAGAATATTCTGGATGTGAATAACAAGGAATATGATTATCAGATGGGCGTTTACTATATGGACATTATCGCCGAATGTGAGAAATTGGGTGATTATGTGGTGAATGTAGTAGAGGCTAGTAGTGATGTAAAAGAAAAGAAAGCGTCTTAGGACGCTTTCTCAAATTCTTCTTTTCCAACTCCGCATAGCGGGCAAACCCAATCTTCAGGAAGATCTTCAAACGATGTTCCCGGCTCAATGCCATTTTCCGGATCGCCCAGCTCAGGGTCGTAAACGTAGTCACAAACGGTGCAAATGTACTTGTCCATAAACTATTTTTTAGGTTTTCTGTATAAATAACAATAAATCCCGCCTTTTTGTTTCCGGTTTTGCTTTGAAAGAGATATATTTGTTTCGTATTTATTGTAAATGAACTCTTTATGACGATACTAATTCTGGTCGGTATGGCGGTGCTTGTAGGAGTACTGTTATTATATGTATTTGAACTTGGTAGAAGTAGACGCTTGCTGCTTAAAGCAGGAAATGCCAGGAAAGCATTACGCGGTTCCGAAGAACTGTTTCGTTCTATTATGCAAAATGTCCATGCTTTTATTCTTTTGATAGATAGGGATTTTGTAGTAACCCGGACGAATTACTATGATATCACCAAAGCCCGTAAGCCGGAAGGCAGATTGGCTCGTGTGGGAGATTTATTGCGTTGTAACAATGCATTATCTGCCGAAGGAGGTTGCGGAACACATGAACTTTGCGGAAGTTGTCCTATCCGAAAGAAGATTGAGGAAACATTTCGTGCTAAAAGTAGCTTCACGGATTTAGAAGCTATACTCGATATACGGGATAGGAGGGGCGAAGTAGCCGAATGTGATACGTATGTTTCCGGTGAATACATGGAAATAGACGATAAGGAGGGTATGGTAATTACTGTACATGATATTACCCGGCTGAAGAAAGCGGAAGCGGAATTGAACAGAGCCCGTGAAAAAGCGGAAAATGCAGATCGCTCCAAATCAGCTTTTCTTGCCAATATGAGTCATGAGATACGTACACCGTTGAATGCCATTGTCGGTTTCTCTGAATTGCTGGCTTCTGCCAGTACGGAAGAGGAGAAGGCGCAATTTCTGGAAATAGTGCATTCTAACAACGAGTTGTTGCAGCAGTTGATTGCTGATATTCTTGACCTTTCAAAAATAGAGGCAGGTACATTGGAATTTACATTCTCGGAGGTAGATGTCAATCAGTTGATGTTTGATATAGAACAATTGTTCCGTATGAGACTGGAAGATAAATCTGCTGTTATTCAGATTATCAGGGAAACACCTCCCGATGAATGTGTTATGTATACCGATAGAAATCGTTTGCAACAAGTGGTTTCCAATTTTATGACCAATGCTGTGAAGTTTACAGATGAGGGTAGCATTACTTTTGGCTATAATCGTTGTGCTGAAGGTCTTTATTTTTATGTGAAAGATACCGGAAGTGGTATCCCGGAAGATAAGGTAAATCATATTTTTGAACGCTTTGTCCGGGTAGAACAGAATAAGAAAGGTACCGGTCTGGGGCTGGCTATCTGCGAAATGATAATTCGTAAGTTGGGTGGAAAGATTGGTGTGGAGTCTGAATACGGTAAGGGATCTACATTCTGGTTTACCCTCCCGATTAATGGACGCCAGATTAAGGAACAAGGCACGGAGATTGATGGCAAGACTAACTTATAAAAAGATTTAATAACATTCGCTATCCCAAATTAATATTGTATTTTTGCGGCTCTTAATTAAAGCTAACAATTTGCATGACTGCAATGAAGGATGATTTTTATCATGGCGGACTTACTGACGACGAAGTAAGAAAAAGCCGCGAAAAGTACGGAGTCAATCTGTTAACGCCCCCCAAGCGTCCCTCCCTGTGGAAGTTATATCTTGAAAAGTTTGAGGATCCTGTTGTCAGGGTGCTTTTAGTGGCTGCACTATTTTCTTTGATCATCTCGATCGTAGAGAATGAATATGCCGAGACAATCGGTATTATTGCCGCTATATTGCTGGCTACGGGAATCGGTTTCTTTTTTGAATATGACGCCAATAAAAAATTTGATCTACTGAATGCAGTAAATGAGGAAACTTTGGTGAAAGTTATCCGTAATGGTCGTGTGCAGGAAATTCCTCGGAAAGATGTGGTGGTAGGAGATATTATTGTCCTGGAAACAGGAGAAGAAATACCGGCTGACGGTGAACTGCTGGAAGCCATATCTTTGCAGGTGAATGAATCAAATCTGACCGGTGAACCCGTTATAAATAAAACAACTGTAGAAGCGGATTTTGATGAAGAAGCTACGTATGCTTCCAATCGTGTGCTGCGTGGTACTACCGTTGTGGACGGTCATGGGACAATGCGAGTGCTCAGTGTGGGCGATGATACGGAAATCGGAAAAGTGGCCCGACAAAGTACGGAACAGAGTACGGAACCTACTCCCCTGAACATACAGCTTACCAAACTTGCCAATCTGATTGGTAAGATCGGTTTCTCGGTGGCCGGACTGGCATTTGCCATTTTCTTTATTAAAGATGTAATACTGGTATATCCTTTTTCAACCTTCCACACTTTTGCAGACTGGCTTCCGGCATTGAAAGCTACCCTGCAATACTTTATGATGGCAGTAACCCTGATTGTGGTTGCAGTGCCCGAAGGGTTGCCGATGAGTGTGACGCTCAGTCTGGCATTGAATATGCGCCGTATGCTTTCTACCAATAATCTGGTTCGCAAAATGCATGCTTGCGAGACGATGGGGGCAATTACAGTGATTTGTACGGATAAGACGGGTACATTGACTCAGAATCTGATGCAAGTTTATGAACCGAGCTTCTATGGTTTGAAAAATGGTGGAGAAGTCGGTGAAGATGATATCAGCAAACTGGTGATAGAAGGTATCAGTACCAATTCTACTGCTTTTCTGGAAGAGATAGCCGAAGGTGAAAAACCGAAAGGAGTCGGAAACCCGACAGAGGTAGCCTTGCTTTTATGGTTGAATAGCAGGAATCGGGATTATCTGGAATTACGTGAGAATGCTCCGGTTGTGGATCAGTTGACTTTCTCTACCGAACGTAAATTCATGGCGACTTTGGTGAAGTCTCCTTTGATGGGTAAGAAGGTATTGTACGTGAAAGGTGCTCCTGAAATTGTTTTAGGGAAATGTAAGGATGTTATTCTGGACGGCAAACGGGTAGATGCGGTAGAGTATCGCTCTACGGTAGAAAAACAATTGCTGGGTTATCAGAATATGGCGATGCGTACTCTTGGTTTTGCTTTCAAGATCGTGGAAGATACGGATACAAGGGATTGTGTGGAATTGGTTGCCGATCATGATTTGTCATTCCTGGGTGTGGTTGCTATCAGTGATCCTATCCGTCAGGATGTGCCTGCGGCAGTCTTGAAATGTCAGTCGGCCGGTATCGATATCAAGATTGTTACGGGAGATACACCGGGTACGGCTACGGAAATAGCACGTCAGATTGGTTTGTGGAAACCGGAAGATACGGAACGCAACCGGATAACAGGGGCTGCTTTTGCTGATCTGACGGATGAAGAAGCACTCGACCGTGTGATGGATCTGAAAATAATGTCGCGTGCGCGTCCTACAGACAAGCAACGTCTGGTGCAGTTGTTACAACAAAAAGGTGCAGTGGTAGCCGTAACGGGAGACGGTACGAATGATGCTCCTGCACTGAATCATGCACAGGTAGGTCTTTCTATGGGTACGGGAACGTCTGTGGCTAAGGAAGCCAGTGACATAACCTTGCTTGACGATTCTTTCAATAGTATCGGTACTGCCGTGATGTGGGGACGCTCGCTATACAAGAATATCCAGCGCTTCATTGTCTTCCAGTTGACTATCAATTTTGTGGCTTTGCTTATCGTTTTGCTTGGTTCGTTGATAGGTACGGAATTACCGCTGACTGTAACTCAAATGTTGTGGGTAAATCTTATTATGGATACTTTTGCTGCTTTGGCTCTGGCTTCTATTCCGCCCAGCGAGAGTGTTATGCAAGAGAAACCGCGCAGTAGCAGTGACTTTATTATTTCGAAAGCCATGCGCTCCTATATTTTAGGTGTAGGTGGTGCTTTCCTGATTATACTAATGGGAATGTTATACTGGTTTAATCATGCCGAGGGCGGTATGACACCGGAACGTTTGACCATATTCTTCACATTCTTCGTGATGCTGCAATTCTGGAACCTTTTCAATGCACGTGTGTTTGGTACTACAGACTCCGCTTTCAAAGGGATTTCCAAATCGTACGGTATGGAACTGATAGTACTTGCTATTTTAGTAGGACAGTTCCTTATAGTACAGTTCGGTGGTGCCGTATTCCGTACTGTGCCGCTTGATTTAGTCACTTGGGTGATTATTATTGTTTCCACTTCACTGGTATTATGGGTGGGTGAGGCGATACGTTTCATCCGACGTTTAACTCAGAAATAAAATGAAAGAAAAAGGAATTAAAAACCTTATTATCGATTTTGGTGGCGTATTGATTGACTTGGACCGCCAGCGTTGTATTGAGAATTTTGCAAAGTTAGGCATGCCCAATGTAGAGGCTATGCTTGATGTTTGTCATCAGCAAGGTTTCTTCTTACAGCATGAGAAAGGACTGATTACCAGTGCGGAGTTTCGGAATGCGATTCGTGAGCAAATAGGGAAGGTAGTGACCGATGCCCGTATAGATGCTGCCTGGAATAGTTTTTTGGGAAGTATTCCTACCTATAAGTTGGATTTGTTGTTGAAACTGCGTGAGAAATATGTAGTCTATCTATTGAGCAACACCAATGAAATTCACTGGAAATGGTCCTGCAAGCATGCTTTTCACTATAAGGCTTTCCGGGTAGAAGATTATTTTGAGAGAATTTTCCTTTCTTATGAAATGAAGATGGTGAAACCGGACGTTGCCATTTTTGAGAAGCTGTTGGAGGAAACAGGCATAGATCCGAAAGAAACTTTCTTTATAGATGATTCTACTGAGAATTGTCGTGTGGCGGAAACATTGGGTATTTCTACCTATACGCCGAAAGCATGTGAAGACTGGAGTCATCTGTTTAAGTAACCATTAAAAATTAAAGTAGTGCAGTTGCTTCGTAACATACCGGAGGTGCTTCCTCAGCCTTGTGTTGCTACCATAGGCTTTTTCGACGGAGTACATCGAGGACATCGGTACCTGATTGAACAGGTGCGCGAAGTAGCTGCTGCACATGGTTTTGCTTCGGGGGTGGTGACTTTTCCTGTGCACCCGCGCAAGGTGGTACAGCCGGAGTATCACCCTGAATTACTGACCACTTATGAAGAAAAGGTTGCTTTGCTCGCTGAAACCGGTCTGGACTATTGCATGATGCTTGACTTTACTCCTGAAGTTGCCACTCTTTCAGCAAAGGAGTTTATGTTGTTCCTCTACAATCATTATAATATACGTGCCCTTGTTATAGGATACGATCATCGTTTTGGTCATAACCGTAGTGAAGGTTTTGATGACTATGTACGCTATGGGCAGGAGTTGGGGATAGAAGTTATTCTTGCACATGCATATATAGATAAGGATGTTGCAGTAAGCTCTTCTGTTATCCGGCAATTACTGTCGGAAGGTAATGTCTCGGAAGCTGCTTCTTGCCTGGGATATGATTATTTCTTGAATGGCATAGTAGTAAGTGGTTATCGTGTCGGTCGTAAAATAGGTTTTCCTACTGCAAATCTTCGGGTGGATGATCCGGATAAGTTGGTTCCTTCTGATGGGGTATATGCAGTGCGCGTTACCGTAGCAGGTCAGAGTTATGGCGGTATGCTCAGTATTGGCTATCGTCCTACAATGGCTAACGGTACGGATCGTAGTATTGAAGTGAATATATTTAATTTCCATTCAGATATTTACGAGCAATATATCTGCCTTTCTTTTGTCCGCTATCTCCGTCCTGAGTTGAAATTTGATTCCATAGATGAACTGATTGCCCAGCTTCATAAAGATAAAGAAATAGCTTCCCGTTATCTTTAATATCTGTCTCTTATACACATCTGACGCTGCCGACGATATGCAGTGGGTAGATCT
>ERZ1026961.1063-NODE-1063-length-12919-cov-4.604478_pt1 | contig 12919 bp, 10 predicted proteins | sample MGYA00519298_ERZ1026961 | MGnify/ENA primary metagenome ERZ1026961 (study PRJEB26926, sample SAMN06164515) | human gut metagenome | biome: ENVO:00009003; feature: ENVO:2100002; material: ENVO:00002003 | host: Homo sapiens | place: USA | collected 2012 ...
GAGATCATGCCTAGTCTCGTGGGCTCGGAGATGTGTATAAGAGACAGGATTTATAAGGTAGATATAAAAAAGGTTACCGCCGATATGCGCCGTAAGGCCAAGACTGCCAATTTCGGCATTATCTACGGTATCTCCGTATTTGGCCTGGCGGAACGCATGAATGTCGACCGCAAAGAAGCCAAAGAGCTGATAGACGGTTATTTTGAAACCTATCCGCAAGTAAAATCCTATATGGACAAGAGTATCCAGGTGGCACGCGAGCACGGTTATGTGGAAACGATTTTCCATCGCAAACGCTTTTTACCGGATATTAACTCCCGTAATGCCGTAGTACGCGGATACGCAGAGCGAAATGCCATCAATGCTCCGATACAGGGAAGCGCAGCTGACATAATCAAAGTTGCTATGGCACGTATTTATGAACGTTTCAAAGCAGAAGGCCTGAAAGCAAAAATGATTTTGCAAGTACACGATGAGCTGAATTTCAGTGTACCGGCAAAAGAGAAAGAAATAGTAGAGCAAGTGGTTATTGAGGAAATGGAGAAAGCCTACCGTATGCATGTTCCCTTAAAAGCAGATTGCGGATGGGGTACAAACTGGCTGGAGGCACATTGATAACAATCATTAACCATTCGTACAGAAAGCTATGAAAGATCCATCTAAAAATGCTTACTGTTTATATAAATATCCGGCAAACAATCTGCCGGATATCTTTTTGTCAGCATACTTATCAAAAAGAAAGTAACTCAAAGGTCCTAACACTGACAATATGATAAAATTCTTTCAATTTTATGCATTTATATCCGTTTAATATGTAACTTTGCCACCGTTAAAGCCAACAAATGGTAGAAATATGACAATTTAAAGACTTAAAAACAGATATCATGAAAACAACAGGATTTTTAAAAACAGTAGCATTGTCAGCAGTTCTTTTGGTAAGCAGCGTTGCAGTTTCCGCCCGGAACTATGATAACAATCTTATTTATAACTCCGAAGAAGAAAACGGCATGTTAATAGGACAAACCGTTTATAAGAAAGAAGGCTCTTCCCTAGCCAATTATATGAAATATAACTATAAATACGATGACAATAAACGCATGATTGAAAGTCAGACTATGAAATGGAACAGCAATAAAAATAATTGGGAGAACGATTTGCTGGTTCGCTATACGTACGAAGGCAAAACCATTACCACAAACTATTATAAATGGAATAACCGGAAAAGTGAATTTATACTGGCTCCGGAGATGACCGTTACAATGGATAACCCTAATCTATAATCTCCAAACACTTTACTCTTTCTTAAAGATCTAACACATTAAATACTCTAAAAAAGACCGTTGCTAACAGCTTCGGTCTTTTTTTGTGTCACGTGAAACATAAAGAAGAAATAAAAAAGATTATTTGAGATAACAACATCATAAAACAGCCGGAGTTTTTTCACAAAAAGCTCCGGCTTTACCCAACCAGTTAACTATCAAGAGAGTTGTTTAATTGTTTAACACTGTTCATCTCAGTTGTTTTTAAGAGTAATCGTACCTCACAAAGATACAATCAAAGTAAAAGCATAGCAACCCTTTTTTATCTGAAAGCCGATTATATGGTTACAGTCAGAGTATAAGCGGTAAAATAAGAGTCTATCCGACAGAAAAACTTCAAATTATACAAAAGCGCTCTTGTAGTTCTTTCAAGAATCCGCGTGAAATAATCAAGTCTTCTTTATCACTAAAAGGAGGATAGAGTAAGCACTGTTTGCTCTTTATCATTGCCAGATAATTGATGTTGATAATAGCCGACTGACTGATTTGTACAAATGCGTCGGAATAGCCGATTATATCACCGGCAGTCGTATTTTTCTTCAGACAAAGTTTCGTTTGATTAAAAAGTTCCACTTGCCACAGCCTCTTATCTTTCAGATATTCAAAATAACCTATTTCTTCAAGACGAAGAAATCTAAATCCCGTTACTGTACTAATCATAAACAAATCTCTACCGGGCATCAAAGTACCCACAGCAGAAGCAAAAGAAGGCAGAGGCTGAGCAGAAGCCATCGTCTTGCGGTAACGTTCAATAATCAAATTCAGTTCTTCTATATCATAAGGCTTCAGTAAATAATCAAAAGCCGATTCGCGCAAGGCCTGCAACAGATATTTATCATAGGCAGTATAGAAAACGACTTTCATATCCCACAACACCTGTTCACGAATCTCACTAAGCAAACGGATTCCCTGAATATCGGGCAACTCTATGTCCAGGAACAAAAGATCGGGATGTATATCCATAATAAGTTTCTTCCCTTTTGCCCCATTGCCGGCAGTCCCTTTTATTTCCAGATCAGCCTGCACCTCCAGATCCCGGCGTAAGGTCTCAATAGCCGCCTTCTCATCATCTATAATGATCACCTTATACATAATTTCCTATCTTTATAAATTGTAAGAATAATCCAATGGTATATAGATTAGAACTTGTGTTCCGGTCTGTCCATTATTCACCAGATTCTTGATTTCAAAACGTATTTTCTCGCGATTCTTATCATTCAATAGCTGAATAGTCTGATAAAGCACTTTCAACCCTGTTCCTGTTCCACGTGTAGATGATAGAGTTTGTGGGGAATATCCACGTCCATTATCGCAAATATCAATAAGGATTCCACTTCCCTTTCGGCAAACAGATATACCAAGTAACTTCAAACCGTCAATTCCGGTCAATCCATGTTTCAATGCATTCTCCACCGGTATCTGTACTACCATTGAAGGAATGACAACCTGCTGAATATCCAAGTCTTCCTCGATCTTCACATCCATTGAAAAATCACTTCCGAGACGTCCTTGCTCAAGATGGATGTAAGTCTCCACAAATTCCAGTTCATCATAAAGAGAAATACTGAGTTTCTCTGTCAATTCCAAGCTCTTACGAAGTAGTTTCACCAATTCTGTCAGATCACCACACAACGTTTCCCCATCCCTAAACCGACTGATCTCACGATTCAATACATTAAATGTGAAATGCGGTGAAAGACGATTCCGGATATTCTCCATACGGAAACGGCTGATCTGGTTGATATGCCGTTCCTGAAGAAACATGCGTTTCTTCTTCATATACCAATAAACAAGTCCCGCTACGATAACAGATACAATACCGATCAAAGCCCATATATAGGTTGTCAGTTTCAGCACCTCCATCTCTCCTTTTTGTTTCTCGATCACCAATTCTTTCCGCATCACAATCGTATCCTGCCGGTAACGCATATCCAGTTCGGCTACACGCGTCCTGACACGTTCATTACGGATGGAATCATTAAGTTGAAGATCGTGTTTCTGATATTCATAAGCCTTTTTATAGTTTCCCACCTGCTCGTAATAATGCTGTAGATAGTGATTACGGATATTGATCATATTGGCATCTATATGCCCGTAATCGGCTGATCGTCTGATTATATCTCCGGCAAGAGCGACATTTCCCTTTTTAAGTGCAAGCTCGATCATTTGAGTCTCTATGTAATAAAGCGCCGATTGATTCCCGATTCCGGAAAAGAAGCGATAGCTCTCGTCCAGATATAATTGCGCTGAATCCAGTTTATTGGTAATCACATAAAGTTCTCCAAGATTTGCCTTACACAAATTCTGTTCAAAAACCATTTGAGGATAAGACTTCACGACCTCTAATGCACGCCCAATATAATGAACAGCCTGCGGATAGTCTTTTTTATAATAAAAATGGTTTCCCCGGTTATTCAGGTAAGTCCATTTCTCAGACACGCTCATCTGAGGAAAAAAGTTTCCTGCAAGTTCATAATAATGATTGGAAAGCTCAAAATCACGTAATTCCATATAAGTCTGTCCGAGACCATAGTAAACCGGAAATTTATTACGATCGGGCAATCCGAGAGAATCACAAATGAACAGTGCGCGACGATAATAATAAGCGGCATACGCATAATCTCCCTTATGCACATTGGCATCAGCCAAATTTATGCACAAGTCCGGTAGATAGTCCGTTTGTTGTCCCTGAAGCCTTTCTTCGTAGGCTTTTTTATAGGAGATAATAGCCGAATCGGGCTGAGTGCGCTGCATCAAGACGTTGCCTTCCATATTATAAACAGTCGAAAGCAGATCATGAACTTCCGCAGAAAGCTCCACTTCATTACAAAAGCGCTTCACAAGCCGATTGTAATACAAGACTGAATCAAAGTCTGCCGTAACAAAATAAGATTTGGAATAAAATGACAAAAGGTAATAATAAGACAGGCTATCCGGAGCATCCGCCATGGCGTGTCGCAACAAAGAACGTGAATATCGGGTATTACTAAACAATGAATCCTGAGCACAACGTTCCACAGAGTCTATGCTCATACCCCCAAAAGCGGAATCAGAACGGTTTATTTTTTGCTTACAGCCTGTTAACGGTAATAACAAACAAAAAAATACAATTGCCAGGTTTGCTCTATGCCTCATTGTTTTGATTTATCGTGTAATACCCAACAAAAATACATCCTTTTTTTAAATTCGATAACAAACGTACTACTTTTTATGCGCAATTATTCATATCTTTGTAGCCAATATAATTAGAATAGTCTCATAATGAGTCCACTGAACTTCACTCACATCCTGACACAGACAGTCGATGAGCTATCGGAAAGCGAATCATACAAAGGACTGTTTCACCAACATAAAGACGGTGAGCCATTACCCTCGCCACGGGTATTGTGCGATGTTATCGAATTAGCGCGTTCCATTCTCTTTCCCGGATATTACGGAAACTCAACAGTCAACAGCCGGACTATCAATTACCACATTGGTGTCAATGTAGAAAAGCTGTTCAATCTGCTAACAGAGCAGATTCTCGCCGGTTTATGTTTCGGTAATGGTGACCGGTGCGATGAATGTACCGGGGCCAAACGTGAAGAAGCAGCGCGCCTGGCTGCCAAGTTTATCAGCAAACTACCCCACTTGCGCCGTGTCCTGGCTACAGATGTGGAAGCTGCTTACAACGGTGACCCGGCTGCACAAAGTTTTGGTGAAGTGATCTTCTGCTATCCGGCCATCAAAGCCATCAGCAACTATCGCATCGCCCACGAACTTCTGGAATTGGGTGTACCGCTTATCCCCCGTATCATCACCGAAATGGCACATAGCGAAACCGGTATCGACATACATCCGGGAGCAAGAATCGGCACACATTTCACGATCGACCATGGAACCGGTGTAGTGATTGGTGCGACAAGTATCATCGGTAATAATGTGAAACTCTATCAGGGAGTGACATTGGGTGCTAGAAGCTTCCCCCTGGATGCTGACGGCAAACCTATTAAAGGCATTCCACGTCATCCGATTCTGGAAGATAACGTGATTGTATACTCCAATGCCACCATTCTGGGCCGGATTACCATCGGGCGTGATGCGACCGTAGGCGGTAACATCTGGGTGACAGAGAACATACCGGCAGGGGCAAGAATCGTACAGACAAAAGCGAAAAAATAATATAATTAACAACATTAAAGCGCCGGTCGCCCGGTTCATTACCGGAACATTAGCATACTGGCATGTTATCCATTTTTATGAGCGAACAATTTGAAATGATTGCCAAAACCTTTCAGGGACTGGAAGAGATACTGGCTGAGGAATTGACAACACTTGGGGCAAACGACGTACAAATAGGCCGCCGCATGGTCTCGTTTACCGGTGACAAGGAGATGATGTACAAAGCAAATTTCTGCCTGCGTACCGCAATCCGTATTTTAAAACCAATTAAGCACTTCACCGCAAAAGACGCTGATGCTGTATATGAACAAATCAAAGCCATCCGTTGGGAAGAAATCCTGGATGTAGACAAAACCTTTGCTGTCGACGCAGTAGTATTCAGCGATGAATTCCGCCACTCCAAGTTTGTCTCATACAAAGTAAAAGATGCCATTGTCGATTATTTCCGCGAATTGAATGGAAAACGTCCCTCTGTGCGTATCAGCAGACCGGATGTACTACTGAATATACACATTGCACAGACTACCTGTACGCTTTCACTCGATTCATCGGGCGAATCGCTCCACCGCAGAGGTTACCGTCAGGAAGCCGTAGAAGCTCCATTAAATGAAGTTCTGGCCGCCGGTATGATTTTGATGACCGGATGGAAAGGCGAATGTGACCTGATTGACCCGATGTGCGGTTCAGGTACTATTCCCATTGAAGCAGCCCTGATTGCCCGTAATATCGCGCCGGGAGTGTTTCGCAAAGAGTTTGCTTTTGAAAAATGGGGAGATTTCGATCAAAACCTGTTCGACCGGATCTACAACGACGACAGTCAGGAACGTGAATTTACCCACAAGATATACGGTTATGACAACAATCCCAAAGCCAACGAAATCGCAACGCACAACGTGAAGGCAGCAGGGGTATCAAAAGACATTATCCTGAAATTGCAACCGTTCCAGCAATTCGAACAGCCGGCTGAAAAATCGATCATTATAACCAATCCCCCTTACGGAGAACGTATTTCGACCAACGACTTGCTGGGACTGTACAATATGATCGGCGAACGCCTGAAACACGCTTTTGTGGGTAACGATGCATGGATACTTTCTTATCGTGAAGAGTGTTTCGATCAGATTGGCCTGAAACCGAGCGTAAAAACTCCTTTATTCAACGGTCCTTTGGAATGTGAATTCCGTAAATATCAGATTTTCGACGGTAAATATAAGGAATTCAAAAGCCAGGAAGGCGGTGATGAAAACGGTGAACGTGCTCCGAAGGAAAGAAGAGAGTTCAAGCCGCGCCGGGAGGAAGGCGGTTTCAGAGGAGAAAGAAGACCACGCGAAGAACGTAATTCGGAATACGGAGACAGAAGACCGAGAGAATTCAAAGGCAACCGTGAGCCCAAAATCAAAAAGCCCCAGGAGGACTAAACCGTTCCGAACACAAATATACAGACGGATGAACAGGCAGTCATAGAAGATAGACGATAGGTACCAAAGTATGACGCTGTCATCCGCCCGGAAACGACGAAATCAGACAGAGTATAAATCAAAGGATTTAAATAATGATAAAGCAAATCATGAAAACCAACAGTAAACAAAAGAGTGCTTTGTTAGTAATGCTCTTATCTTTACTAATACCAAACATTATGGCACAAGAACCGAAAATGCCGACCTTGGAGGATCTGATTCCGGGTGGAGCTACCTACCGTTCTGCCGAGAATATATCCGGCCTGCAATGGTGGGGTGACCAATGTATCAAACCGGGAATAGAAGCAGTGTTCATGATAAACCCTAAAAACGGAAAAGAAACACCGCTCACCACCCGCAACATAGTAAACAAGGCGTTGGAAGCCGGAAATCACGGTAAGTTGCAACACTTCTACAATGTCAGTTTCCCATGGCCGAAGAAAAGCCTTATGCTGATCACCCTGCCGGATAAATACATCGTATACGATTTCGACTACCGTGAGGTTATCAGCACACGTCCATTGCCAAAGGAAGGTGCCAATAGAGATTATCACCCTGAAACGGGACATGTAGCCTATACCATAGGCAACAATCTGTATGTGGACGATCGGGCCGTAACCAACGAACCGGAAGGTATCGTATGCGGCCAGTCTGTTCATCGCAACGAATTCGGAATTAAGAAAGGAACTTTCTGGAGTCCCTCGGGCAATCTGCTCGCATTCTATCGGATGGATCAAAGTATGGTAGCCCAATATCCCCTGGTCGATGTCACAGCTCCCATTGCCGAAGTCAACAACATCCGCTACCCGATGGCAGGGATGACCAGCCACCAGGTAAAAGTAGGCATCTACAACCCCGCTACCGGCAAAAGTATCTATCTCAATGCCGGAGACCCGACCGATCGCTATTTCACTAACATCAGTTGGGCGCCGGATGAAAAGAGCCTTTATCTGATCGAGTTGAACCGCGATCAAAATCATGCCAAGTTGTGCCGGTATGATGTTGAAACAGGCGAATTGACGGCCACTCTTTTTGAAGAGAAGAGCGACAAGTATGTAGAGCCGCAGGACCCTATCATTTTCCTGCCTTGGGATAACAGCAAGTTCATCTACCAGAGCCAAAAAGATGGCTTCAGCCACCTTTACCTGTACGATACGAACGGCCGGCAAATCCGTCAGTTGACCGAGGGAGACTGGCTGGTAAAAGAGGTTCTGGGCTTCGACACCAAGAAAAAAGAGATTATTATTGCCAGCACAGAGTTCTCGCCATTGCAGAACAACCTGTTCCGCCTGGATACAAAAACCGGAACACGTACTCCCCTGGGCAGTGCAGAAGGCGTACACAGCGGCCAGTTGAGCCCTTCGGGACGCTACCTGATTGACCAATACAACTCACCGACTGTCCCGAGAAGTATCAATATCATCGATGTGCAAAGTGGTAAAAGCGTCAATCTGCTCACAGCAGCCGATCCTTTCACCGGCTACAAGATGCCGGGTATCGAGACAGGTACCATCAAAGCAGCAGATGGCAAGACGGACTTATATTACCGATTAATAAAACCGGCCGATTTCGATCCGAACAAGAAATACCCGGCTATCGTATACGTATACGGCGGTCCTCACGCACAACTGGTCACCAACGGCTGGCAGAACGGTGCACGAGGCTGGGATATCTATATGGCCAACAAAGGTTACATCATGTTTACCGTAGACGGACGTGGAAGCAGCAATCGGGGACTCGATTTTGAGAATGTTACTTTCCGCCAGTTGGGAATCGAAGAAGGAAGAGACCAGGTGAAAGGAACCGAATTCCTGAAAAGCCTCCCCTACGTCGATGGGAACCGTATCGGAGTACACGGCTGGAGCTTTGGCGGTCACATGACCACTGCCCTTCTCCTTCGCTATCCCGAAATATTTAAAGTGGGCGTGGCCGGCGGTCCCGTCATTGACTGGGGGTATTACGAAGTGATGTACGGAGAACGCTATATGGATACCCCGCAAAGCAATCCGAAAGGATATAAAGAGTGTAACCTGAAAAACCTGGCAGGCAACCTGAAAGGACATCTGATGATCATCCACGATGACCACGACGACACCTGCGTGCCGCAGCACACCCTCTCGTTTATGAAAGCGTGCATCGATGCCCGCACGTATCCGGACCTCTTCATCTACCCGTGCCACAAGCACAATGTGTCAGGCCGCGACCGTGTACATCTGCATGAAAAGATAACCCGTTATTTCGAAGACTATTTATAAAGATATAAATCCTCAAAAGACATGAAGATATTACTATTAGGTTCGGGCGGCCGTGAACACGCCCTGGCATGGAAAATCGCCCAAAGTCCGAAAGTAGAGAAGCTGTTCATTGCACCCGGCAATGCCGGAACCGGTGAAGTAGGTGAAAACGTGAATATCAAAGCAACCGACTTCGCCGCTTTAGGGGCATTCGCTCTTGAAGAAAGTATCGATATGATTGTGGTAGGCCCCGAAGACCCGTTGGTAGAAGGTATCTATGACCACTTCCAAAGTAACCCCTGCCTGAAAAACATCGCCATTATCGGCCCGTCGAAAGAAGGAGCCAGGCTGGAAGGCAGTAAGGAGTTTGCGAAAGAATTCATGCACCGCCACCACATACCGACAGCCCGCTACCAAAGCGTGACAGCCGATACCCTGAACGAAGGACTGGCATTTCTCGAAACACTTGAAGCTCCTTATGTGCTGAAAGCAGATGGACTTTGTGCCGGAAAAGGAGTATTGATTCTGCCGACTCTCGAAGAAGCCAAGAAAGAACTGAAAGAGATGCTCGGAGGTATGTTCGGCAATGCCTCGGCAACCGTTGTCATTGAAGAGTTCCTGAGCGGTATCGAATGTTCGGTATTCGTACTGACAGATGGCGACCACTATAAGGTGCTGCCCGTAGCCAAAGACTACAAACGCATCGGCGAAGGTGACAAAGGGCTCAATACCGGCGGTATGGGCAGTGTGACTCCCGTTCCGTTTGCCGACGAAGTGTTTATGGAAAAGGTACGTACCCGCATCATCGAACCGACTGTCAACGGACTAAAGGCAGAAGGTATCACCTATAAAGGATTCATCTTCCTGGGGCTGATCAACGTGAAAGGCGAACCGATGGTAATCGAATACAATGTCCGTATGGGTGATCCCGAAACCGAAAGTGTCATGCTGCGCATACAGAGCGACCTGGTAGAACTGCTGGAAGGGGTGGCCGAAGGTAACCTCGACGCCCGATCGCTTGTCATCGATCCGCGTACAGCCACTTGTGTGATGATGGTCAGCGGAGGATACCCCGAAGCCTATCAGAAAGGATATGCCATCAACGGACTGGAAGCAGCCCGGGCAACGGACAGCATTCTGTTTCATGCCGGAACAGCCATGAAGGACGGACAGGCAGTGACCTCCGGCGGACGTGTGCTTGCCATCTGCTCGTATGGCAACGACAAGGCCGACGCACTGGCACAATGCTACAAAGTGGCCGACATGATTGACTTCAAAGACAAGAATTATCGCCGCGACATCGGCTTCGATTTATAATGAGGAATCAAAGATTACAAGGACGGATAACGGCGGGCAGATTTACGCTGCCCATCGTTATCTTTACGTGTATTGCCTGTTGGGTGCTGACCTCCGTTCTCCTGCCCGGACTGGAAGTTAAGGAGTCGTCCTACCCGCTATGGAATATCGTGAACATACCCGCATGGGCCAACCGCATTGTCAGCTTTTTGCTCTTTGCCGGTATCGGCTATTTCCTGATAGAGCTGAACAATACGTTTGCCATCATCCGCATGAGAGCATCCGTACAAACCTCACTTTACTTTCTGCTCATCACGGCCTGCCCCGGCATGCACCTGCTCTATGCGGGCGACGTCGCTGCTGTAACCTTTCTCATTTCGCTCTATTTCCTGTTCAAAAGCTATCAGCAGCCTCGTCCTGCCGGTTATCTGTTCCATTCGTTTGCTTTGCTGAGCGCCGGCAGTGTGGCGTTTCCTCAGCTGACGTACTTCATCCCCATCTGGCTGATGGGTGCATCCGGTTTTCAGTCGCTCACGTTCCGCAGTTTCTGCGGTGCCATAATAGGTTGGAGCATCCCCTACTGGTTCTTATTGGGACATGCCTTTTTTCACAACGAAATAGAGCTTTTCTACCAACCGTTCATCCATCTGGCCGACTTCCGGGACATTGACTTCGGTCGTGACTTCCAACTATGGGAAGTCGTCACGCTGGGCTATCTATTCATCCTCTACATAGTCAGTTCGATACATTGCATCGTGGCAGGATATGAGGATAAGATACGGACACGCGCTTATCTGCACTTTCTTATTTTCCTCAACTTCTGCATCTTCCTGTTCATTGTGTTGCAACCCGCCCTGAGCATGAATCTGCTTTCGCTGTTGCTGATAGGCATCAGTATATTAGTGGGACACTTGTTTGTACTGACCAATAGCAAATCGTCCAACCTCTTCTTTATCGGTTCGATGATTACCCTTATCGCTTTATTCTGCTTTAATATATGGACGCTTTTATAGAAACCGTTTCACAGATACTTATCGACTGGGGATATCCCGGCCTGTTCATTTCGGCACTGCTGGCCGGAAGTATTGTCCCGTTCAGTTCGGAGATCGTGCTGCTGGGACTGGTAAAGTTGGGACTCGATCCTACCCTTTGCCTCATTTCCGCCTCGCTGGGGAACACCGCCGGAGGGATGACCTGCTACTATATGGGGCGCTTGGGCAGGATAGACTGGATCGAGAAATACTTCAAGGTCAAGAAGGAAAAGATAGACAAGATGCAACGCTTCCTTCAGGGGAAAGGCGCTTTGATGGCGTTCTTCGCCTTTCTGCCCGCCATCGGTGAAGTGATATCCATAGCCCTCGGATATATGAGGAGCAATGTATGGCTGACCACGGCTTCAATGTTCGCCGGAAAACTGATACGCTACATCATCCTGCTGAAAGCCATGCAGGAAGCCCTGAACCTGGTTATGTAAAGAAGAATATGGAAAGAATCATTGAATATACGGCCGACGGAAGTGCCACCCTCTTCGTTCCGGAGCTGAACGAGCACTACCATTCCGTGAAAGGGGCTCTGACGGAGTCCTCTCATATCTTTATCGACATGGGCCTGAAAGCCTCTGCTTCTCCTGCACCCCATATCCTTGAAATCGGTTTCGGAACGGGGCTGAACGCATTGCTCACACTGATTGAAGCGGAAAGATCGGGCAGACAGATCCATTATACGGGCATCGAGCTTTACCCGCTGCCATGGGAAACGGTAGAGAAACTGAGATATAACGACCGACCGGGAGGGGATGGTGAACAACGATTAACGACCGGCGATGAACAGGCCGCGCAATGGATGAAAGCCCTCCATACATCGCCCTGGGGAGAAGACGTGCGGATCACTCCGCATTTCACCCTGAGGAAGATACAGGGAGACTTCACAATCATGGACCGTTCATCATTGATCACTGACCGTACATCGTTATTCTCCCTCCTTTATTTCGATGCCTTCGCACCGGAGAAACAACCTGAGATGTGGACGCAAGAACTATTCGATGAGCTGTACGTTATGATGGAAGAAGAAGGAATACTGACCACTTATTGCGCTAAAGGAGTGGTAAGAAGGATGTTGCAAGCGGCAGGATTCATCGTTGAACGTCTGCCCGGACCTCCGGGAGGCAAAAGGGAGATACTGAGGGCAAAGAAGAGATCCCAGGATTCTCCGGCCGTAACGCAATGTAACGCGCAACCCACATTAAAACAGAAAGGATAAACATTATGAGAATGAATCGAACACATCAGTCAATAGTAACCCATATCCCCGGGAGAGGAATGAGAGGACAGACTGTTCTCTTCCTTTTCCTCCTGCTCCTTTCCGCCTGTTCCGGCCGCGGGAAAGGCGATGCGGGAGAGCGGATCATCACCGTCACGATGGAACCGCAACGGTACTTCACCGAAGCCATTGC
>ERZ1026961.1066-NODE-1066-length-12879-cov-6.243294_pt1 | contig 12879 bp, 12 predicted proteins | sample MGYA00519298_ERZ1026961 | MGnify/ENA primary metagenome ERZ1026961 (study PRJEB26926, sample SAMN06164515) | human gut metagenome | biome: ENVO:00009003; feature: ENVO:2100002; material: ENVO:00002003 | host: Homo sapiens | place: USA | collected 2012 ...
CACTGCATATCGTCGGCAGCGTCAGATGTGTATAAGAGACAGGAATAATCACCGTAAAAGGGACAGGCAATGTCTCCGCAAGACCGGATTACATCATCCTATCCCTGAACATTGAAGTCTTATCTGAAACCTATGACCGCGCAATGTCGGAAGCTGCCGAGAGAATCGAAAGACTGCAAGGTGCCGCAGTCCGCGTTGGGTATCGCAAAGAAGACTTGAAAACCACGAGCTTTGATGTCCAGACAAGGTACGAGAACGTCAAGGATCGGCAAGGAAATTACAAGCGAGAGTTTGTCGGATATGCTTGCAGCTATCGCTTGAAACTTGCATTTGACTTTGACAGCAAACAGCTTGCAAAGGTCATTTCTGCGATTGCGGATTGTGGGGCGCAACCAGAACTCAGCATTGCGTTCACCGTGAAAAATCCGGCAAGAGTCAGCGAAGAGCTGCTGATCAATGCGACGGAGAACGCCAGGGCAAAGGCGGAGATTCTTTGCAAAGCATCAGGCAGTACGCTTGGGCAGTTGCTCAACATCGACTACAACTGGGGCGAACTCAATGTTTTTTCCAGAACAAGCTACGATGTTGAAGACTGCATTCAGCCTCTCATGGCGATGAGCAAGTGCGCCGCACCTGAGATTGAGCCGGTTGATATTGATGTGACAGACACAGTGGCTTTCACATGGGAAATCCAATGATTTTTTGACTTTTTTGAAATCCGGTACTCAACAAACGCTCTTTTTGTGTCCGTTGTAAAGTGAAGGGACATTTCACGGAGGAATCTTCGGGGAATACGATTTTGGGAGATTAGCAAGCAAATCCGGTGAGTACCCACCGGAGAAAAATCAGTTAAGGAGACCCTGCCCTTAACATCAGATTTTTGCTTGTTGGGATAGTCCCAAACCCTTCTAATCTTTACGACGGAGGGCGCAGCATGGTACGAAGAACACGAGACATTCAGAAGAAGATTTGGCTGACACCACAGGAAGAACGGACGATTGCAAAGAAGATGGAGATGATCGGCACGGAGAACTTCGGTGCGTATGCAAGGAAGATGCTGATCGACGGCTACATCATCGTTGTGGACTACACGGAGCAGAAAAAGCTCGCCGCCGAAATCAACAAGATCGGCGTGAACATCAATACCGTCTGCCGCAGGATCAACTCGACGGGACGATTCTATCAGGACGATATTGACGAGCTGAAAGAAAAGATGGACGCGGTATGGCAGTTACTAAAATCAAAGCAATCCGAGGAACTTTGAGCAAGGCAATCGCGTACATTCTGAATCCCGAAAAGACCGATGAGAAGCTGCTGGTCTCGTCCTACGGCTGTGCCAGCGAGACCGCAGCGCGGGAATTTGAATGGACGCGGAAAATAGCCGAGCAAAAAGGGATGAATCCGGTCAGGATCATAGCCCGTCATGTGATCCAGTCCTTTGAAATCGGAGAGGTCACACCGGAGTTTGCCCACGAGATCGGCAAGCAGTTTGCAGATGAAATCCTCGGAGGAAAATATGAGTATGTGCTGACCACTCACATTGACAAAGACCATGTTCATAACCATCTGATTTTCAATGCGGTTGACTTTGTGGACTACCACGCATACAAGAGCTACAAGCGGATTTACTATGATATGCGTGAGGTCAGCGACCGGCTCTGTAAGGAAAACGGTCTCTCTGTTATCCCTCCCTCTCAGAACAAGGGCATGGGCTATAAGGAATACACCGAAGCCAAACGCGGTACGAGCTGGAAGCAAAAGCTCAAGCAGACCATTGACCGGCTTGTCATCACAGCGAAGGACTACGATGACTTTCTGCGGCTCATGCAGGAAGCCGGTTATGAAATCAAGACCGGCAAATACATCTCCTTCCGCGCTGAAGGTCAGGAGCGGTTTACCCGGTCTAAAACCATCGGAGAGAACTACACCGAGGAACGCATCAAGGAGCGGATTGCCGGACGGACGCCGCGCAGAAACCGGAGGCAGACCGTGCCGAAGGACATCTCTCTCATCGGAGATATTCAGGAGCGGATCAGGCTCATCGACAGCAAGGGTTACGAGCATAAAGCAAAGCTCACTATCCTCAAGGAAGCGGCACGGACACTCAACTATCTCACGGAAAACAACTTGCTCCAATACGCCGATCTTGAGAAGAAGGTCGAGGATGTTCACAGCTCCTATGACCGTACCGGCAAGGAACTGAAAGGCGTTGAAGCACGTCTGCGGGAAGTTCAGCCGCTTATCAAAAACATCTCCAACTACCAGCGCCTCAAGCCCGTATATGACGCATTCCAGAAGGCAAAAGATAAGCCGGGTTTCAAAGCAAAGCACGAAGCCGAGCTTGTGATCTTTGAGGCAGCGAGAAGCACATTACTTGCCATGCAGGGCGATGAAAAACTGCCGAGCTTGAAGACACTGCAAGCGGAACAGCAGCGACTTCTTGAAGAGCAACAGCGGCTCTATGATGAACGTGTGAAGCTCAAAAAAGAAGTAAAGCAAATAGAGACGATCAAGTCTAATGTTGATACGTTTCTCGCTCCTTCTGTTGACCATGACCGTGATCATCTGCGCAGCACACAGCGCGAATAGTCCTTTCAAAAGCAGGACATCTCCTGTTGACCGGAGATGCCCTGCATCCTTGAGAGAAGGTTCGAGAAATTGAAACTTTTTCTTTAATTTCTGCATCAACGAATTGCTCTTGAGAATGAAATCCAGTATAATATTATAAGCGATGTTGAATGCAAGCAAGCGAAAGGATGGTTGCCGTGCGCATAAGCTATAAGAAACTATGGATGCTTCTTCTGGAACTCGACATAAAGAAGACTTCTCTACGACATGAGGTAGGGCTGTCTGCCGGAACATGGACAAAACTGAATAAGGGAGAAGAAGTGTCCCTCTCTATTTTGCTGCGCATTTGTGATTACTTGAACTGTGACATCGGGGATATATGTGAGGCTGTGCGAACGGACAAGAACTGAGTCTGGTTTTTCGTACAGCTCTTTTTGCAAAATAGGTTAGATAAATACACAGGGAGGATTTTGATATGGCACGAGCCGCATCGTCACCGAAGAAGGAGATTTCTATGGAGGAAGCTCTGTGGAAGTCCGCAGATAAACTCCGTGGTTCTGTTGAGCCAGCAGAATACAAACACGTCGTTCTCAGTCTTTTCTTCTTGAAGTTTGCCAGTGATAAGTTTGAGGCACAAAGGAAAGCTATTTCTGAAAAATACGGTGAGAAGTTTGTTGACAATGTTGCCTTCTATACGAAGGACAACGTGTTCTTCCTGCCTGAGATCAGCCGTTGGTCTTTCATCATGGAGAATGCGAAACAGGATGACATTGCGTTAAAAATTGACACCGCTCTCTATACGATTGAGAAAGCGAATCCCGCACTGAAAGGCGCACTGCCGGACAACTACTACTCACGTCTTCACATCGACACAGCAAAGCTGGCATCACTGCTGGACGAGATTGATAAGATCAACACGGGCGATAAAGAGAATGACATTATCGGGCGGATTTACGAATACTTCCTGAGCAAGTTTGCACTTGCGGAAGGCAAAGGCAAGGGCGAGTTCTATACGCCGAAGTGCATTGTCAATTTGATTGCCGAAATAATTGAACCATATGATGGCATTCTCTATGACCCTTGCTGTGGTTCTGGCGGTATGTTTGTGCAGTCAATGAAGTTCGTGGAGGCACATCACGGCAACAAGAAGAAGGTCTCTATCTATGGTCAGGAATATACAAACACGACGTACAAGCTGTGTAAAATGAATCTGGCTATTCGCGGCATCTCTGCAAACCTCGGAGAAATGGCAGCAAATACATTCACCAATGACCAGCACAAGGACCTCAAGGCAGATTACATTATGGCAAACCCGCCTTTCAATCAGAAAGAGTGGCGTGCAGATAACGAGCTGATTGATGATCCGCGCTGGGACGGCTATGAAGTTCCGCCCACGAGCAATGCAAACTATGGTTGGATTCTGAACATTGTTTCAAAGCTCTCTCAGAACGGAGTTGCCGGTTTCCTGCTTGCAAACGGCGCACTGTCTGACGATGGTACAGAGTTAAAAATCCGCCGTCAGCTCATCGAAAACAATCTCGTCGAAGCAATCATTATCCTTCCCCGAAACCTCTTCTACACCACCGACATCAGCGTTACGCTTTGGATTCTGAATAAGAATAAAAAGGCTCGTGTGGTTGAAGAAAACGGTGAAATAAAACGCTTCCGTAACCGTGAGCGCGAGATCCTTTTCATGGACTTGCGGCAAATGGGAAGCCCCTATGAAAAGAAGTACATTGAACTGACAGAAGAAGACCGTGCAAAGGTCACGAGCGTCTACCACGCATGGCAGCAGGAAGGCTATGAAGAAACATATCAGAATGTGCCTGAATTTTGTTACAGCGCATCCTTCGATGAGGTTGCAGAGAAGGGCTTTACTCTTGTTCCGAGCCGTTACATTGAGTTCGTAAACCGCGATGAGAACATCGACTTTGATACGAAAATGAAGACGCTGCAAAGCGAGCTTCGTGATCTGCTCGTTGCAGAAGAAAAGTCGAAGGAAGACCTGTTGACCGTGTTTAAGGAGCTGGGCTATGAAATCGAATTATGAACCTCTTGGTAAACACATTCGGCTTGTTGATTATCGAAACTCCGAGGAAGTCACCAGCACTGTTCTTGGCATAAGCATCGACAAAGAGTTTATGCCTTCCGTCGCAAATGTAATTGGCACAGATTTGAGTCGGTATAAACTGATCAGCAAGGGGCTATTTGCCTGTAACCCAATGCACGTTGGACGCGATGAACGTCTTCCGATTGCGCTCTATGAGAAAGACAACGCCGCAATAGTTTCTCCGGCGTATTTCATGTTTGAGATTATTGACCGCGATGTCTTAAATGAAGAGTATTTGATGATGTGGTTTCGTAGACCGGAGTTTGACCGTGAATGCTGGTTCATGACGGATGGCAGTGTTCGTGGCGGCATCTCATGGGATGATCTTTGCCGCATTCAGCTCCCGGTTCCTCCCTACGAGCGGCAGCTTGATGTAGTAGAATCCTATCGAGCAATCACAAGGCGAATTGCTATGAAGAAGGAGATAAATGATAATTTAGCGGCTTAGTTCCGCAAGAAAAATGCTTCCAAGCTCTTTCAGCTTATCAATCTCCTTATTGTTGATTGATATTTGTTCCTCTATAAAAAGGAACTGACAGTCTAAACTTGCAAGAACGGCATCAGATTCCGGTATTTCAAAAACTATTTTCTGCAAGTCTTTGATTGGTAACTGTGGCTGGGCAGAGCCAGACTTAAAGCGCTCAATAGCAGCCTTCATATAGGAGCTTTTAAGCAAGGCATAAATGAAGTGTGGAGAGAGCCGTTTTGTTTTAGGGCGAATGATAAGCATACCGGAGTTGATTCTAACATTTTCAAATCCGATATGTTTATCGTACAAAGCCACATTACCAAGTGTTCCACGAGAGGTAAGAACAATGTCGTTAAGCGATAGATGCCCTTTGTTCATTGACTTGTCTTTCTCCTCAGTGACGAACATACAGGCGTCAAAGCTAAAACCTGTAGATGTAACATTTGAAGCATTTAAGAACAAGCAGTAGCCCGCGGATGTAAATTCATCGAACGTAGGATAGTTTTTTCCTCTATCGCCGTCAATGAAATCAACAAGTTCGCCAAGAGTTGTGGGCATAGTTTGATTTTTACCGATGGTCTCAACCAAAATTGCTTGTTCGGTATTAGCTAAATTATCATTTACAGTCCACAACTCTCACCAGTGGCGAGAGTTTTACCACAAGGAACTGCCACTGATTGTCGTTCTCTGAGTTAAAACAAAGGAGAAACGACAATGAAAGAACATCTAATTCAAGAAGTGCAGCGGCAGATGCTTCCGTATCTGAACAATGCACAGCTCAAGCAGCTTAAAGCTGTACTTGAGAAGGCACTGACCGGCGTAACAGTCCATCGAGACAAAGCTGCTGATGTAAGTGAAAGCGTAGACACGGTTTCCTTGTTTATCACAGCCAAGCGAATTGAGGGCTGCTCGGAAAAAACGCTGAACTACTATCGCCAGACCATCTTTGCAATGCTGTCCGGCATTGGAAAATTGGCGCAGGAAATCACCACAGAAGACTTGCGCAGGTATCTCACGGACTACCAAACGCAAAGAAAATCCAGCAAGGTCACGATTGATAACATTCGCAGGATTCTATCCAGCTACTTCTCGTGGATGGAGGATGAAGATCATATCGTGAAAAGTCCGGTTCGCCGCATACATAAGGTCAAAACGGCGAAGGTAATCAAAGAGACTTATTCAGACGAGACTTTGGAGATCATGCGAGATAACTGCTCTTCTATCCGTGATCTCGCCATGATTGATCTGTTGGCATCCTCTGGAATGCGTGTCGGAGAAATGAGCGCACTCAACAGAGATGACATCAATTTCAACGAGCGCGAATGCGTAGTGTTCGGAAAAGGCAGCAAGGAAAGAATCGTTTACTTCGATGCCAGGACGAAGATTCACCTTCAAAACTATTTGGAGAGCCGTAGTGACAGCAATCCCGCTTTGTTTGTTTCTCTGGCATCCCCACATGGGCGGTTACAGATCGGCGGTATTGAAAGACGATTGCGGGAGTTGGGACGACGACTGGATTTGCCTCGTGTCCACCCACATAAGTTCCGAAGAACATTGGCAACATCAGCCATAGATAAAGGAATGCCCATAGAGCAAGTCCAGCAGCTCTTAGGGCATCAGAAGATCGACACGACCATGCACTATGCTATGGTCAAACAGCAAAACGTCAAGCTGGCACACAGAAAATACATAGGGTGAGGTGTCACAATGAAAGAAGGATATAGGCTGCTTGGAGACTTCATTCGCCAAGTCGATGTCAGGAACACAGACGGAAAAGAGGAAAACCTTTTAGGTGTTTCCGTCCAAAAGATGTTCATTCCCTCTATTGCAAACACGGTTGGTACCGACTTTACGAAATACAAGGTAGTCAAACGGGGGCAGTTTACCTACATTCCAGATACTTCTCGGCGTGGAGACAAAATTGGTATTGCTCTTCTAACGGATTATGATGAGGGGCTTGTCAGCAATATCTATACCGTTTTTGAAGTAAAAGATGAAAACGAGCTACTGCCCGAATACCTAATGCTCTGGTTCAGCAGACCGGAATTTGATCGTTATGCACGTTTTAAGTCTCACGGCAGCGTCCGGGAAATTATGGACTGGGATGAAATGTGCAAGGTTGAACTGCCTGTCCCCTCTATCGAGAAGCAACGCAGCATTGTAAAGGCATACAATACGATTACGGATCGGATTGAACTCAAGCGGAAGATAAATGATAATTTACTGGCTGCAACACAGGCTATTTACAAGTCGTGGTTTGTTGATTTTGAGCCGTTTGACAATGCTTGTCCTCCAAATTGGAAAAATGGCTGTGTCGATGATATTGCTGAGCTCTATGATTCAATGCGTAAACCGCTTTCCTCTTTGGAACGAGCCGATATGGAACGAGCATATCCCTATTATGGAGCAGTTTCCATTGTCGATTATGTCGATGATTTTATCTTTGACGGCGAATACCTTCTTCTAAGCGAAGATGGAATTTATGTTGTTGATGAAAATGGACATCCACTTCTACAACATATTACCGGCAAGTTTTGGGCGAATAATCACGCTCATATTCTCAAAGGAAAAGCAGGTTTCAACGAGGACAGTTTGTATCTGTTTTTGTCAAATACAAATATGGCTCCCATTGTTACAGGTGCAGCACAGCCTAAAATCAATCAAGCTAACCTAAAGAGTTTTCCGATTACAATACCTACCAGCGAGGTGGTTGAGAAATTTAACACACTTATTCAGCCATTTTTTGACCAAAGGCTTTCAAATGAGGCAGAGGTCAAGAAATTGGAAACTCTCAAAGACTTGCTTTTAAGCCGTCTGGTAAACTAAGCCGCTAAATTATCATTTTCCTACGAAGGGAGGGACGAAAATGGACAAGGAAACATTGATCAGAATTGCCGAAGAACTTCACCAGGGAGCTTTCGACGCAAAAGCCTACTACCTGATCATGCAGCAGTATCGGAAGAACCAACGTAATTATGCCGAAGAGATGAAGGTTTCGCCAGCATTCTACCATACAGTCTATGATGCTCTGATGAAAGCCTGTTTCATGGAGATTGCCAAACTGTATGATACCTCGAATGGTGTCGTGTCCATTGGAACCCTCCTTGTTAAATGCGAGGGAAATCAAGACCTTTTCCCGAAGTACAGAGAAACTTTGACGGTGGATCATGACGGAACAACCTTTTTCTACCCGATCCCATATCAGCACCAACTCAAGCCGCAAGAGGAATGCTTTTTTAAGGACCGGGTTGAGGCAGATAGAAAACTCTTCGCCGCGTTTGATATTCCTGATGCGGACAATGTTCCTGTTCGGGTGGATTTGACTTTTCCAGAATTTTTAGACCTATATCAGAAGCGGTTCAATGGACTGAGTAAAAAGAGAGATAACATCCGAATGCAGAGAAACAAACTCTATGCCCACAACGATGAGAAGCGCATCGTGAACAGTGAAAACCTTCCGAATCGTTACCCTATTTCCTATCCGGACGTTCAGGAAATGATAGACTTTGCGCTTGATTGTACGGGCTTGATTCTTGGTATTCTCACAGATGTAAACCACGCAACTCAATACTCAAATATAGATGACTGGGAAGGTACACTCATGCTGGCACGTCTGGGTTTGAAGTATCAGGAGTACGACTTCCAGCAAAGTGAAAAAGCCTTTGAAGCAGAAATGCAGAGGCAGTTAGGGGGAAATGATAATGGCGAACTTCAATGAGCATTCTCTTGAAATGTCCATCATGGATTTGTTTCAAGATGAAGGGTATATCTATTTGAATGGTGAGCAGATCCACCGTGAACGCTCTGAGGTTCTGCTTATCGACGATCTGCGGAAATACCTCCTGAACAGGTATGCCTCAGAGGGACTTACCCCAAGCGAAGTTGATAGCATCATCCTTCGCCTGAGGTCTATTTCCGGTACGATCTACGAAGCAAACAAAGCAGTCTGCAAAATGATTTGTGACGGCTTCATCTTCAACCGTGAGGATCACACAAAGAAAGACATTTACATTGAGCTGATTGACTTTGATGAGCCAGAGAAAAACGTGTTCAAGATCGTCAATCAATTTGAAATTGAAGGCATCAACAACCAGCTACGCATACCGGACGGGATTGTCTTCATCAACGGCATTCCTGTTGTTGTGCTTGAGTTCAAGAGCGCAGTCAAAGAAAACACAACGATCATGGACGCCTATACTCAGCTTACCGTGCGTTATCGCCGTGATATTCCTGAACTCTTCAAGTATAACGCCTTCATCGTCATAAGCGATGGTGCAAATAATAAATACGGTTCCTTCTTCTCCCCGTATGACTTCTTCTATGCGTGGAGAAAGATTGAAGCTGACGATAAGGAATTGGACGGCATCAATTCCCTTGTAACTATGGTGAGTGGACTGTTCCGCAAAGAACGGCTTTTGGCAGTCATCAAGGATTTTGTCTATTTCCCTGATAGCTCGGACAAAGACCTCAAAATCGTCTGCCGCTATCCTCAGTATTTTGCTGCGGTCAAGCTGTTTGAGAATATCAAGGCACATCTCAGACCGGAGGGGGACGGCAAGGGCGGCACATACTTCGGCGCGACAGGCTGCGGAAAAAGCTACACCATGCTCTTCCTCACCAGAATGCTTATGAAGAGTACCTTCTTCCATAGCCCTACAATCCTGATTATTACCGACCGAACTGATTTGGATGACCAGCTTTCAAAACAGTTTGTAGCATCCAAAAAGTACATTGGTGACGAAACCGTTGTGAGCATTGATTCCCGCGAAAAACTGCGTCAGGAACTTCAAGGCAGAACAAGCGGCGGTGTGTACATGACCACTATCCAGAAGTTCACCGAGGACTTGGAGCTTCTGACCGATAGAGCAAATGTGATCTGCATATCCGATGAGGCGCACCGTAGTCAGATAAACCTCGATCAAAAAGTCAAGGTCACTGCTGAAGGTGTAGAGCGAACCTATGGGTTTGCGAAATACCTACATGACTCTCTACCTAATGCAACCTATGTCGGTTTCACCGGTACGCCCGTGGATGGTACGATTGAAGTCTTCGGTCCAGTTGTCGATGCCTACACAATGACAGAGGCGGTCAAAGACGGTATCACAGTCAACCTTGTCTACGACGGACGCGCTGCACGGGTTACTCTTGATCAGGCAAAGGTTCGGGAAATTGAAGATTATTATGACCGTTGTGCTGTTGAAGGTGCAAATGAGCATCAGATTGAGGAAAGCCAGAAGGCGGTTGCTCATATTGATGCGATCATCGGTGATCCTGACCGACTTCATGCAGTTGCGGAGGACTTCATTAACCACTATGAGACCCGCGTTGCCGAAGGAGCTACGGTCGCAGGAAAAGCAATGTTTGTCTGCTCTAATCGCAAGATTGCATACGCTTTTTATCAGATTATAGTTGGAATGAGACCGGAATGGGCAGAGAAAAAGGTTTGCCCTGACGGGGTTCAACTGACGGAAAAAGAGAAAAAGGAACTCAAGCCCATCGAGAAGATCAAGCTCATCATGACGCGAAATAAAGATGACGAGCCAGAGCTTTATGAAATGCTGGGAACGAAGGATGATCGCAAGGAGTTTGACCGTCAGTTTAAGAACGTTAAATCCAACTTCAAAATTGCAATTGTCGTTGATATGTGGCTGACTGGCTTTGATGTACCGGCACTTGACACAATTTACATCGACAAGCCAATCCAGCAGCATACCCTTATTCAGACAATTTCCCGTGTCAACCGTGTCTATACCGGAAAGGACAAGGGCTTGATTGTGGACTATATCGGTATCAAGAAAAACATGAATCTCGCCCTCAAGAAGTACACCAACTTTGAAACCGATGAGTTTGAAGGTGTCGAACAGTCTGTCACGATTGTCAAAGACCAGCTTGATGTTTTGGCACAGATGTTCCACAACTTCAATAGTACGGATTACTTCAACGGATCACCGAAAGAGCAGCTTGCTTGCCTCAACCGTGCTGTTGAGTATGTCCAGCTTACGGAAGATTTGGAAACTCGCTTTATGGCTGCTGTCAAGCGTATGAAGCAAGCGTTCAATCTATGCAGTTCCAGCGATGCAATTTCCGATAGAGAGAAGGACTATCTGCACTTCTATTGTGCTGTGCGTTCTATTCTTTTCAAACTCACTAAGGGTGATGCCCCCGACATTTCACAAATGAATGCCCGCGTCCGTGAACTTCTTGAGGGGGCAATTCAATCTGATGGTATAGAGGAGCTGTTTGAAACCGGAAAGCATATCTCAGTTGATATTTTCAGCGATGAGTATCTGGATAAGATCAATGCAATCCAGCTTCCAAACACGAAAATTAAGGTATTGCAGAGGCTTCTTTCTCAAGCGATTGATGAGTATAAAAAAGTCAACCGCATTATGGGCATGGAGTTCTCGGACCGCCTCAAGCGGGTTGTTGATGAGTACAATAATCGCCGTCGTGATGAAGCTTTCGCTAACGAAGTCCTTGACGATGTGGCAGAGCAGCTTGCGAAGCTCCTTGAAGAACTTAAAAAGGAAAAAGATTCCTTCAAGGGCATGGGAATTGACTATGAAGAAAAAGCATTCTATGACATCCTCAAGGCGGTTGCTAAGAAGTACGAGTTCGAGTACCCGGACGATAAGATGATTGAATTGTCGAAAAGGATTAAGGTCATTGTCGATGATAAAGCTAAGTACACTGACTGGTCTACCCGTGATGATATTAAGGCAAATTTGCAAGTTGACCTGATTTTGCTTCTGGATGAGTTTGATTATCCTCCGGTAACCATTGATGATGTTTACAAAGAGGTTTTGGAACAAGCAGAGAATTTCAAGAAGTATTCGGAATAATATATTGAGCGAAAATATGACGGACTTGTATGTAAACGCGATTGTAGAGAAAGTTTAAGATGCAAGTGAGCTGTTATAAGAGATGACACGACAAGAATTATTTATATGGATACGCCAGCAGTACGGCACAGAGCCGGAATACCCCTGGCATGACTGGAATGCGGTGTTGCGGCACAATGACAATAATAAATGGTATGGTGTAGTTCTGGAAGTATCTGCTGATAAGTTGGGACTGCCGGAAGCAGGCATTGTTGATGTCCTTAATGTGAAAAGTGATCCGCTGCTGATCGGCTCTCTTCGTGGGCAGGACGGCTATTTTCCGGCCTATCACATGAACAAGGAAAAATGGCTCAGTATTCAGCTTGGCAAACCAGAACTGGATGATGCCATCAAAGACCTGCTTTCTTTGAGCTATGAGCTGACGGCACCGAAGAAGCGCAAACCAAAGTCATCAGCAAAAAATCCAGGAGATTCCGCAAATGGCAAAGAAAATGACAAAGATTGAGCGAAAGGAAGCACGCCTCCGAAAGGGCAAGCAGTGGCTGCTCACCTATACCGGCTCGCCGAAAAAGATGAACAAGCATTACCGGGAACGCTTTCATGTGGATGCTGTGACTGCCGCTATAGGTGTTAGGATTCCCCAGTGTTTCTTTCGTAGGGCGTCTGGTAAGTGTTGTTCTTATATGAGTATCGAATTCGCTGTCAGGCAAATCATAAGCGGAAAGGATACCATTTCTGCTGATTTCTTTCATGCGGATAACGAAATACATTCCCTTCCGGATCAGGTGTGCAAAGGTATTAAAACTTTCGTAACCACGGTCTGCCATAAGGATGGTATTATTACAATACTTATGAAAACCATCAGATCAGTGCAGTAGATATGCATGTAG
>ERZ1026961.1088-NODE-1088-length-12647-cov-10.131036_pt1 | contig 12647 bp, 9 predicted proteins | sample MGYA00519298_ERZ1026961 | MGnify/ENA primary metagenome ERZ1026961 (study PRJEB26926, sample SAMN06164515) | human gut metagenome | biome: ENVO:00009003; feature: ENVO:2100002; material: ENVO:00002003 | host: Homo sapiens | place: USA | collected 2012 ...
TACGAGATCATGCCTAGTCTCGTGGGCTCGGAGATGTGTATAAGAGACAGATTGGCAACCACCGTAAACGGATATGTACCATTTTTTAACTGCAAGGACACCTCACCATTATCCTGTGTCTGATAAGACGTTGCATTTATCTCCACTGTAGCCCCCTTAATAGGTTCTTTCAATGGATTTTTTACCGTCATTATGACATTGTAAAGTCTTGCCTTTAAACTTATTACACTACTGTTATCACTGTCAAGAACAGTAACCGAAGAACTGCCGTCATAATATCCCGACTTTGTTACGGTATAAGGATATGTCCCGTTTTGAAGGCTTACAACAGCTTGCCCTCTTTCATTTGTAGGATAAGAAGAGCCATTGATATTTACTGCTGCTCCTTGTGCCGGACTACTGTTATCACTGTCAAGAACAGTGATAACCACATTATAATGTTTCAATACAAGGGTTCTTTGAATAAATGTATCCTGTCCTTCTACGTTGAACGATCCGGTCAAATCATCATATCCCTTTTTCTGCACGATGTAGCTGTAATTTCCACTCTTTAATTTTATAGTAGCTTGTCCAGAACCGTTTACATTCAATACTCCCGGCTGTCCTTCTATTTTGATTGTAGCTCCTTCTGCCGGATTCCCCTGATTTACCTGCGAAATATTAAATTCCACATTGTATAAAAAGAAATCCATCTCAAAAGTGACATCGGCATTTTGATTATTAACTTTGATTGTTCCTTGCAAAGTGTCATATCCTGTCTTTTCGATTGTTACAGGATATTCACCATTTACAAGTGGTATTTCCGCCTCTCCATGCTGGTTCGTAAGATATTCTCCATTGTTCACCTTTACAATGACATTCGGTATAAGCTGATTTTCCTTATCCTTTACAATGACAGTAATCGTCCATACCTTAAATTCCAATTCAGGATATACTTCTTTATCTCTACCATCCACAACTACACTGCCGGAATACTCATCATATCCCAACTTTTCAATAGTGTAGGGATAGTTCCCGTTCCTTGCGGACAAAGAAGCCACACCTTGCAAATTGGTAGTGGTTGTTCTGTTATCCATCATTACATTTGCATAAGGAACAACCCCTCCCTTTTCGTCCGTCACATGGAAAGTGACCGTATAAGGAGCTAAAACCATTTGTACATCAATGGAAACACTACCGTTCAACACTACAAACATTCCTTCTACGGGGATATATCCCGAAGCGGAAACAATATATTCATACTGTCCGTTTGCAAGTTGGATAATAGCTTGCCCATTGTCATTTGTTATAACAGCATTGTTCCCTATAGAAATATTTGCACCTTCCACAGTGCCACCTTCCGAATCTGTCACATTGAAATAAACCTCTTGATAAAGGTTGAGTGAGCTGTCGTTGATGCCTACAAACAAATCCTCCGGTTCAGACGGGTAAAACAACGGAGAGAGGTTGCTATCAGAATCGTACAAAATATTTCCGTCCTGGTCGCGCATCACAAACCCCCTTATACGCGGAAGCTGATTTGCCGGGACTTGCTGATCGTAATACGGAAAGAAATACTCGTCCGGCACATATTTTACGCCATCGGTCTTTTTTACAATATCCAGCAAATCGTCCCATTCTACGATTTTTCCAGGTGTCCAAAAACGAAAATCAAGATATTTAGTAAGGTTCACTTGTATGTTCTGACGCACAGTAGACACATCGTAATCCGGTTGAAGCTGAACACGGAAATCCAACCCCCTTTCTGAACCCACATAGAACCAATCAATATTCTTGATACCAATACCAACTACTTTCCCTTCAATATTCAGTTCTGAAATACCAAAATATCCTTGTGCGCTTTCAAGAAGTGTATCAAGTTCTTCTTCGGTAAAGAAAATACCGTTCTGCGAAACAACATAGAGATTATATATGCCCTTTTCGTCCAGACCGGCACTCATTACTTTTAAGACACGATCGTCTATGTTGCTAAGTGTCTGTGTCCAGTATTCTATTGTATTCTTGCTAAGGATATTCAGATTGTTCTTAATACGGATTCTAAACGTTTCATCATCCTCACTATCACGTCCTCCAATAGCATAATATTCATTCGTACATTCGATATGACCTTGTGGCTGCGGAGAAACATTGGTAATGCTGTTAGGTGGTACGTTTGTGGAATACCCTGCGTTGATACTTCTTACCTTTACATATCCATAACCACTTTCCCCTACAGTCAATGCTTCATCAACTTGGAAACGAATACCATTTTTATTTACAAAAGTAACAGACGTATCATATACTGTACCTGGATCAGCAGATACCCTTATATATGTCGAAGAACCCAAAGCACCTTTACGCGGACTAACACCATACAAAGCAGCAGCCTTATCCAGATAAACGCCTGTAGCTGTATCTGGAAATATCTGCGCTTCCTTTATGGCAATATCCTTCATTGCCTTTTGAGCAACTTTCGCTACACCGAATGCCGTAGCATTCACAACCGAACCGTCAGCTACATTACTTACCTTAGCTGTCTTATCTAAAAACATCTCTATAAAAAGATTCTTTAGATTGGTTATTGTTGCACTTGTTTTTGTAATCATCTGAATATCAATTATATAGGAACATTTACTAAATAATCTTTCTTTGTTACCGTTTTACATCGCAAAGAAAGGAACACGGCATCTTCCTCTCTTTTTACATCCATCAACTCCACAGAGTCCCATCTTGAATCCCTTTGGAACATATTCATTACATCCTTAAAAATAGAAGGGTACTGGATTGCGTTCACCGTTGTTCCTATGAACTCATTTGCAATTCCATAATCCTTAAACTCTGGTATAGCACCTTTTTGAGAAGAAAGAATAGTATCCAAAGCCTGTCGGATCGCATCATCGCCTATCACTATCTTTAAATCGTCATTCTCAAAGACAAAATTCACATCTATGTCACGTCCCAAGATATTATCTCCCACAAGTACATCCACAACAGTATCAAGATAATTATTCCCAGCGTTCTTTAGATTGATATAGAACTTGTTTCCTCCATCAGAGAACGAATAATCAGTTTCTTCTATATACTGCGGTATTGTAATATTCATCCAATCATCTTCCGGGTTGGTACTGTTAAGCTGTCTGGATACATCTTCAAACCGTTCCCCTGTCCGAAGTGTCTTTTCCATCTGCAAAGTATTGTTTCTATCCAAAGAAGAACTTCTAAGCCATCTTGCCGAACTCTTGATAGTGGAAAGTTTCGTTTGTGTTTCTGTGAAATTGTCCAGAATACCCCACATGGAAATATCGTCCAAAGTATTTTCATGCAGAATAAACAAAGGCTCAATCGTTTCCGATTCTCTCACAAGTTCCACAAGGCGCAAAAAAGAATCCTTGTCCATCTCCCCACCATTACTATAATAGTCCACAATAAGAGGATAATCGTTGGTACAAAAATCAACAAACTTCTGAAAATACGACTTTATGTCGTATCCCGTCACGTTGTAAAATTTTTCGAAAGCATCATCCATTGCCCAACAAACCTTTAGAGATTGAACTTGCAAATTCATTTATGCCCTTTTGTATCACATTAGAGGCGCACATTTCCAAAAGCGAACCTTTACTACCACTTGTTCCCGAAACCGCTTCTAAAGGAGCTATAACAGTCATTTCAAGATTGTATTCCCATATCATATTCTTTGATATGCTCTGACTGAAATTAACGCCACGCGGTGGAATCGTAACAAGATAGCTTTCTCCAAGTGCCATGTTATAGAAGAAAAGTTTCATGGGAAACCCGTTCTCGTCCACTCCGTTGCTTTTATCTATGATAGATTGTAATATCTTGATACAACCATATCCCGTTTTAATACCAGCATCAAAGGAAGGCATAGTGAGAGAACTTGTAGATTTTCCCTGTAATTGATAGAGATAACGCTTTCCTGCCGAGATACTAAAAGCTGCACCTGTCAACGAAACGCTATCAGAACCGCTTAAAAGAATCTTGAATGTCCTTCCAAAGTTTCCCTTTATCGTAATTGTCTGCGGCATAAAAACAGGAGAAGTAAGTACTGTTATGCCTCCTGCCGTGTTGACTACCGTAGTTCTTTTAGGTTCACTCTTATCTATACTCTCCGGGCTGATAGGGAAAGTAAAGACATCAATTGTGTTCCCTTTGGAATCTGCCAACTCCAAAGAACACATATACACTTCAAAATCATTCGGGAACTGCGCTGCCATCATGGAGCGACCCAAATTTTTAAGTGTCGATTTCGCTGTTTTTACCACTGAATCCAAAACTGCCACGGCTTTATAATTTTAACTTGTTCAAAAGTACGAATTTCTTCCCAATATCCTAACCCTGTGTTATCTTTTCATTCTCATAATCAGAAGCAACAAAACTTTGCGCCGATTGCATGGGAGATGTAACGGGAACAGGAGCGGGACTTGGCACGCCAGCCGTTGCTCCAACAAGAAATGAACCTGCCGGAACATTGTGGGTATGGGAATTGAATGTATTTACAAAACCATTCAATTTACTTGTAAGATTATCCAGTTCAACCAGACCTTTCAATCCCCCACCATTGAACTCAATAATATCGTTGTTCATTTTCAAAGTAGATGCTCCCGTTTTCAAATCTAACTGTTCTTTCGTTATCGTGCTTTGTACATCTTCCCCAATCTTTACCGATACACCGGAATTATCCACTTGCAAAGATTGTTCCATTTCCTCCGTTTTCCAATGAAAATAAACCTTTTCCAAATCCATAGAGACTTTTCTTTCCTCTTCTTCCGGTTTTTCTGGATTCACAACCTTTGCCTCTATCTGTGTGTATCCCTTTACGGAAACATTTGTTCCTCCGGTCACATTCACGCTTCCAGTGGATTCAACAATTACCTCCGATTCTTCTGATCCTGTAGCAAGTACCTTTACGGATGCTTTTTTAGGAGAATTGATAGAAACAATTACTGCATTATTAGCCGGATCAACCGATAAGGATGCAGTCACATTCCCTACTGTCTTTCTGAACTGGAATGTATTCTCTTTCCACATAGGAGACTGATCATTTCTCGGATAGCTCCCTATCACAATAGGAACACCGTCATACGGGTTGCTCGCTATCACTACCGCCGACCCTTGTTCATTTTCTTTCTCCGGGAACTCGATATTAGCCAAAACTTCATTTGTTATATAAATATCCCGAAAGAAAACTCCCCCATTTCCCATGACAGAAACACGACCTCTCCTTAAACAAGTTTCCACATACATATCCCTGTCCACTCTATTGGGAACAACAATGAACCCGAATGAAATTGCTTCGGGGGACGCATTCAATTTTCTTACTTTTCCACCTGCCATAACTAACTGAACATCTTACGATTAAGAAAATATTCAAACTGATCTCTATCCACTTTTGGAGAAACAAGTGTAGCGATCTGATCTTTTTGAGCTACTTTGACTGCATTTTTCATTTCAGTCAAATCAACCAATTTGAAATAATCCGGTTTCACATCTTTACTTTCTTTCCCTGCATTATCCTGTCTATCCTTTACAGAAGAGAAAGAATTGGAAAGAATTGGCACGTACATACCCCTTTCTACTTGTATAATGGTCTGTCTTTGTAAATTTCCGTCCAAAAAAGAAACATTATTGACAACAGAGGATACATAAAAAAATTCATTTGTTGGCTCAAAATAAACGAAAGTGCCAACCTTTATCCGTCTGTCACCATTTATTGTAATCGTGCCTGTTCTTGTGAAAGGAAGATAAGCTGTTGATTCCAGAATATATATGAGATCATTCAATGCTGCTTCTTGAAAATTGGATAATGTCTGCGTCTTGTTTACTCCGTCCGTTTCCTTATAGTTCAAATATTGGTCTGTAAAAGACATTTTCTTATTACCAAACACTTCGGCATAATCATCCAAATACACAATAGGAACAAAAGCAAGACTTGTTGTGTTTCTTTGTCCGGCATGATTGTCCATCACTCTTAACTGATACCAAGAATAACTTCTTGTATCATAAGACAAATCATATCCTTGCAAATTGCCAGAAGTAATCGTCACATACTGCCCGTTCTTATAAGCTCCCATAATAGCATCCTTGTTGAACGGAGGTTGTCTTACAACTATATCTATCGTATTAATATAGGTGTCAAAGTAAAATTCCACCAAAGGAAACTGACATACCCTTGTCATATACTCCAATAACGTGCCGTTCGGATTGGCAATAGAAGAATCGATAAGAACTCTTTTTTCAAGAATATCCTCCACAAATACTTTCACTATCTGCCAAACGCCATTAACAGGACGTTTTTCCTTTGCTCCAATATCATACCCTTCTGTTCTTTTGTCTTGCCAGGAATCAAATACACTATTTTTGGCTATTCCTATTGTTGACATGACGTTTACAATAAACCATAGACACTCCCGTATAGGCTTTTCTGCGTATGACCACAAAAGATTTGAAAAAGCTCCTGTAAGGACATTCCTTTTAAACCAAATACTATCCTCACTCATTTCGTACCAATGAGAAAAAGTATCAGTAGCATTCAATAAAGGAATGAAATAACAGCCATCCTCTGTAAAAAGTTTGCTTATGTCTCTTCCTTCTATCGTGATAGATTTTATGTTTCCTTGTGCTTCAAAAGAAGATGTACAGACATCTACAAATCCTATCATGTCCCAAATATTGTTTTTAGCTATTTTAGAAACAGGGATTTCCAAGTTCACTTGCTTTCCTAAATCCAAATCTCCCGTTGATTTTTCTTTTTTTAAACGTTCAAACCGGATAAAGACTATATCATTGTTTTGAATAAACTTTTCTTGAAAAGACTTGACCTGTGCTCCGCTATTAGACACAAGATTAAACTGTTCCACAATAGATTCTCCAAAGGCAAAAGAACTTTCATTGGCATAAAAAGGTGATAGGAGAATGGTAAATTCTCCCGTCTGTTTTGATTTTGTCGTTACTACCTGTAAAACGTAAGGGGATAAGTCCATAACCTTATCCAAAGCCTTAATATATACCCATACCCTTACATTCATGGAAATTATCTTAGCGTTTATCCCTGTTCCTTTCAGAGAAGATGTAACGCTTGTGTCAGGCAAATATTCTTCATCACTTATCAGACTTTCATAGTTTTCTCCCCAATAAGCCTTGAAACTTCCTTGTGATACAAATTGTCCTTCTTTTGCAGCTTTTGTAAGGGACAATGGCGTATCATCTTTTGGGCAGAACAAAGTTGTCCCTTGCTTTACATAAGGCAATGTACCGGAATCATAATCGCTTTTGTATTTGACTTGTTCCTCTTTGTCATAAGTCCCCCAAATAATATCAAGATTAGATATCCCCTTTTCATTTTTTACTTTCAATAAATCAGACGGGGTATATTTTTTCTTCCCAGTGGGAATAATCTTTTGCCATGCATCAATAAAATCCTGTATGGTGGAATACCTATATGCTGGAAGTGGATATATTGGTGGTACACTTGTTTTGTTGTTGTCTTTTTCTGTCATAGATTATTCCTCCGATCTAATCATCTTTTTAAAAAACGCTTCCATCATAATGCCTGGGAAATTCTGCAAAGCCGTTCTTGCTGCCGTTGCCGTAGCTCCATCTCCCCTGCCAAGAGCATCTTTATATTGTGTAAATAAATTCTCAACAGCAGTAGGGAAACTCGTTATGCTATTGTAGATTCCATTTATGGCGTTCAACATTTTGCCCAACCTGTCTATATTTGCTTCACCAATTCCAATCATTCTATTTTCATAGGTGGACATCATCTTTTCGCCAGACGTAACGGTTCTTTCTGCCGCAGTAGGTTCATATCTGTTTGTCGGATCGTTCTGCCTCCTAAGTGCTTGTCTGGATTCTTCCATTTTCTCAAAGAACTCTCCAAAATCAATATCCCTGCGCTCTGTTATCTTGTTGATGTCCGTATAAGAAAGATTTGTGAAAGCACCTCGCATCAAGTGACGAAGCATTTCAAGACTTCCTCCCGATATCTCCTTTAATGATTCAAGAAACCGCTTCATTATATTTTTATCCCCTTCGCCTCTTGATAAATCGTCCATAGCAGCAAGAACCTCGGAAGGATTCATCGCCCCTGTAGCCTGTTGAGCAGCACGGAACAAAAGAGTTTGAGTTACATCATCTTGTGAAATCCCTTGTCCCATGAAAGCCTGCTGTACGCGCTCCAATTGCCTACCTTCCATTCCGGTCTGCAAACGAACAGCACGCATGATAGAAGCTATGCTTGCTGCATCTATTTCACCTGTACGGGAAAGAATATCGTCAGCAGAACGAATAAAGGTAGTCATACTTTCATCCATTGTAGAGGCAATCTCACTAAGAGGAATTTGAAGCTGTTTCATTGTCTGCTCAAATGAACGGATAATAGCAGATGAAGAAGCTGTTTGTCCTTCCTCTGTACGGGCAAAACGCATCGCCCCTTGCATTCCCATTACAGTACGATCACTAAGTCCATATAAACGCTGTACAGCCATCAAACTTTGTGTTTCCGGTACGGGCGCAACTGTTCCCTCTTTTCCTCCGGCGGCACGGATAAGTGCAGCACGCCTTTGAATATACTCTCCTACATTCATTCCAAGAGCACCAGCAGCATAACTACCTTCTCCAAAGGCTGTGCGCATGGCTTGTCCTGCGGAAACGCCCATTGTCTGCGCATAAGGTATGGTTCTCTTTTGCGCTTCCATAGCCTTTTCAACAGATGTAGTGAAAATTCCCGCCATGACATTGGCGACCGCAGTGGTTACACCGCCTAAAAATCCCCCTACACCAGGTATCAAAGAAAGACCTTCTCCTACAATTCCGCCCAAAGAAGATATAAGTCCTCCGCCCATAGCAGCAGGGCTTTGAAATGTAGCTCCAACACCGGAAATCACTCTTGTGGCAATGTTAGTAGCTGTACTTCTGTCACTTCCTCTTTGTACATTTTCCCTTCTTTCTCTTGTAATAGGTGTTTCTTCTCTTGCTGGCACTGGTGATGGTGTGGGCACTGGAATAGGCTGTATTCCCGATCCACCCACAGAAGAAGTTCCTCTTTGATTGTATAGAGTTTCATCAATAGAAAAGACACCTTCTTGTATCCCCTCTAAAGCGCGTGCTCCTGCTTGTACGTTTTGGAGAATTTGCTTTGTTATATCAGACAAATCGCTATTACCGGAAGAAATGGCTTCCACAATATCACGAAAGCCTTCTTGATTGACACCAAGCAAAGATGATAAGTCGATAGCTCTTGTTCCTCTATCTTGATAGGATTCACCTCTTTCATCCGAAATGTCCGCTTCCGGTTGAACTTCCCTCCTTCTCCTACGTGTGGGTGTTATGGTCTCTTGTTCCTCTCCTTCCGGTTGTGGTGTAGGTTGGATAACTGGACGTGTGGGTGCTGTAGTCTGTCTACCCTTTTCAGAATTTTGCTGTCCCAAAAGGTTCAATTGTTCCCTAAGTTGATTGAGCACATCGTTCTGCTGGCGAATAATGTCGTTATTGTTCTCGACTATTCTTCGTTGCATATTCTCGATATCTCTCCCAACCGACCTAAGTTGAGAGACATCCACCGACACCCTAAGTCTTTTTTCGTTATCCATTTTCCTTACCTTTTTCTTTTGCCTTTTGCTCCATCTCTATCATCTTAAACATCTGATCTTCATAGAAGGCAGTATCTTGTTCCGAAATTTCACCTTCCGGTGCTTTCAACCAATCCCCGATATTGGGAATATATTCTTGTGTCTTTTCCTCTCTTTCTTTCTTTTCTTGATTAAGTTCATAAAATGCCTTTTCTTCTTCGAACTCCATAAGTTCAGTAAAGAAATCACACTTCTTATGTTCTTCCGAAAGAAAAGGAATATTGTGCTTGTTCCTAAACCACCTATCAATAGGAAAAGCGTTATTCCATTTTATAACAAAATTCCTATATTCTTCCCGATTCATTAGTCCACAGAAGAAAGTATTTTTTCAGCCTCTTTCAAGAAAGGGAACACCTCGTTCATGTAAATATCGCTGATCTCCTTAAAATCTTTCAATCCAAGTTCCGAGAAACTTTTTACCTTCAAATCCGCAACCAACTGCGGACAAAGAACGGATAATGTTGCCTCAACGTCAATCATATCCAACGCACGCTGTGCTGTAATGGTAGGATTACCGATCAACGAGTTATAGCTTCCTTTTCCTAATCTCTGCTTGTTTACTTCGATCTGGTAATACTGTCCCACATTAGGAAATTGAATTTCGTACTTTCTTCCCTTTACTGTGATTTCTTTTGTTTCCATACTTTGTTTTATAATTAATTGATTGATACATGCAAAAATAGTGAATTTTATCGGAATCCACCTCATACATTGATTGCCGTCTTTGTATAGGTATTCAACACAACAAAAGGTAAGAACTTTTAGATGCAATATCCTCAATTCTTACCTTTAAATTATGTTAAAATAAAGCTAACTACTTCAATATTCGGCAGTTGTAATCGGATTCAAAAAGCGCCCCTGTACATTGTAAGCACTCACATTTTGCTCTTGCAACTGCCAATTCTGATTCTCAATGAAACACGGAGTTAAAAGAGCAATCGTCTGTCCTGTTGGGTCAACCTGTGCTACCATCTTGCGAGAATCATCAAAGTTCTGAACCAATTTCTTATAGATCATGATAGAGAAGCCTTGTTCTGCAAATGTAAGAGTGTCCAAAACTTCCTGCAAAGTTCCCAAGCGATGGATCATTGCTTCTACCACCGGAGCTTTGAAAGACAAGAAAAACTGATCCACAGTGAACGTACATCTGTAAGATACAGGCGGGATTTCCCGAATAGGCAAACTACCTAACCCTTGTACATCTACACGATTGATTTGTTCCTGTACGGTAATATTTCTGACAAAACCGGCAGTCTCACCGCCAATTTTGATATATGCCATAGGTGCACTGAATGTCTGCATGATATTCTATGTTTAGAATTATTATCCACGAATTAAGAAGCCTGTAAAGAACAGCTTATTGATTTCATTGTTGACAACGATCTTATAAGTAACAAACCAAGCGTCTTCCTGTCTTGTTACGACAACATCTTTAAAAGAAAGAAGCAAGTTATCCTGTGCTTCCGTTGCTACTCTGGACTGCAAATAAGCAACCGTCCAATCCTTCACCGCTCCGGCAGACAAAGTATTCACGTTTACACCGTTTTCCTGCCCAAGCAGATCAATAGAAGCATTTACAACCAATTCCTTGTTAATCTGTGCGACAATACGCATGAACTGAATGCTGTGGCTCTGACCATTGGAGTTGAATAACACCTTGTTATCTTGCAAAGTATTCACACCCTGCAACACAACAAAATTGTTAGTGTAGTCATTGTAAACCGTCACAAGCATACCAGCATCCAAAGCCTTCGTTTTTTCAACTTCACTCAAAGTATGCTGTAATTTGTCAATACCGATCGTCTTGTTTGTAACAGGAATATAAGGCGGTTTTCCAGCTGTTCTTCCCAAGATACAACACAAATTATACATCACACCCCACCAACGTGTTTTTACACCTGTAATACCGGAAGTCATGCCTGCGCCTCCATGTACCAACTGGACAAGCTCACTATTAAAGCCTTTTGCCAAATCAAGTGATTTAGAGAAATTAGCAGCATCAGCATATCCTCCAACAAACAAGAAATGGGTGTATTTTGCCTGGCTGTTCATGTGGGCAATATACTGTTTCTGTAACGCAGAATCCGCATTTTGTCCAAACTGATCTGTAAGAGCAAAACTATAATCCAACCCTGTGATAGCAGAAAGAGCCTGTGTCATGTAATCGGCATTATAAGTTTCCGTACCGCCTTTTGCAAGTACGAATTTCTTTCCTGCAAGTGCCGTTGTTACGTCGTTTTCCGCTACAGTTCCTTCACCTTCTTTCTTTGCATTGCTTGTCAATACAAACAAATTCGCAAAATTGGAGTCTGATTTAGCCCAATCAATCAAAGTCTGAATATTGTTAAATTCAGGCGACTGCAATACCAAAGTAGGTGCTGCCTGATCTTCCGGTGTTTCTCCAATAGGATAACCATCCTCTGCATAACCGGTAAAAGAGCCAACGTAAAACTTCATGATCCATTTTTCAGGATCATCTTCTCCTGCCACAATAGAAACGCCATAACCAGTAATCAGATTGTCAGCTTCCGAAAGTGTACCATTTGCTCCCTTTCCTTCGTCCAAAGTTTTAACTTCAAACGTTCCGCCCGCTGTTGTTGCAAAAGTGATAGTGGCAGCAGTTGTCTGGGCAGCTCTTACGAACAACAGTTGAGAGATACCAGTAGAAGCAGGATTTGTGTAATCAGGAGTAAAAAGTGCCTCTGCAATTTTCCAGTACATACCACCTTTCATGAAAGAACGAAACTCTGCCAACGTGTCAAATCTGTAAACTGCATCCAAGTTCTGATAATTTTCCCCAGATACACCAGAGCCACCGCACCAATTTGCACCATAAACCCCAGTGTCAACTATGATGCAACGACCGTAATCAAGCGTTCTCGAAGGTGACGTTTCTCCGCTTTTTATGGTAGAATACGCCCCTGGGAGAGTTATTTGTTTGTTATTGAAAATAAAAGATGTACTCATAATCTGTCTCTTATACACATCTCCGAGCCCACGAGACTAGGCATGATCTCG
>ERZ1026961.1101-NODE-1101-length-12513-cov-12.803339_pt1 | contig 12513 bp, 10 predicted proteins | sample MGYA00519298_ERZ1026961 | MGnify/ENA primary metagenome ERZ1026961 (study PRJEB26926, sample SAMN06164515) | human gut metagenome | biome: ENVO:00009003; feature: ENVO:2100002; material: ENVO:00002003 | host: Homo sapiens | place: USA | collected 2012 ...
CATATTTCCACCCAGGAATCCAAGCAGCATTACCTTAATAACCATACTGTTGGAAGTGTCATTTTTTTTGGTACTTTTCTTTTTATTTATCATATGATCACCTTATATCATTCGCCGTTCGGGATGAGCATGAAAGCATGTTCCCCCTCACTAACGCTCATTATATCTTGCGTTACATAAAAGAAGTGTAACATGTTATAATTTGACTTGCAAGCAGTATTATCTGCATATTCCGCAAAAACAGAGCACTCGCTCCGCATGAGCGGAGCGCTGTTCCGCTAGGAACGGATCATTGCCCTGTTGGTTAATAAAGTTACTTGCTTTCTACACGTCTATCGCGACCTGGAAAGTCTAATCGATATGCTTTAGAGGTCATGCGGCTGAGACATGCATCTGCATATGTGTTATCACCAAACAATTGGTACCAGCTCGCTACTGGCATCTGCGAGATGATGACTGTTGATTTTCGGCAATCTCTAGCTTCGATGATTTCAAAGAGATCACGGCACTTGTCAAGATTTAAGTCCATCAATCCCAAATCGTCTATAACAAGAAGATCATAACCGGCCATCTTGTTTGAATACTCATAGTAATTATCTTCACTATGCGCATGGGCGGATTCTTGAAGCAGATAATTCGCACGGATATATTTAACAGTCCTCATTTGATGTAGTGCTGTGACGCAAAGTGCACATGCAACATGCGTTTTGCCAGCTCCTGCTCCACCTGTAATCAAAAGATTGTTCGGTTCATCGATCCAATCACCTTTGGCCAGTAATTCAATGACATGTGTATTTAACTGCCTCTCTGGATCATAAAGAGAACTATCAAGGTCAGCTGCCGGATATTTTAGTGTTGCTTGTTTTAAGAGCCGATTGAACTTCTTGTTTGCTCTCCCTGACCACTCATGGTTGATGATTTCAGAGAACCTTGTTTCAAAGCTTTCCAATCCCGAATTCGGATTCATAAGTTGGTTTTCAAAAGCTTCTGCCATGCCGGACATACGCATCTTATAGAGTTTGTCCATAAGAAGATTTTGATCCTTTGTAAGTTTGTCGTTATAATTGTATTCTTTCTGTCTGTATGCCATAATCATTCACCTTTACTTGTAGTAATCCTTTCCTCTGATGTTTTCATGAGATGGAAGTGATTCCGGTGATGATTCTGGATGCTCATCGCACTCCATCTTTTTAAGCACCTGCCTGTATGTCGAGTAGCGACAGGAGTTCATTTCAATGCATTTACGAGCGGCTTCTTCTGCAATGCCTTTAGGGATTGCTTTTACTCGATGTAGTATCCCGGCACATGCATTGAATGCTTGCTCTTCGTGCTTAGAAGATTTTAGGATTCGATCAATCAATTCCGACATGGAAGGACCGAACACAGACGCCCAGCGCCTGTAATAGTTTCCATCTTTCGAATTGATTTCCTGATAATAAAGGTGTTCCGGAGGCATATGCTCATCCGCAGTTATGTACAACGGAAAATCCTTATAAGATCTTCTGTGCGTGCAGATCAGACGGTTGTACTGATCACAGATACGAATCTCAGAAGGTGCTGACTTGAAAAAGTAAATTCCAGTGCAGGGGTAAATTCCACCACGCTTTAAAATTCTTTGATTTTTTAGAATTGTAGGAGGCTAAATCCTTATAAAACTGCTATAATTAGATTAACTTTCCATAAAACATCTTACTTTCAGGCATGGCAAACAAGCCTCTGGATAGTTTCTGTGCGAAACTAAATTCCACAGGCCGCATTCAAAAAATGTGAATTGTTAAGTTCCAGCCTGACAGCAGATTTTTATGCTAAGTTAGTGGTTAAAGCGTATCAGCTTAGGCGTCAGATTGACCTCATCGGGTGGAATCGGCCTAAGCTGAAGTGCTTTTAAGATGTCTATACCATAGTTTTCAAGTGCTACATCATACGGTGTTCGACCACCAAGGCTTTCTCTTGGGGTTGAATTTATGTGGTCTACGATAGCTCTTAAATCCCACTGGGTGAGATATTCAAAGCTGGTCTTTTTAGGAAGAATCATTCGAAGCATGGTATGTGCCTGTTCGATGCCGCCTTTTTGACCGCTTCTCATCGGATCACAGTAATAGATGCTTGACCGCATAATGCCATTAATGCCGTTTTCGAGAGACTCCGGATCCCCGAATTCGGATCCGCGATCCGTAAGAATCGTGTTGAATAAGGTTAAAAAATCATATGTGCCAAGCTGGTGTTCCAACTTGTTAAAAACAAGTTTTACGGCACCTTTGGTGCATCTGTTCATAATGAATGCAAGAAACAGTTTTTCACGGGTTAAGAAGAATGTCAGGATGACACGCTTTGAGTCCTGTGATGAGTGAACGGTATCCATTTCAGCAAAATGGTCAAGTTCAAGGGCTTGAAAATCAGAAAACATACGTCTGATAAAAACGGATCTGTCTTTGATCTGGGTCTTGTGTACTTTGCGGGGTTTGAATTTTACCTGACGTTTCAGATCGATGTTTCTTGCGGACAGGATTCCTTTATCAAGGTAAGAATACAGAGTTCTCACGGACATATCGAGTTCTGGATGATTCGTTATAATCTGATATGGAGACTGGCCCTGAAAAATCAGGGGCGTGATGACCATATCTTTCTGATGCAGTTCGTGTCTGGTCATGTTTATACCGGCCCTGGACTGTGAGAGACATTCTTTGTATTTGCGGTCAGCAAAAATAGCATCATAGCGGTATTTGTGGGCAATCGTGCAGTGATTGATTGCTTTTGGACAACCATTACACACATAAGGTGCTTTATCGAGTCGGTTACATCGTTCTTTGAAAAAGTCCGGACATGTCTGGTTGCAGGTTGGACAGGTGGTACATTTGACACCGCAGAGAATGATCTTGCCACAGGCATTGACTTTTTTGCAATGATATCTGTGGACGCAAAAGTTATGTGCATTGTTAAAACAGCCTTTGTGATACCAGTCGCTGAGCCTGTGCAGCCTGATTTCTTTTGAGATTGTTGTTGGATCTTTACAAAGATATCTTGCAATGTCCTTAAAAGAACAGCCAGCGTTTAGGGATTTTTCAATGTATTTGCGATCTTCGAGAGTAAGATGTTTTTGATTACCGGGAATATATTTGCTCATGCTAGTTCTCCTTCTACTGCTGTCAGAAGGCCAACATGAGCATACCATTTATGATATGAAAGATTAAACTCCACTTGTGCAGAAGAGAATTCCACTGTATAAATGGATGGTAGAATTAAACTTTGCAATTTTCAAAAATAAAATCGACATGCCGGAATGATTGAAAAAAAACGAAATTTGGGGTATGATTATAGGCAATGAAACATAAGGAGAAAATAATCTTGAATACGAATGGAAACAAAAACACGTTAAAAGCAAATAAGATATTGATTCCTGTTATTTTGTTGATCGGATTGATTCCAATCATTGTGCATTCTTTTGTTTATGACACAAATCTGGCACAGTTTGACTGGTATCCGGAGAGCGCCGCAAAACAGACGGATTTCTTTTTTGCATGGAAGATGATTGCGATCATCCTTGTGGGAGTTGTAATGCTCGCAATTTTACTGATCCGGTATTTGAATAAAAAGGAGTTTGCATTTGAAAATTCCTTTTATTTTCTGATGGTGTATGCATTGTTTGTTGCAATGTCTGCCCTGTTTTCCAGTCACAAATACTGGGTGGCACATGGTACATATGAACTTTTTGAGCCTGTATGGGTTATATTTGTCTATATGATACTGTGTTATTATGTCTATAATTATGTACAGGAAGAAAAACAGATAGAGGTAATCCTGCGCTGGTCTGGCATTGGAATCGCAATTGTTACTCTGATTGGATTTTTCCAGGTCTTTGGATTGGATTATTTTAAGACATCTCTGGGCAAACATCTGATGACGGACACAAGCTGGTGGAACCAATTAGATAAGATTTCCTTTAATTTCGCAGATAAGACTGCGTATACGACACTTTACAATCCTAACTTTTTGTCATTTTATTTTGGCATGCTGATACCATTGCTGGTCTGCCTGTTTATTGGGGCGAAAAAGATGTGGCATCGTCTTGTAATCGCGGTTGCAGAGATTTTTTGCATTGTAGCACTGGTTGGTAGCAGAAGTTCTTCCGGATTTATTGCACTGGCAATTGGTGCTGTGATTCTCGCATTGGTTTTACTCAGTCGGAAGAAAAAATTATTTGTAGCCGGGATTGTTGTGGTTATTATTGGAATGATAGCAGCAGGAGTACTGGCAAATACGACAGAGTTCGGTCAAAATCTTAAAAAGACGGTTGTTGGAACGTATCATATGAAAGATCAGTTCTCTTTAAACGATATCAAAACAAACACAGATGATGTGGAACTTGATATCTGGAACAATCCTCTGCATGTGTCCTATGATCTGGGGAGCGACGGTGTAATCACCGTGGTCTGCAAAGATGCAGATGGTCAGGAGATTCAGACAACAGAGGTAGATCAGGAAAATCATATTTTGGCCCTCAATGATGAACGGTTTGCAAATATACAGATTCAGCCGATCATGTTTACCGATAATACAGCAGGAATAAAGATGATCATAGATGGTGTCGAATGGGATTTCTCAAAAAATGATACGGACGGATATGAATATCTCAATCCAGCAGGAAAATTAGTGAAGTTTGAGAATCCGAAGGTTTCAAAAGTATTTTTGGATGATGCAATGAGCAATCGAGGACATATCTGGAATAAAACGATTCCGCTTCTTGGAAAGCATGCTTTTATGGGGAGTGGAGCAAATACCTATATGTTTGAAGTGCCACAGGAAGATTATATCAGCCAGAACTATGTCTACGGCGCAAACAGCTATGACGTAAAAGCCCATAGCTGGTATCTGCAGCAGTGGGTGGAAACCGGACTGATCGGTACTCTGGCACTTCTGGTATTTCTGTTCTGGTATCTGGTACAGTCGGTACGCATTTACCGCAGAGTCGATCTACACGAGAGTATCAGCTGGGTTGGATTTGGATTATTTGCGGCAGTGCTGGTGTACATGATTGCAGGTATCGCAAACGATTCTAATGTATGTACCGCTCCGGTATTCTGGGGTATGCTTGGCCTGGGACTTGCGGTGAACCGGATGCTTGTAAAGAAAGAAAATCTCTTTGTTGTTAAAGAAACGGTTTCTGCGGAAAGTGATACTGCCGTAAAACAGAGTATTTCAAGAGCAGCAGAGAGTGCAAAAGCAGATACCGCGCAGATGGTACAGAATACTCAAGGGGCAGGAGTGACAGAATCCTCAGTCAGGAAGAAATCATCGAAAAAACAATCGAGAAAACAGAGAAAGAATCAAAAATAACAGATTGAAATTATGAAAAAAATCATTCAAGATAAACAATTACTGATCAGACGGATTTTTCTGATGTGCTACGACGTGCTTGCAGTGTTTGCTGCAAGCATAGTTGCGTTATTGATTCGGTTTGATCTGAATATCAAAAGCGTACCGTTTCAATATATGGATGAAGTGTGGAGAGCACTTCCTTTTATGATCATTGTTACACTGATCATTTTCTGGATGCTCCGGCTGTATTCCAGTCTTTGGAGCTATGCGGGAGCACTGGAAATGATGTATGTGGTTTCAGCATGTATTCTGGATACCGTTGTTGTGACGGTGCTGATATTGCTTCGGAACTGGGGGGATATGTACCCGGTGCCAAGAAGCTTTTACATTCTGTATGGATTGTTTCTGTTTGTATTTGTCATGGGATGCAGATATTCTTACCGCGGTCTGCGTGTGCTTCGCAATATGCGCAGAGCCGGTGTGTACAGACGGAATGTACTTGTGATCGGAGCAGGGGATGCAGGAAACCAGATCATTAAAGAAATCAACAACAGCCGCTATGTGAAAAAGAAGGTTGTTGGTGTGATTGATGATGACCGGAACAAGATCGGCAATTATATTCATGGAGCGAAAGTCGTAGGAGATCGGAGCGATATTCTGGAAAAAGTCGAAGAACTGCATGTGCATGAGATCATCATTGCCATGCCATCGGCCACGCAGAAACAGATCAAGGGGATTCTTGATATCTGCAAAGAAACCGGATGCACATTGAAACGTCTGCCCGGCATTTACCAGCTTGTAAACGGCGATGTCAGCGTCAGCAAATTAAAAGATGTAGATGTCAATGATCTTCTTGGGCGGGATCCGGTGACCGTTGATCTGCAGTCCATCATGGATTATGTTTCTGGGAAAATCATAATGGTTACAGGGGGCGGTGGCTCCATCGGAAGCGAATTGTGCCGGCAGATTGCCGCACACAAGCCAAAACAGCTGATTATTGTGGATATTTACGAGAATACGACCTATGATGTGCAAAACGAACTGAAAGTCCGATTCCCGGATCTGGATCTTGTTGTGCTGATCGCATCCGTGCGGAATACGAATCGTATGAACTGGATTTTTGAACATTACAAGCCGGAGATTATCTATCATGCAGCGGCACATAAACATGTGCCTCTCATGGAAGAGAGTCCGAACGAGGCAATTAAGAATAACGTGCTTGGCACATGGAAGATTGTGCAGGCGGCAGATCGGTACGGGGTGAAGAAATTTGTGATGATTTCCACGGATAAGGCAGTCAATCCAACCAATATCATGGGCGCCAGCAAGCGCATCTGTGAGATGATCATTCAGACCTATAACCGCAGATCAAAGACAGATTTCGTAGCCGTGCGTTTTGGAAATGTGCTTGGCAGTAACGGAAGTGTGATTCCGCTGTTCAAAAAACAGATTGAGCGTGGAGGTCCGGTCACGGTTACACATCCGGATATCGTGCGGTATTTTATGACAATTCCGGAAGCGGTATCTCTGGTACTGCAGGCGGGCACCTATGCCAAAGGTGGAGAAATTTTTGTTCTGGATATGGGAGAGCCGGTCAAGATTCTGGATCTGGCAAAGAACCTGATTCTTCTTTCTGGTCACAAGCCGGATGAGGATATCCATATCATTTTCACAGGACTTCGCCCGGGAGAAAAACTTTATGAAGAGATGCTGATGGATGAAGAAGGGATGCAGGATACTGCAAACAATCTGATTCATATCGGTAAACCGATTGAGCTGGATGAAGAAAAATTCATGCAGCAGTTGGAAGAATTAAAAGAGTACGTTGTGACAGAACCGGAAGACATCCGGGAGTGTGTCAAAAAAATCGTGCCGACGTATCATCCGGAACTGGCAGGGGAGAATAAATAAGTAAAAATAGAACGGCTATCAATGACAGCAATTCCGTGCATGGCACGTGAATTGCTGTTTTGCTTTTTACAGATGAAACGTATTGCGGGGATGTCTGGTAGTGAGGATGGCACGCTGCTTTGACATGGCAACATGCGTATAGATTTCTGTGATATGAATGGAACTGTGACCAAGCATTTCCTGTATATAGCGGATATCGACATCCGCTTCTAAAAGGCTGGTGGCAAATGTATGCCGGAACATATGCGGTGTAATATGCTGTTCAATTGCAGCAAGAGAAGCATATTTGTTGATCATCCGCCGTACCGACTGATCGGATAATGCCGTTCCGTTTAGCGTCGCAAAGAAATGCTGGCAGGTTTTCATCTGGGGGAGAAATTCATTGCAGTATTCCGACAGAATCTGTATGACCTCGTGGTTTCCGATCTGAACAATTCGTTCTTTGGAACCTTTTCCGTAGATCAGGACTGATCCATCGTACAAATCGATGTCACAGATACGCAGAGCGCATAATTCGGAAATCCGTATTCCGGTTGCAAATAAAAGTTCTATGACAGCGGCATCCCGCAAAGCGTTTTTTCTCTGATAATCTGTTTTGGCGACGGTGCGCTGCTCATAGATCGTAGATAAGAAAATTTCGATCGTGTGCAATGGAATGGTTTTCGGCAAAATCACAGGTTCGCGGAATTTGATCTGCACCTTGTTGAAAGGATTCCGGGCGATGATTTCTTTATATTCCAGGTAGTGAAAAAGAGCTTTGACCGAGGCAATCTTTCTTTTTACGGTTTTGGGTTTGTACTTCTGGTGCAGACTGCCAATATAATTTTCCAACAGATCCGGTGTAATATCAGAAACATCCCTGCATGAAAAAATGGCATAAAATTGCTGAAGGTCGATGCGATATGCTTTCAGAGTCTTGGAATCCAGGCGTTTTTGGTGACGGCAGTGTTCCAGATAGTTGTTGATGTGTGTCTGTAAATTATTCATGGGTGGTCTCCTTTGTATATGAAGTTTTGTTTAGGAGTATATGGTACATGAAATGGGGAAGATTTTGTTGGATAAGGCAAAATTTGAAAAAATTGTACAATATGTAACAATTACATGGATAGAACAGTGGTGTTTCCTGTATCAGTATGGGTGGGAAAGGATATGGTATAGACTTCGGGAAAATACAAAACGTGGATGTCGAAAGCTGATGTTTTGATGGGAAAACGGTGAGATTAAACAATAAATTGCCATTTAAATAAGAAAAATGGAGTAATGGAAGTAATAATCACAGTCATTGCAATATGCACTAAAATAGGGTATGATATAACATATGTAAATTTATGAAAATAAGGAAAATCAGGAAGGAGCAAGTCAGCCATGAAAGGATACCATTACATCAAAAGAGGAATTGATATCATATTAAGTGGGATGGCGATCGTGATCTTATCACCACTCCTTCTTTTTTTATGTATTGCGATCAAACTGGATACACCGGGACCGATATTATTTAAGCAGAAGCGTGTCGGCATCCACCGGAGTTTCTTCCAGATTTACAAATTCCGTACCATGCGGATTGACACACCGAAGGATGTGCCGACACATATGCTGGAGAATCCGGAGCAGTACATCACAAAGGTGGGAAAATTCCTGCGCAAAACCAGTCTGGATGAACTGCCACAGATTTTTAATATCTTCAAAGGAGAAATGAGTATCGTAGGACCGCGGCCGGCACTGTGGAATCAGGATGATCTGGTAGCAGAGCGTGAGAAATATGGTGCCAATGATGTGACACCGGGGCTGACCGGGTGGGCACAAATCAATGGCAGAGATGAACTGGAGATTTCGGACAAGGCAAGACTGGATGGCGAATATGTCAAACATCTGGGACCATGGATGGATCTGAAATGTTTTCTTGGCACAATTGGATCCGTGCTCATGCACGACGGCGTGGTTGAAGGTGGAACCGGCGAACTGAACAAAGAGGAAGAAGAGACAGAAGCGCACAAAAGCGAAACAGCACAGAGCAGCGCGAAAAAGGAAACCATTGCAAAAGACACAGAAGAACGTGAAAAGGGCAGGAGAAAAAAGAAGATTCTGATCACCGGAAGCGGCAGTTATGTGGGAACTTCCGTGGAGGCATGGCTGAAACAATGGCCGGAGTACTACCAGGTTGACACGCTGGATATGAGAACCCAAACCTGGCGGACACACGATTTTTCTGCATATGATGTGGTCTATCATGTGGCGGGAATCGCACATGCAGATGTGGGACAGGTGACGGAAGAAGAAAAGAAGCAGTATTACCGCGTGAATACAGATCTGGCAGTAGAGACAGCCGAAAAAGCCAAAAAGGAAGGCGTGCAGCAGTTTCTCTTTATGTCTTCCATGATTGTATACAGCGGATGTAGAGAAAAGAAAATTACAAAAAATACAATTCCCAAACCATTGAATTTCTATGGAGACAGCAAATGGCAGGCAGATCAGAAAATACAGGCACTGGCAGATGAACGTTTTAAGGTTGTTGTATTGCGCCCGCCGATGATTTACGGAAAGGGATCAAAGGGAAACTATCCACAGCTTGCAAAACTGGCAGGAAAGCTTCCGCTATTTCCGATTGTACATAATCAGCGTTCCATGCTTTATATAGAAAATCTGGCACAGTTTGTCAAACGGATGATCGACAACGAAGAGACCGGAGTGTTTTTCCCACAGAACGAGCAGTATATCAATACTTCGGATCTGGTGCAGATGATCGCTGTGGTAAAAGGACACCGGCTTGTGATGGTTCCAGCGACTGGCTGGATCATCCGGCTGATGAAAAAGATTCCGGGAAAAATTGGCACCCTGACGGGCAAAGCGTTTGGTGACAGTGTGTACGATATGCAGATGAGTGAATATAAGGAAGAATATCGTGTGTGTGACTGGAAAGAGTCGGTAAGAAGGACGGAAGGATAAAGGCTGGAATGGGAAAATCTTGCATAAATAAAAGAATTAAAGTATGATACTACTGAAAAGATGATAAATAGCTTAATGGTATGCATTCGAAGGTTTAGGAGATAGAAAAGCGTGAGAATAGACAAACTGCAAGTGCACAATTTCAGAGGTTTTTCAGATACAGAAATAGTATTAAACGGAAAAGATGCCATTTTTTATGGAGTAAACGGAATGGGAAAATCGTCAATACTGGATGTCTGCAATCTTCTCTTTTCCAGAATTATGCAGGAAGCCGCACAGGATGAACAGATAACAGCCTCTCTTTTAGGAGAAAAAGATGTAAAAGTTGGAGAAGAAGAAGCAAAAATAACGTTGTTTCTTGAAGACCAGGGAAATAATTTTCACTATTACCGAAAAAGAATTCAGGGGAAAAATCTGCATAATTCCAAAGAACTGAAGAGAGTTTCGGAATATATTCGAAAACAGTATCTGGGAGATTATTTGGAAACAGAAGAAGAGTATGAAAACGATGACACGGAAACACCACAGAAAGAGTTTACTTTAAATAATGAAAATATTCCTGTTTATGTGTTTTATGGAGTTGACCGCTATAATGAAAAAACACGTAAATTGAGAAGGCGTTATACAGGAGCAGCAGGGAAGCTGGATGCGTGGAGAGATTCTGCATTTGGAGGAGTGATCAATTTCCGGTTATTTTTTGAATGGTTCCGGGGAAGACAGGAATATGAAAACAGTATACGAGTGGAAACGCCGAATGCAGAAGATCCACAGTTACATGCAGTAAAAAAAGCCATATTAAACGCATTGGGAGATGGATTTTCGGAAATTCGTGTGAAAGTAACAGAAGAAGATGCGGAACTTATTGTCATCAAAAAAGAATTGGAATTGGCATTTTATCAATTGTCAGAAGGAGAAAAAAGTGTAATCGCACTGGTAGGCGATCTGAGCCGGAGGCTGGCAATTGCAAATCCGAAGAGGGAGAATCCGTTGGAAGGGGATGGCATTGTGCTGATTGATGAAATTGATCTGCATCTGCATCCGAAGTGGCAGGAGAAGATTTTTCCGGCTTTACAGAATACTTTTCCAAATATTCAGTTTATTGTTTCCACACATGCTCCGAAAGTGCTGGAGTCTGTGGATGAAAATATACAGGTAATACGTTTGCATGAAGATGCAGAAACGCACCTGGTTTTGGCAGAACCGATGGAGCCGATGAACGGCTGGGATGTCAATACAATTCTGGAAGATTACATGGATACCGAAGTATATAACAGGAAGACAACGGAACTCTTAGAGCAAATAAATGTGTATCTGAATGAAAAAGCATATGATGAGGCAGAAAAACTTGTAAATAAGCTTGCATGGATGACATCGGAAGAGAATACGAAAGTTGTGCGTGCAAGAATCTTGATTGCAAAAGGGCGATAAAGTTTTTATGATTTATATTCAAAAGACAGGTGAACCAGAAGAAGTAAGCCGGTGGAAGAAAAAATTCAAGAATAAGCATAAAAGAGAAGCAGGGTATGAGGATATCCGGCATGAAAAGGAACTGCAAATATTAAAGAATGCATTGCTTGCAGAACAGAGACATCTTTGCTGCTATTGTTGTTCTTATATTAAAAATACAGAGACTGAAGTACAAAAGAATAGTTTTCATGTGGAACATTTTCGGCCTCAGGCACAAAATCAGGATTTATCTCTGGCCTATAATAATCTTCATGCTTCTTGTAATGGAGACAATCGCAGGCACTGTGGACATAAAAAAGAAAATAATTTTGATGCAAAGCGGATGATTTCTCCGCTGGAGAAGGATTGTGAAAGTCATTTTCGATATCAGCAGGATGGAACAATACAGCCGGCGGAAAAGACAGATGAGGCAGCTGAGTATACAATTACAAAGTTGAACCTGAATGATAAACGTTTATGTCGTGCCAGAGAAAACGCTTTATGGACATTTAATGTGTTCCAGTTGAATGGAGAAGAAAAACAGCGGGAATTGAAAAAATTTGAATGTTCAGAAGAACTGCCACCTTATTGGGACGCAATTAAATATTTTTTGACACAGGGAGACTGATATACGTGAAATATGATAGAAATCTGGTCGCTACAATCATAGAAAACGAATTTTGGGATGACTTGTATAATGAAATTGACGATTCTGTTATGAACATGGAAGGTCAGGAATTGGATGAAGCGTTTGAGACATATGTTGACTATGCAGAATTGGATCAAATAGAAAATGTCAAAGTTGTCCGGGTAGAACAGGAAGAGGATGATACATGTACGATTGTGAGACTGTCTCTTATACACATCTGACGCTGCCGACGATATGCAGTGTGTAGA
>ERZ1026961.1110-NODE-1110-length-12464-cov-8.764526_pt1 | contig 12464 bp, 9 predicted proteins | sample MGYA00519298_ERZ1026961 | MGnify/ENA primary metagenome ERZ1026961 (study PRJEB26926, sample SAMN06164515) | human gut metagenome | biome: ENVO:00009003; feature: ENVO:2100002; material: ENVO:00002003 | host: Homo sapiens | place: USA | collected 2012 ...
ACGAGATCATGCCTAGTCTCGTGGGCTCGGAGATGTGTATAAGAGACAGTTAAAAATCAGAGAATTCCCAGTTTTTGGAAAAGAGATTTTTAAAGAGGATTGCGTATCTTCCATATTCTGCGTACTTTTGAAAGCATAAAACAATAATATCAATGAAAATACTTCATACCAGCGACTGGCACCTGGGACATACATTATATAATTATGACCGTAGCCACGAGCAACAAGCATTTTTGCAACAACTAACCCGCATCGTAGCAGAAGAAATGCCGGATGCAATGGTAGTGAGCGGAGACATCTATCACTACTCCACCCCATCGGCAGCCACACAAAAGATGTACACGGATGGTATGCTCGAAATTCACAGGGCATGTCCCGGAATGACAATTGTGGTAACTGCCGGAAACCACGACAGCAGTTCTAAACTGGAAATAGACAGCAGTCTATGGAACCATTTTGGTGTGAAAGTCGTGGGAAACATCGAACGCACCCGGGAAGAGGTGAATCTGGAAAAACATATTGTGGAAGTAATAGATGAAGCAGCAGCACTGAAAGGATATATCATTGCCGTCCCCCACGTCTATCCACAGAATTTCCCGATGCTGGACACTGAAACGCCACGCGAAGAACGGCAAGCACGTTTCTTCCAGGCATTGCTGGACGAAGTAGGAAAAATGAACACGGGAGGATTGCCCGTTGTATTAATGGCACATCTCTCCATAGAAGGCAGCGACCGGACGGGGCATGACGAAACCGTGGGTGGAATAGAATACGTCCCCATCAGTTCCATGGGCGAAGGATACGATTATCTGGCACTCGGACACATTCATTGTCCGCAGAACATCAAAGGAAACGGACGGCATGCACGCTATTGCGGTACCCCCCTACCCGTCAGTTTCGACGAAGCTTATCCACACTCCGTATCTATCGTCGAATTAAAAGGACGGGAAGCGCCACAGATAAGGACAATAGAAATAGAAAATCCAATACCACTCGTCACCCTCCCCAAGGAACCGGTAGTCTTTGAAGAAGCCATAAAGTTACTGGAAGAATATCCGGACGATAAGCCGGCTTATATCCGCTTGAATGTTCTGATAAAAGACTATCTGGCACCCGACTGCAATGAACGGGCATCGAATGCCGTAAGAGGAAAAAGCTGTAAATACTGCTATATCAAATCCAACCGCGAAAAACAAACTTCAGACTACATAGCCCGGCACATCTCCATCCAGGAAATGCAGGAAATGTCTCCACTGGAAATAGCCAGACTTTATTATCAGGAGGCAGAAGGAGAAGAGATGGACGAGGAACTCTGTGAACTGATGAGCAGTGTCGTACAGAAAGTGAGAGAAAAGAATAATCTGCGCTAATCCGTGTAATCTGTGGTGAACTATGAAACTTCAAAAACTGACTATAAAGAATTTGGCCTCGATAGAAGATGCCGTCATTGATTTTGAGAACGGCCCCTTAAGTGAAGAATCCCTGTTCCTGATCTGTGGTGAAACAGGCGCCGGCAAAACAACATTACTCGATGCCATTTGCCTGGCACTCTATAATGAAACGCCCCGCATGGAACGCACAGCAAATGAAAAGTACCGGGATGTAGGGCAAACGTTTTCTTCTAAAAAGGAAGATGTGGCTATAAACGACAGCCGCCAACTGATGCGACGAAATACCAGTGAAGCTTGGACAGAACTGGAATTTATCGGATCAAACGAAATACCTTACATCGCCAAATGGTACGTAGCCCGCGCACATCGGAAAGCATCCGGTGCCATTCAAGACACTAAATGGACGCTGGAAAACTGCAAAACCAACCTCCAACTCACCAAGAGAAACGAAATCAAAGCGGAAATACAAGAAGCCGTAGGGTTGAACTTCGAGCAATTCTGCCGCACCACCCTATTGGCTCAAGGAGATTTCACTAAGTTTCTTCAGAGCAAAGAAAGTGAGAAATCGGACATCCTGGAGAAACTGACAGGTACCGGAATTTATTCTGAAATAGGTGCAGGGATTTATGCCATAACGAAAGAAAAGCGCGTAGACTATGAGAATCAGAACCGGAAACTGGAAGGAATCCATGTGCTGACTGAAGAAGAAATGACCGGAATTAACGAAACAATGGCTGCGTTAAGTAGCGAAATCAACGGAAATACCGGGCAAAAGAACATAGCAGCACTGAAACGTGACTGGCTGAAAAGAAATACTGAACTCACCCTTACTCAAGAAAGTCAACAGAGAATCTGGGAAGTGAAGAAAGAACAGTTACAATCGGATGACTTCCGGCAGAAAGAACTACTGATAAAGGATTGGAATCACACTGCGGATGCCCGCAATTGGCTCTCCTCTTTCAAACAGCAGCAGTGGCAACAAGAAATCAATGCCGAACAAACCGAAAGTTTGAAGCAGAATTTCATCCGCCTCAGCAGTGGCTGCGTTTGGCTGAAGGAGAATATGAAAGAGCAACAGGCAAAACTAATTCTTGCTGAAGAATATCTGCAAACCCATGCACCGTTCCTACCCATGTTCGAGCAGAGCCAGTCTATCGTCACCGATTTGAATGCCGTGCTCTCCTCACATTCCCGCATCTCCATTTACGAAAAGCAGATAGTGGAATTGGTACGGCAGCAACCTGCCCAAGAGCAAGAACGCACAAATAAGGAGAATGACTTCAATCTGAAAAGCAAAGAGAATCAGATCAGGCAACAGGAAATAAACCAACTGAACGCACAGCTTGATTCCATGAACCGAAGTGCCTTGCAAGAAAAGAAAATTACATTGGAGACTATCAAAGAGAATTTGCAGAAAGCTCAAAATGCCCTGATAGTACTGGAAGATAAAAAGGCAGCTTTGGCCACAGCAGAGGAAAACGAGAAATCACTGGAAACCAATCTGCAAGCCGGCAAGAACCGGAACGGGAAACTTAAAAACGAATTCGACACTCAGAAGAAGGCGTACGATGACCTCAAAGAGCTTTATGACAAACAAAAAGAAGCTGTGGAGGAATGGGCCAAAGAAGCCCGTGCCCGTCTGTCCATAGGAGATATGTGTCCGGTATGCGGCCAGAAGATAGAGGTGCTCAGCAAGGACGAAGATTTTCAGTCGATGCTTGCCCCTATCCGGCAGTCGCTGGAAGCAAAAGAGAAAGAATACAAGGAAGCGGAACAAGCATTAAACAGCAACCGGGCAGAGGTCAAAACTTACGAGAATATGATAACGAACAGCCGCCTGGCAACAGAAAAGACCCGAAAAGGTCATGATCTTGCCCGAACGGAAGCAGAAGAGCAATGCGGTCGGTGTTCTATTCCAAGCATCTCAGACAATACCAAAGAAATACTGGAAAAGTTATTTCAGGAGAATAAACTGAATCTGGAGAATGTCAATGCCAAACTAAATGAAGTACAAACCCTCTCCAACCATATTTCCAGGCTGCAACATCTGAAGGATAATCACCAGAAAGCTGTGGAAGCCGCCCGGAATGCATTGGACACCGCTGACAAGAATCTGACGAAGCTGAAAAACGATATCACCAATAAACATTCACTGGCGGAAAGTGAAAAAGAGATTGTTCGTACTACGCTGGAACGCATCAGCCCACTGATTCTTTGGGAAGGGTGGCAAACGGAGTGGCAGACCTCCCCTACCGCTTTTATCGAACGCCTACAGAAATCCGCAGAGCATTATAAACTTGCACAGAACAGACAGGCGGAATTAAAAGCTGCCATCGCCCTCATCGATAAAGAACTGAGCAGCATATCCGCCACACAAGAACTGATCTGTACGGCTTTCCCTGAATGGAGGCCTCTTACGGCAAAGGAAAAAATGGAAATCAAGAATCTGGGAATGGCGTGGAATACGCTGAATTCTGACGTCAGCGGACTGAAACAGAACATCCTGTCTGTCCGGAAGAATCTCGATGAGCTACAAGCCAGCCTGACAGCATTCTATACCACACACCCGGATATGGACGAAGCACGCCTCATCGCTCTTTCCTCCTACTCCAACGAACAAATAGAATCTCTGCGTAGCGGACAGCAGAGGCTTAGAGAAGAAGAAGTGGCAGCACAGACAGCCTTCAGACTTACAACCGGCCAACTGGAAGAACACCAAAGTAAGAAGCCGGAAATGGAGGAAGAAGAAACCCTTGAAAGTCTGGATAGTCTTATCATTGCTTTGGATGAAAAGATCACAGCAGGCAATCAGACCCTCTTACGACTGAAAATCCAATTGGAAGAGAATGCGAAAAATATTGCCCGGATAAAAGATGAGAAGAAACGTGCAGACGAATTGCGGGAAGTTTATCTGAAATGGGACCGCCTTTGCCATCACTTTGGTGACGAGAAAGGAACGAATTTCCGAAATATTGCCCAGAGCTTCGTACTGAAAGAATTGCTCAATGGAGCAAACTTCTACCTGCAACGCCTGACCGAACGTTACGAGTTGGAATGTCAGGCAGGTTCACTCACCATTCTGCTGCGCGATTTATATCAGGGAGGTGCGGCACGTCCGGCCTGTACACTGTCCGGCGGAGAGAGTTTCCTGGTTTCTCTGTCATTGGCACTCGGTTTGTCTTCACTCAGCCGGCATAGCCTGTCTGTAGATACATTGTTCATTGATGAAGGATTCGGAACCCTGAGCAGTGATTATCTGAACACAGTAATGGACACACTGGAGAAACTGCACCAGATGGGCGGCAAAAAAGTGGGTATCATCAGCCATGTAGAAGGACTGCGCGAGCGGATCAAGACCCAGATACAGGTGAAGCGAATTGATAATTCGAGAAGTGAAATCACAACAGTGAGGACACTATGAATTTTATTGTGTACTTTTGTAGCAACTATTAATAGAAAAAGACAATGAAGAAGTTCATAAAAGGAGTCCGGTTTGCTCCTAAAAACTATTCCGACGAAGTAGAAGTGAAGATTCAACACTATAAAAAGGAAGGTTATAAACTACCGTCGCGCCACTTATTGCGCACCGAAGAACAACTGGCGGGCATCCGCGAAAGTGCCAAAATCAACACCGCACTGCTGGATTACATTTCTGCAAACATCCGCGAAGGAATGTCCACTGCGGAAATTGACCACATGGTTTATGAATTTACAACGGATCATGATGCAATACCTGCCCCTTTCATGTACGAGGGTTTTCCCAAAAGTGTATGTACAAGTATCAATGACGTGGTATGTCATGGCATCCCAAGCACGAAAGAGTTCCTGCGCAGCGGAGATATTGTGAATGTAGACGTTTCCACTATTTATAAAGGATATTTCTCGGATGCGTCACGAATGTACATGATTGGAGAAGTGAAGCCGGAAATGCAACGCCTGGTACAGGTGGCAAAGGAATGCCGTGACATTGGCGTACAGACAGCACAACCGTGGGCACGGCTTGGAGACGTCGGTGCAGCCATTCAGGAACATGCGGAGAAAAACGGATACAGTGTAGTACGCGACCTGTGCGGGCACGGCGTAGGAATCAAGTTCCATGAAGAACCGGACGTTGAGCACTTCGGCAAGCGCGGTACAGGTATGCTTATCGTTCCGGGAATGACATTCACCATCGAACCGATGATCAATATGGGAACTTACGAAGTCTTCATTGATGAAGCCGACGGATGGACCGTCTGCACAGACGACGGACTGCCTTCGGCACAATGGGAAAGTATGCTTCTGATTACCGAAAACGGCAACGAGATATTGACTGAATAAGCATGGATATTGTTTTTCTAATTATCGGTCTTATAGTAGGTGTCGGCGTAGGGTATCTGATAGCCGGACGAAAAAGTGCCGCGTTGTCCGCACAACTGCAAGCCACCCGCGAACGGGAAGAACTGCTGAATCGTACGGTAGAAGAACGGATTGCACGTGAGAGAACCATCACAGCCGAGCGCCTGGCGGAGCAGGAAAAATCTTTCAATCTGAGACTGGCGGAGCAGCAGAAGCAATGGGAAGAGCGTCTGAAATTGCAAACTGAAGAAGCGGAAGCCTTGCACAAACGCATGAGCACGGAGTTTGAGAATCTCTCCAACCGCATTTTCAAAAGCAAGACAGAAGACTTCACCAAGCTGAATTCGGAGCATCTCAGCAATTTACTCCGCCCATTGGGGGAAAACCTGAAAGATTTTCGGGAAAAGGTAGAACAAGTATATGACAAAGAGTCGAAACAACGTTTCTCACTGGAAGAACGCATCAAAGATTTGGTAGAACTGAACAACCGGATCAGCGAAGATGCCAACAACCTGACCCGTGCGCTAAAAGGTGACTCCAAGATACAGGGCAACTGGGGAGAAATGATACTGGAACGTCTGTTGCAAGCTTCCGGCCTGATAGAAGGCGAACATTACTTCCGCCAGGAATTCCTGAAAAACGAACAGGGTGAAATGCTGACCAACGAAGAAAGCGGTCAGAGAATGCAGCCGGATATTATTGTCAGGTACCCGGATGAGCGGGAAATGATTATCGACTCCAAGGTATCCCTGACTGCCTATGCTGCCTACAACTCCGCCGAAAACAAAGAGGAAGAGGCTCGCTGGTTGAAAGCACATCTGCAATCGGTACGGGCGCATGTGGATGAACTCAGCCAGAAGGATTATTCGCATTATGATGCAAAAGCACCGGACTTTGTGATGATGTTTATCCCTACCGAAGCTGCCTACCTGACGGCGATCAAAGCGGATACCAATCTATGGGAATACGCCTATAATAAAAAGGTGGTATTGATGAGTCCTACCAATCTGATCAGTGCGCTCCGCCTTTCCCTCGATCTCTGGAAACGGGAAAATCAAGTGAAGAATGTGCAGGATATTATCAAACGAGGTACATTGCTTTACGAAAAGATTGCCGGATTTACAGATACATTCCTGCGCATCGGTGACAATCTGAGCGGATTGCAAAGAGATTATGACAAGGCTTACAACCAGCTTTCGGATGGCAATGGCAGTGTGGTAAGACAGGCCGAACTGCTGCGTAATATGAGTCTGACTCCTAAAAAGCGAATATCAGCAAGACTGCTGCCCAAAGAAGAGGAAACGGAGGAGGAAGAAAACGGACAGGACAAATAGACAATCCAAATTAAGATATATAAAACATGAAAATCCTAAAAGACCGCATCCTGAAAGATGGAAGATGCTACCCCGGAGGTATACTGAAAGTAGATAACTTCATCAACCACCAGATGGACCCTATCCTGATGAAATCCATCGGTGTGGAGTTCGTCAGACGTTTTGCCTCCACCCCAATCAACAAAATTATCACGGTAGAAGCCAGCGGTATCGCTCCCGCCATTATGGTAGGTTATTTATTGGAATTACCCGTAGTCTTCGCAAAAAAGAAAAAGCCGAGCACTATGGAGAACATGCTGGTTACTTCTGTCTATTCTTTCACCAAGCAACGCTCCTATGATGTATGTGTCAGTAAAGACTTTCTCCGTCCGGGCGACCGGGTACTTTTCATCGATGATTTCCTGGCCAACGGAAATGCTGCCAAAGGTATCATGGAACTTGTAAAACAAGCCGGAGCCGAACTGGTGGGCATGGGCTTCATCATAGAAAAAGCCTTTCAGCATGGAGGTGACGAACTTCGTGAGCAAGGTATTCATGTGGAGTCTCTGGCGATTATTGAGAGCCTTGACAATTGCGAAATTAAAATCAGGTAAAAGTATTTATCGTACATCTATAAACTTACAGCCGGCTTGTTTATGAATCAACAAGCCGGCTGTTTCGTTATAATCCGAGTATCTATTTTTATTCAGTAAAGCATTATTTATGGGATAAAGTTGTCCGAATAACTTCTTTCACATCTTCCACGATTCCCATAGTAACATCTTTATCAAACTTCAGTCCCACTGATAATCCATCGCTGTTGGCAACCGTTCGGTAATCCTTTAGCTTCAATTCCAATTCCTGAAGAGAAGGATTCTTTATCACTGAGCTTGTACCTCCTTTCGGATACAAAGATACTTCTATGGGTAAAAATATATCCGAAGCCGTCTTATATTTAGAACTGTAAATCTTAGGTTCTCCAAAAGAAACGAATATAGGAAGCAAACTATCTAAACGAGCTTCAGAAACTCCGCCTAATTCTCCGGAAATTTCTCCACGAACTTGTAGATAAGCCTCTTTTATGGTGCGCAGGTAAGAAGTGATAGCGGTGGATGACGAACCACGGTCATATCTCACAAATAAACCGGGAACCTGCCTTTTATCCGTATTTGCAACTTTCCTATATTCTTTCCTCAAGAGATCCTTAAGACGGGCTGATAAGGTTTCCACATCATATTCCTTAATCAATTCCTGATTCAGCATCATCTTATTATTCATGTTCACAAAAAAACTATAAAAAGTTCCCGTCGTTTTCTCAAGCTGATGCTCCTTCCTTCCACCCACAGCATCTTCTGCCTTACGTTTGAAGAAAACTTCTAACTGTTGCAATTCACCCTCCTGGACTGAATCTTGTTTCACACTCACAGGGCTATTTATCACCTGTTCCACTGTTTTCTTAACTTCCGGCCGTGCAAAAGCATAAAGCGTTCCGGCCGCTACGGGCACAAAAAGCAATAGCTTCAAACGCGCCCAATTGTTTGTTCTTCTTTTTAACATCATTGTGATACGATTTTTAAGTTTGCTGTGATTGAACCCGCAAGCCATAGAGTAGAGCCTTGTACCCACGGACTTCTTCACCAGCAAGAGTTGATATTCTGTTGCATCGATGCCATTATTAATAACGCCATTATCGGCTTCATATTCATGCACTTCACGAAGTTCACGCATCAGGAGCCATGCGGCAGGATTGAACCAATGGAATATAACGATACATTCCATCCAAAGTAAATCCAATGTATGTCTATGTTGCAGGTGCATTTGCTCATGCAACAGGATTTCTCCGGGGTTCCGTTCGTAATCCTCCTGTGACAGGACAATGGTATGCCCCCAACTGAAAGAGACTATCTTCTCCGGACAGATGACCAGCTTGTATTTCCCGTAATTACAGGCAGGATAGCTCCGGATAAGCCGACGCATACGGATGGTAGAAAGCAAGAGGAAAGCAAGCACTATCAAAGCCCCGATAAAATAACAACCGCCCAACAGCCAGATCACAGGAATAGTATGAATCACATTCGTACGATCTCCCTCTATACCCTCCCCTTTCTCTGCCATCAAAAGACTTGCTTCTTCAGACAAATGCTTTTCACCCGTTCCTCCTTCTCTTTGAACATCTATTTCCTTCTCAGTCAATAAATGTCTTACAGTAGTTATTGGCAACTGCAAGGTTGTATATTGAGGAACATCTATTTGCAGCAATGGAAGTAACGTACATGCCATCGTTCCTGCCAGCAACAAAAAACGGTTCGTACGGAACAGCGTATCTTTCCTGAAAAACAATCTGAACAAAAAGTACAGGATTGTCAGGCATAAGGTAGACTCAAATATATAAAACAATATAGTTCCCATGATCTATTTATTTGCCGGGTATAACTCCATTTCTATCTGTTCGACTTTTTACTTTCGATCTCTGCTATCAACGCTTTTAACTCGTCTACCGACATACCCTCTTCTTCAATAAATGTAGATACAACATTGGTATAAGAGTTATTATAGTATTGGGCTACTACGTCATTCAGTGCAGAACGCTTATATTCTTTATCGGAAACAGCCGCATAGTACTGATACGTGTTACCATAGGCCTTGTATTTCACAAAGCCTTTTTCCTCTAATCCTCTAACTAAGGTAGATACGGTATTATAATGAGGTTTCGGCTCTTCATAAAAAGCCAGCAATTCACGAACAAACATCGGACCATGTTCCCAGAACATTTGCATGATTTCCTCTTCTTTAGCAGTTAATCGTTTCATAATATTTTCAGGTTTATTTGGGTGAACAACGCAAAGATAGGAATTAGTTTTAAACAAACAACTAATACTATTAGTTATTCAACTAACAAAACAAGTAGTTTAACTAATATTATTAGTAGATAGTAAATACACCTTATTATATATAGAAAAAGAGAAGAAGTATAAGGGCAAGGATTGTTTGCAGCAGAAGAGAAATCAAATACATTCAGTCCTGAATGTAAGTTCATTATAAGAAACAAGATGTTTCATCATTTGAAACCAACAGTTTCACCGTTTGGAACTGAAAGTTTCATGCCTTGAAACTGAGAGTTCCATCGCTTGGAACTAATGGTTTCAAGCAATGAAACTTCTTTTGCAATACGAAGATAGGTTTCGTACTCTTATTTATACTTTCTTTTTCTTTGGCAATACCTGGTTCAGTACCACATATCCCAGTATTCCGGCAATAATAGTACCACACAACACACCGAATTTAGCTTGATTCAGCAGTTCCGGATAAGCATCAGAGAAAGAAAGATTGGCTATGAACAATGACACCGTAAATCCAACGCCACCCAGCAATGACACGCCTGCAATATTTTTCCAGTTCATACCTTCGGGCATACGGGCAAGCCCGCTTTTAATAGTCAGCCAGGTGAAAAGATAAATTCCCAAAAACTTACCCAAAAGAAGACCTAAGCCAACAGCAAGACCTACATTTCCTATAACTTCTCCGCCACCGCTAAAAACAACTCCTGCATTGGCAAAAGCAAATAAAGGAAGAATGACAAAATTCACGGCTCCATGCAAGTTATCCTCCAAAGATTGTAAAGGACTTATCACACGATCCGAAGCCCGCTCTACTTGCTTCAATGTAGCAATCTGTTCGTTTGTCAATACAATGTTATCAGATTGTACCACCGGGAAAGAACTGACAATAGCCCGGATACGCCGGATATATTTACCCGCATCCAGCCGTGGACGGGCGGGGATCACAAATGCAAGTATCACACCGGATATTGTGCTATGGATTCCAGATTGCAGGAATAAATACCAGATAATAATGCCAAAGAAAAGAAAGAAGATCTTCTGTGTCATACCAAACTTTCCCATATAATATAAGAACGTATAAAGTATGGCAGCTACAATCAAATAACCATAAGCAACCTCGGAGCTATAAAAAATGGCAATCACCAGAATACCACCAATATCATCTACCACAGCAAAAGCAGTCAGGAAAATCTTCAGACTCAACGGTACGCGCTTGCCCAGCAGACTAAGCACTCCCAATGAGAAGGCAATGTCCGTAGCCATAGGAATAGCCATGCCTTGCGTTTCAGGAGTACCGGGAGTTACCAGAAAAGAATAAACCAGAACCGGAAATATCATTCCTCCACATGCTGCAATGAACGGCAGAATAGCTTTCCTGAAAGAGGATAACTCTCCTACCAGTAACTCGCGTTTTATCTCTAATCCCACAGCTAAAAAGAAAATCGTCATCAGACAGTCATTGATAAACTCAATCATGGTCAGATTATGACCGCCATGCGAAAGCAAGTTAAAATCACCTATACGCAAATGCAACTCCTGCGACAGGAAACTCTGATACACAGGAGCCAATGAAGAATTGGCAACAATAGCTGCCAGAATAGCAGTCAGGAATAATAAAATACTCGCCGCCACATTCAGTGCCGAAAAGTTTTTCACAGTACGTAGAATAATCATATGTTCGATTTAAGTATTAGATTTCCAAAGGGATATCCCGACACCGTTAACGAGCTATTCCTGATAGCTCATTAACGCTAACTTTTTAACCCAAAGTACAAATACACCCGTTAATATTAAATTTAACACAATAGTAAGCACAGAAATTACTAATGCCGGACCACCCAAGTTGTAACCCAACGCAATGAAAATAACTCCTGCCCCTACCTCACCACGGGTAAACATACCAATGGAAAGTGCCAGACGTTCGCTCAATTTACGGTCGCGGTAGAAGAATACCGGAAATAACTTACCTACATTGGAAAGTAACGATACAATTACCACATGTACAATAATCAATGCCCAAGGCATCATTTCCTGAGAACCGGTTATAGAGGCCAGCCCCGTATCACCAGGGAGACTGATTCCCTGAAGCGGAGGCATACTCATACCAACCAGGAACATGAAGATAAATGAAATTCCGGTTGAAGCTTTACGTTCCCAAGCCGTATCAATATCCTTATGTTTCATGACCATACCCAGAACAAATGCCGGAAGCAACACCTCAATATGAATGCTGGCATCTTCTCCATATAAGTTCTTTGTAAAAAGATAAAGCGATTGAGTGGCGGCAAACACCAGAACGGAATAAAACAGAATGGCTTTCCAATCCTGCCGCATATTGTATTTACTCAGTTTCTTCCAACCGAAGGAAAGCAACAGAAAGACGATAAGGATAATTACCAGCAACTGCCAGCGAGGTCCGATCATCATTATTTGCAAAGGAATCATCAAGAGGATGGTATCCAAATCATCAAAGATGGCCAGCACCTGAATCTTCTTGTAGATCCAGCTGGACTTTAGTCCGATAGCAGCCAACATAGTAAATAATATACCTGTCTCTTATACACATCTGACGCTGCCGACGA
>ERZ1026961.1129-NODE-1129-length-12310-cov-10.794614_pt1 | contig 12310 bp, 7 predicted proteins | sample MGYA00519298_ERZ1026961 | MGnify/ENA primary metagenome ERZ1026961 (study PRJEB26926, sample SAMN06164515) | human gut metagenome | biome: ENVO:00009003; feature: ENVO:2100002; material: ENVO:00002003 | host: Homo sapiens | place: USA | collected 2012 ...
TATTCGGATGATGAAAACCCCATCACACTGAAAAGCGATTTTATCCTGTCACTGTGTGACCTGATTATCGGCGGCAAGGAAGGGCTTTCCCCGATTGAGAGGACCATCATTGACCGCTGCACGAGGCTTGTGTACCGGGATTATTTGCAGGACCCACGCCCGGAAAATATGCCTGTCCTGGGCGACTTGTATGAGCTGCTTTTGAAACAGGCGGAGCCGGAGGCGCAGAATATCGCTACGGCGCTGGAAATCTACGTCAATGGCTCCCTGAATGTGTTCAATCACCGTTCCAACATTGACATGAACAACCACCGGGTACTCTGCTTCCAGTTAAAGTCTCTGGGCAAGGCCCTGAAAGAGATCGGGCTTCTCATTATGCAGGATGCCGTGTGGAACCGTGTCACCGCCAACCGCTCCAAACATAAGACGACCTGGTTCTATATCGACGAATTCCATCTCCTTTTGAAAGGTCAGACCGGAAGTTTCAGCGTGGAAATCTGGAAAAGATTCCGTAAATGGGGCGGCATACCGAGCGGCCTGACACAGAATGTAAAGGATCTGCTGGCCTCCCGTGAGATCGAGAATATTTTTGAGAACTCGGATTTTATCTACATGCTGAACCAGGCCCAGGGAGACCGGCAGATTTTGGCGAAGCAGTTGGGGATTTCCCCGCACCAGCTTTCCTATGTGACCCATTCCGGTCCCGGCGAGGGGCTTTTGTTCTTTGGAAATGTGATCATCCCCTTTGTGGACCACTTCCCGAAGGACACACTGTTGTACAGCGTGCTTACCACAAGACCGGATGAAGTAGCGGGGACCAAAGCGTGAGACAAAAATTAAAATGGATCGGAGGTGAGAACAATGGCACACGACAGGGAATTTCAAAGGAAGCGCAAAGATACCCGGATGCCGGTGCGTGATTCCCACGGGGAAGATCAACCGGCAGCCAGGCAGACCGAACAGGATTTTGACCTGCGCAGGGCACGGGACACCCCTTCTTCTGTCAACGGCAAGACACACAGGCAGGACATCCCTGTACAGACGGAATTTTCCCATCTGTCACCGGAAACACCGGCGTCCTTGCTGGAACAGGGCGAAGCGTATGCAACCGCTTTGGATGGTTTTTCGGAACACTTTGAGACACCGGATGCTACCAGGACAGCGCCCCCGATACAGGACAACGTGCGAAGCAATTTCCGGCAGGAGGCTTCCAGGCATTCTTTTGTAACAGAGGATGTGACAGACCATGATACCGGAAAATATGCTCCTTCTTCCGAAGGCTCAGCCCCACCGAACGGCACAGACAGATCCGGTCAGGAACACCGTTACCGAACACACCAGCATGGGAACAAATATCAGCAGCGTTTTCAGGAAGCGGCACAGGCGGAGGAACAGGCAGCGCAGAAGGAAAAGGGTATGGATAGCGAACCGCCGAAAACATCCAAGCTGGAATTTACTGCGGATGAACTGCCGCCGGAGACAAAGGATAAAAAGCTCACCCATGCAAGACGGAAGGCGGAACGGACTGCACAAAAAGCAGAGCAGGCGCAAAATCGTCTACCTGCCCGGAAGAAACTGCGCATGGAGACGGTTTCCGACCCGGAGACCGGAAAAGCCAAAAAACACTTAAAATTTGAAAAGGAGGTCAAATCCCAAAAGGTCCATGTAAAAGGACCTGTACCCCTGCGTCCGGTCAAGGCGGGCGCCAATACTGCCATTGGTTACGCCCATAAAAAGATTTATGAGGCAGAGGATGAAAATGTGGGCATCAAGGCAGCCCACCGCTCTGAACTTGTGGGCGAGGCAGGGCTTCGCACGGCATATCACCGGCATAAAACTGCCCCCTACCGAAAGGCAGCGAAATTACAGCAAAAATCAGCAAAAGCAAACGCAAGACTTGCTTACCGGCAGGCTCTTAGCGACCACCCGGAGCTGAAGAAACATGCGATTGCCCGGATATGGCAGAAACAAAAACTGAAAAGGCAGTATGCCAAGGCTGCCCGTGAAGCCGGGAAACAGGCAAAAAATGCCGCAGTCGCAACAGAGAGGGTCAGCGTCGGTATTGTCCATGCGGTCAAACGGCACCCTGTGATCTGCCTTGTCCTCCTGCTTCTCCTTTTGGTAATTTTCCTGATCATGTCCCTGTTTTCCACATTCTCCAATATTGGAACCGGTGGTCTGGGAAGTCTGGCTGCTTCTACCTATCTCGCAGACGATCAGGACATCAATCAGGCGGAGCTTACCTATACCGAGTGGGAAACAGATTTGCAAATGGAAATAGACAGGGTGGAATCAGACCGCCCCGGCTATGACGAATACCGGTATAACCTGGGTGCGATCGAGCATGACCCGTATGTGCTGATGGGGTATCTGACTTCTGCTTATCAGGGATTTACTTACGATGAAGTGGAAAGCGTGCTGCGGCAGCTTTTCCAGGAACAATATACCCTGTCCTTTTCAGAAGAAACCGAGATCCGTTATCGCACAGAAACTTCCGTTGACCCGGAAACCGGGGAAGAAACCCAGGAGGAAGTGCCTTATGAATGGCGCATCTTAAATGTCAAGCTCACGGTCACACCTTTGGAAAACCTGGTCGTTTCCCGGATGAACGCAGACCAGAAAGAGATCTGCGAGATCCTGCTGCAGACAAAAGGAAACCGCCAGTATGTCAAAAATGTCTTTGGCACCAACTGGCTCCCTTATGTGACCAGCTACTACGGCTACCGGGTACATCCCATCAGTGGGGAAAAGAACTATCACACCGGTGTGGACATCGGGATGCCGGAGGGCACAGAGATCCTTGCCGGGCATGACGGAACGGTCACCCTTGCGGGAAATGCCGGCGGTTATGGCTTGTGTGCCGCTATTGAAGGCGAGGCATACGAAGGACATACCCTGACGACCAAATACGGGCACTGTTCCCAGATCCTTGTTTCTGCCGGGCAGGAGGTCAAAGCCGGGGATGTGATCGCAAAGGTCGGGAATACCGGAAATTCCACCGGTCCCCACCTGCATTTAGAAGTCCTGGTTGACGGTCAGTATTTGAATCCCCTGTATTTTGCTGATACCGGCGATACCAGCGAACGGCACCTGCCGGAAGTTGGTTCAGGCGGCACAGGAAACTACTTCGATTATGACATTCCACCGGAAGCCCTTGCGGATGAACAGTTTGCCGCAATGATGGCCGAGGCGGAAAAATATCTTGGCTATCCGTATGTATGGGGAGGCGCAAGCCCTTCCACTTCCTTTGACTGTTCCGGCTATGTGTCCTGGGTGATCAACAACTGCGGCGTCGGCTGGAATTTTGGAAGGCTGACTGCGGACGGTCTTTTAGGTGTATGTACGCCGGTATCAAGCGCAGATGCAAAACCGGGCGACCTGATCTTCTTCCAGGGGACCTACAATACCAGCGGTGCAAGCCATGTAGGGATCTATGTAGGAAATGGAATGATGATCCACTGCGGAGACCCGATCTCTTATGCCAACATCAATACAAGCTACTGGCAGCAGCATTTTTATACATTTGGGCGTCTGCCTTAACAGATTGGAGGTAATAAATTGAATCCTAAAATTGAAAAACTGGAAAAGGAAATTGAAAAGACCAAAACAAAGATTGCGGAAATGCAGGCAAAGCTCCATAAGCTGGAGGAACAGAAAACGGAGCTGGAAAATACCGATTATGTGGCGGTGGCGCGCAGTTTCAAACTGACGCCCCAGCAGCTTGCGGATTTTTTGAAATCACAGCAGGCAGCCCCTTCGGAAACTGTTTTACCGCAGGAGAAGGAGGATGTGCATGAGGCTTAAAAAACTTTCCCTGCTGCTGGCGCTTACGCTTCTTGTAAGTGTCAGCGCATTACCTGTAACGGCTCATGCCGGCGGTTCCAAAGACACCACACCGCCAACACTGACTGCTTCCCTGGAGGGCGATACCCTGAAAATAGAAAGCAGTGACGATCTCTCTGGTGTGGAGGCAGTCTTTGTTGATGAAAACCGTATCAATTCCCTCACCGACGGGAAAGCGTCGGTCGCACTGAAAGATTATGCCGGAACAGAAAAACAGGTAAGCATATACGCAAAAGATTATGCAGGAAACCGTTCTGATGCGGTAAAGCTGGATAATCCGTATTACAAAGAACCGGCTCCTGAAAAGAAACCTGCTGCGGCAGCACCCCAGAGTCCGTCCGGTACACAGACAAAACCGCCTAAGGAAGAAAAACCTTCCGGCTCAAACGCTGCAACCCCTTCCGGCTCAGATAACAGTACCGGACAGCAGGAAAATACTTCTGCGATCCCGGAAGGTGCATTTACCCCGGAAGGCACCGGAACGGTACAGGACAACATCAGCGGTACGGATGGGGAAAAACAGTTTTACACCATCACTACGGACGCGGGCAATGTCTTTTATCTGGTGATCGACGGGAAACGGGAAGATAACAATGTCTACTTCTTAAACGGCGTCACAGAGTCCGACCTGATGGCGCTTGCAGAAAAGAACAATGGCAGCATGAGCATGATTCCCCAGGAAGAAAGCTGCAGCTGCACAGAAAAATGTGAGGCGGGAAAAGTCAATACCGGCTGCCCGGTCTGCAAAAATGACTTAAATGGCTGCAAAGGAAAAGAAAAGCCGGCGGAAACTGAAAAACCGGCAGAACCGGAAAAGCCGAAGAAAGAAACCGGCAGCGTCGGCACGATCCTGTTTATCCTTGCTGCCTTACTTGCGGTCGGTGGGATCGGTTACTATGTAAAAATCGTGCGTCCGAAACAGCAGGCCGAGGACGATGCGGAATTTGAGGATGACGGTTATGGCGAAGGCTTTGACCCGGATGAGGCATACGGGGAACCGGAATATCTTTCCGAGGATGATTTTGACGACAAGGACAGCAAATAAGGCTGTCCTTTTAGATTTTATGAAAGTGAGGATTTTTTCATGGAACATATCATAACCAGACGCCGCGGCTTTCGCAAGCTGTTGGCGTTTTTGCTTTGTATGGCAAGCATTTTGGGGCTTCTTCCGGCTCAGGCTTTTGCCATGTCTGTCGGACAGACGGCAAGCTCCTGGCTGGGCGACCAGTATGTGGGCTCTGATGGGAACCACTACCGCGCCCCGGCGCCTTACACCTATCTTGCCTACCATGCAGACGGAACCATCGACGTACACACCAGTTCCGGGGGCAATGCTTACCGGCATTATATGCTGACGGACTCTGACGGGATCAGCCACCAGGTTTACTGTGTGGAGAGCGGGATTCCTTACCATACTTCGGAAAACACCTATGTTTCAGAAAGCGGGACCAACAGCCAATACCTGAACCTGCTTCCTGCCGAGGCAAGGAGGGGGATCACCCTGACTGCGATCTATGGCTGGAAACCCGGTGCGGCGCTCCCTGTTTCCGGGATCAACGAGGACGACTATAAGATGGCGACCCAGATCATCCTCTGGGAATACCAGCAGCAGCTTAGAAGCGATCCGTACAGCCGCCACGGAAACGGCCACGCAGACGCCGATCAGTATTTCAGCGTGATTGCCGGACGACCGGCAGAAAAAGCCTATGACTGGATTCTGGCACAGGTTGCTTCCCATTCCACAGTCCCTTCCTTTACTTCTTCTAAGAAAAGCGAAGCACCGGAACTGGAACTGAAATGGGATGTAGAAAAAAAGGTCTATACCCTGACGGTCACAGATACCAACAACTTGAAGATCGACCTGGAGGCTTTGAAAGGCAGCGGCGTTTCTGTGACAAGAAACGGAAATGAATACACCTTTACCAGCAGGCAGATGATGATGGACCCGGTGCTGTTTGAATTCCGAAAGAATATCCCGGTGGCAAACGACATGCTGATTTGGGGCAGACCCGGCTACCAGACCATGATGACCGGCGCCAGCGATCCGGTTTCCTTCTTTGTAAAGATCAAAACGGAAACTTACGGTACTGCAAAACTTGTCAAGACCAGTGAGGACGGCATTGTTTCCGGTATCACCTTCCATATCTCCGGTACGGACATTTTGGGAAATGAAGTCAATGAGGAAGTTACGACCGGAGAAAACGGCCAGATTGAAAAGAAGCTCCTGCCGGGAACCTATCTGGTAAAAGAACTTCCGGTGGACCGCTATGTGACCCCTTCCGCACAGTACGTGACCATTGAAAGCGGGCAGACTTCTTCGGTACATTTCAGCAATATCTTGAAGAAATTCCGCGTCCATGTGGTAAAGAGTGATGCTGACACCGGAAATGCTCAGGGGGATGCCACTCTTGCAGGGGCGACCTATGGGATCTTCCGTGATGGCGAACTGATCGACACTTATACTACCGGGCCGGATGGCAGCTTTATGACCCGCTATTATGTATGCGGGGATGGCTGGACGATCCGGGAAATCGAACCGAGCACCGGGTATCTTCTGAATGAAACCATTTATGAAGTGGGTGCATCCCCTTCCCTGTATGAAGTGGAACTCAATACCACAGAAAACCAGGTGACGGAAACGGTTATTTACGGAAATATCCAGCTTGTCAAGCACACCGATGACCTGGACCCGGATGTGCCTGAGGGCGAAAATACCGACGATCCCAATGCCGGTATCATCGAACGCCCGGAAGCAGGCGCAGTCTTTGAAGTTTACTTAAAGGCAGCCGGAAGCTATGACGCGGCAAAGGAAAGTGAACGTGACCTTCTTACCACGGATGCGGATGGTTTTGCTTCCAGTAAACCGCTTCCTTATGGGCATTATACGGTCCATCAGATCGCAGGCGAGGAAGGCAAAGCCTTTGTCCCGGACTTTACGGTACTCATTTCCTCTGACGGAAAGACTTACAGCTATATCCTGAACAACCGCACCATCACAGCCCGTCTGAAAGTTGAAAAATGTGACGCAGAGACCGGAAAGATTATCCCTGTGACCGGAACCGGTTTTCAGATCAAGGATCTTTCCACCGGGGAATTTATCACCCAGACAGTCTACTATCCGAACCCGGAAACACTGGATACCTTCTATGTTTCTGACGAGGGCTGGCTGATGCTGCCGGAGCCTTTGGCCGCCGGGGATTATGAACTTTATGAGGTGGCTGCCCCTTATGGCTATGTGCTTTCCGATCAGCCGGTACCGTTTACCATTGACGGCAGCGAGGCGGTTGTGACGGTCACTCAGTACAATATGCCGCAGAAAGGCCAGCTTACCATCACAAAGACCGGAGAAGTATTTGCTTCTGTCCAGGAAAACGACGGACTGTACCAACCGGTATATGAGGTTGCCGGACTTCCTGGAGCGGTCTATGATGTGATTGCAGATGAAGATATTTATACCGGTGACGGTACCTTGCGGGCAGCAAAAGATACGGTTGTGGAAACCCTTACGACCGGCGAGGACGGCACAGCGAAAAGCGGGCTTCTCTATCTTGGCCGTTACCGTCTGGAGGAACGTCAGGCTCCTTCCGGTTGTGTGCTGAATCCTCAACCGGAATATGTGGATCTGACCTATGCGGGTGAGACCGTGGAGGTCACACAGGCAGCAACAGGTCTTTATGACGAACGACAGAAAGTGGATGTCACACTTTTCAAGGCAATGGAGACCGATGACCTGTTCGGTCTTGGCATGAACGAGGAATATAAGGATATTTCCTTTGGACTTTATGCTTCCGCAGACCTGACGGCGGCAGATGGCAGCGTGATCCCGGCAGATGGACTTCTGGAAGTGGTCTCTGTTTCGTCTGATGAATCCGGCGGTTACAGTGCTTCCTTCGCTTCCGATCTGCCGTTTGGCAGCTATTATGTCAAGGAACGCACGACCAACGGCGCCTATATCCTTTCGGATCAGAAATATCCGGTCGTCTTTGAATATGCCGGACAGGAAACCGCCCGGGTACAGATCCTTGTCAATGAAGGCAAGGCTGTTTCCAATGAACTTCTCCGCGGGCGTGTAGACGGTGTAAAAGTTGGGGAAAACCCGGAAGGCGGCGAAGATGTCACGCTGGCCGGTGCGCTCATGGGACTGTTTAGACCTGATACAGAAGAATTTACCGAAGAAAATGCACTGCTTACTGCTGTTACCGGAAAAGACGGCAGTTTTTCCTTTGAGAATATTCCTTACGGACACTGGATCGTCAAGGAGATCTCTGCCCCTGACCTTTATACAGTAAGCCCGCAGCAGCACCATGTATATATCGGTGCAGACGGACAGCATATCGAGATCCGTGTGGAAAACACCCTGATCCGCGGCAGTGTGCAGGTAACTAAAACCGAAGCTGTGGAAGAACCGTCCCCTGTGGAAAAGGAGGATAAGAAAGACAAGAATTCTTTCCTGCGCTTCCTGCCCGGTGCGGTGTTCGACCTGTATGCGGATTCCAACGCCAACCAGGAATATGATCCTGACGATCAAAAGATCGGTACGCTGAAAGAAACCGATGCAGGCTATCATACGGCGGAAAACCTTCTGGCTGGCGGCTACTTTATCAAAGAAAGCAAAGCGCCGGAGGGCTATCAGCCTGATCCAAACGCTTACTATTTTTCCATCACAGAAGATGGACAGGTCGCAGTTGTGGAAAATGGAGAAGCCGGGCACGGATTTACCAATGAGGCTTACCGCGGCAACTTAAAGATCACAAAGGATTCCAGCGACGGGCGCAAAGATGGTTTTGCCATCGAGGTCAAGAGCGCGGACGGCTCCTACTGCGAGACATTCACCACTCCAAAATCCGGTGTAATTGAAGTAAAGGGCCTTCGTGTCGGTATTTATACCGTAACAGAAGTTGCAAACCGGGCAAGCAAGGATTACATCATTCCTGATGCCGCTACGGTGGAGATCAAAGCTGACCAGACATCTACGGTCCAGTTCTTTAATGAAAAACCGGAAAAGCCGGGGAAGCCGGAAAAACCTTCTGTTCCGTCCAATCCTTCCACCCCTCAAAAGCCGGTACCGCAGACCGGGGATGATCCGTATATTTTCCTATATGGCGGACTGTTGGCAGCCGCACTGATCGGCGGCAGCGTATTTGCTGTGTATTATTTCAAAAAGGGAAAAGACAGCAGGACTTCCCCAAAAAGAACGGCTGTCGGGGCTTCTGTCCTTTCACTCTGCGCTCTGGTGGCTCTTGGCAGCGGATTTTTGGTGTTCCGTGACCTGAACCAGTATGCCGAGAGTAAAGACGCCTATCGGGATCTTGCCGGATATGTGGAAGTACCGGAGCAGACAGACTCCCCGGAGCAGGCAACCGATCCGACAGAAACAAAACAGGACGATGCCGATATTGTCCTGCCTTCGGTAGACTTTGAAGCGCTCCGTGAAAATGGACCGGACATCATCGGATGGCTTTCCCTTCCTGATACGGTGCTCAATTATCCGGTGACGCAGACTGACAACAACGAGTATTACCTGAACCATCTTTATGACGGAACCTATAACAAGGTTGGCTGCCTGTTTGCCGATTATGAAAACCGGGCAGATTTTTCAGACCGCAATACGATCGTCTACGGCCATAATATGCGGGATGGTTCCATGTTTGCCCTGCTGAACCGGTACGATGAACAAAGTTACTTTGATACCCACAGGCAGATGTATCTCGTTACTCCGAAGGGTGGTTATGTCATGGAGATCTTTGCGGCGTTTGCAGCAAAGCCGGAAGAATCCGGCAATGAAACTTCTCCCTGGCAGCTTTCCTGGAAGGATGACGGTGCTTATACTACCTGGCTTACAGCTATGAAGGAACGTTCCGCGGTGGAAAGTGATGTGACTGTGACCTGCAGCGATAAGGTACTGACCCTTTCTACCTGTACGCCGGGCGGCACAGGACGCTTCCTTGTCATGGGAAAACTCGTGAAAGTAGATAACGAAATATAGATTTTAGACGGTGCGGGGGCAAAAGCTCCCGCACCTGCTGTTTACAAGGAGGATTTTATTTTATGGTAAATACCATGATTTCCATTCCTGGCTATGTCCATCTTTACCGCTCGCTTTTGCGGTTTTACGACATGCCGGAAAATGAAGTCCGGGAAATGCTCTATCTTCTGAATACGGCAAACCTGGACTGCTACGAGTATTATCACCCGGACCGCAGTGTGATCCAGAGCGGACCGGTCGCTTTTTGCGGATGGCTGGAAACGAAAGACTGCCGCCCTTACCGCACAGAGGTACAGCTTTACAAATCGCTGCTGTTTTTGAAGCGCAGCATTGACCGTGACCTGATCGTATCAGCTCAGAGGGAGGCTCTGCAAACCCTGCGCTGTATCATCTCCAATCTGGAATACCGCTTTTATAAAGCCTATGGCATGGAGATCGAGGACAAACGCACGGTCTATGGGGAATGTACCTACCGTCTGGTTCCCAGGGAGGACGAACCCAGCGTGTGCCTGATGCACGACTGGATCTACCTGCCGAGTGCTTAAAATGTCCCGAATAATACACAATATTCGGGACAAAATAAGAATACGATAGTTCCCATCTCCTGATATAGAATTTGAAACTGATGTATAAATTCTGTTCTATGTGGAATACTATTGCTAAAACTCTTGAAGCCTATTGAAAATTTGTCCCGAATAATATATAATATTCGGGACAAAAGGAGGTGAGCAATATGGCAAATGGCTATTCCAAACAGATTCAGGAGCAGATAAAAGCAGCGGCGGAAGGAACTATTTTCATCAGTTCTGATTTTGCGGATATTGCCGATACGGAAACCATAAGACGGAACTTAAACCGGCTTACACAGGCAGGTATGCTTCGCCGCATTTTGAAAGGTGTTTATGAAAAACCAAAATATAGCAAACTTCTGGATGAATATGTGGCGGCAGACCCGGAAGCGGTGGCGAACGCATTGGCACGAAGTTATCACTGGACGATTGCCCCATGTGGGAATACAGCATTGAACCTGTTAGGTCTTTCAACACAGGTAACAGCAGTATGGTCCTATATCAGCGATGGTCCATATAAGACCTACGAGTGGAACTCTACAAAGCTGGAATTTAAGCACCGGACCAATAAAGAGATTACCGGATTGTCCTATATGACAAGTTTGGTTATACAGGCATTAAAAACGCTTGGCAGATCGAATGTTACGCCAGAAGTCATACAGATGCTTTCCGAAAAACTGACAGACAAGGATAAACAGGCTTGTTTGAAGGAAGCAACCGAGTCTACGGATTGGGTTTACGATACGATACGGCAGATTTGTGGAGGTGAAAAGGTACAATGAGAAATATAGCAAGACTTTCAGATAACGACCGCAGGGAGCTGTTCAGAAATACAGCAGATAAAATGGGGCTGAATGATGCCATTGTAGAAAAAGACTTTTGGGTATGTTTTACGCTGGATTATTTATTTCACCGCTCACCATGGAAAGAGTCCATCACCTTTAAGGGCGGTACCAGCCTTTCAAAAGCCTTTCACCTGATCAGCCGGTTTTCAGAAGATATTGATTTGATTCTGGACTGGCGTGTATTGGGATATGGCAAAGATGAACCATGGGAGAAACGTTCCAATACAAAACAGGATGCTTTTAACAAAGAAGCCAATGCGCGTGCGGAGGTATTTCTGTCCGAAACATTCTGCCCAGCAGTCAAATCCGGCTTATCTCAGGAAATCGGTTGTGAAGCAAATGTCTACATAGATGAAAAGGATAAACAGACGGTCATTTTCGCCTATCCGCACCTTTTTACAAATACGGCGACCTTACAGGTGATCCGTTTAGAGATTGGTGCGCTGGCAGCGTGGACTCCTGCAAAAACAGCGCAGATCGAACCATACGCGGCAAATTATTATCCGAAGATTTTTGAGCAAAAAGAAACTGCAATCCTTACCGTTGCCCCGGAACGGACCTTCTGGGAAAAAGCCACAATCCTGCACCATGAAGCGAACAGACCGGAACATTTGGAAATGCCGCAGCGGTATTCCAGACATTATTATGATCTCTACCGCATGGCTGCAACACCGGTCAAAGAAGCTGCTTTTTCCAGGCTGGATCTCCTGAAGAAAGTTGTAGATTTCAAAATGAAATTCTATCCCAGAGCATGGGCGAAGTACCCGGAGGCTGTGCCGGGCACATTAAAATTACTCCCGCCGGAATACCGGTTCGCAGCATTGGAAGCGGACTATAACTCTATGCAGGATATGTTGTATGGAGATGTTCCGACATTTGAGACAGTCATAGCAGCGGTCCGGGAACTGGAAAAAGAGATCAATACACTATAACAATTACATATCCGTTTATTTGCCGGCTATTCTAAGATGCTTTAGAATAGCCGGTTTCTTGTTTTCAAAGGAGGGATGCTATATTACGCAAAATGAAGTCAATGCCGTTTTTGACGAACAGGTACGGCTCTGTGC
>ERZ1026961.1146-NODE-1146-length-12133-cov-10.908594_pt1 | contig 12133 bp, 12 predicted proteins | sample MGYA00519298_ERZ1026961 | MGnify/ENA primary metagenome ERZ1026961 (study PRJEB26926, sample SAMN06164515) | human gut metagenome | biome: ENVO:00009003; feature: ENVO:2100002; material: ENVO:00002003 | host: Homo sapiens | place: USA | collected 2012 ...
TATTGTGACCGCTTATGTACCGCTACGCTCTGCGACAGGAGCGCATCGTACTAAAAGTACGAGCGTGCCGCGTTTCTTATACCCTGCCAAGGGCTACGGGGATTTGATAGCATTTCTTTACTAACTCTCTATTTACATCTCTGTGCTGATAGTACCACTTGTAAAGTCTTGTCGGAATCGGTATAATATAGATAGATTGGGAGGTAAAAATATGCTGCTTACATTAGTACCGCTTTTTGATGAAAATATGGCCGTTTGTGCCTACTCCTTTTTTACCCAGAGGGAGAATTTCCTGTTGAATCCTCTGTTGCTTGGAACCGCACAGTTCGACGGGGCATCCCAGATCACGGGTCTGGAACTGATCCAGAAAATGGGTATTGATACCTTGTCTCAGGGAAAAGAAATCTTCGTACCGATCAGCAATATCTCGATTTTTGCGGATATTCCGGAGCAGTGCGATGCACCTCATGAAAAAATCGTACTTTTGATCGATAATACCATTCCGCCGATTGAAATGTATGTCAATCGTCTGAAGGAATTGAAACAGCAAGGCTATAAACTTGCCATTCGCAAGCTTGCGGTCAGTGATTTTGAAAATTACAGAGAAGTCCTGAAGCTGATGGATTATGTTCTTCTGAATAATCGTAAAATCGCCATTGACAAAGCCAAGATTTATTTCGGAAAATTATTCCCGAATATCAGTCTGTGTGCCGGTAATATTGATACCATGGAGGACTTCGAGAGACTGAAGGAGACCGGCGGATATCGTTTCTATGAGGGTAAGTTCTATCGAGTTCCCATTACGAAGGGACAGACGGATGTGGCACCCTTGAAGGGTAACTATATTGACCTGCTGAATATTGTGAACAGCCCGGATTTTGAACTCACGACAGCGGCGGATATCATCAGCCGTGATACCGCACTTACGATCGATCTGCTGAAAATGGTTCAGCCACTGGCTGTAAATTCGGAGATTACATCTATCCGTCATGCGGCTGCCATGCTGGGACAGCGGGAACTGAAAAAGTGGATCAACACGGCAGTAGCCAATGCTTTGTATGCGGATAAGCCGAATGAGGTTACCAGACTTTCTCTGCTTCGTGCGAAATTTGCCGAGAATCTGGCGGAAGCGTTTGGCCTGAAGGCGCAGAAGGATGAATTGTTCCTGATGGGATTGTTCTCCGTGCTGGATGTGATCCTCGAGAAACCCATGGCAGAGGCTTTGAAGGTGGTCCATGTGGCTGGCGAGATCAGCAATGCACTGATCTACCGCATCGGCGTACTGGCACCGGTGTACGATTTTATGCTGCAGTATGAGACAGCCAACTGGGCGGAGGTATCCCGCCTGATGCTATTAAAGAATATTGATATGAATACAGTATATGAAGCCTATACATCGGCGTTGAAGTGGTATCGCACCGTACGTTGATTGTATTAAAAAATGTACTTGTGTTTTGTATACATTTATGTTATTTTCTTGAATGACTTGTAATTATATCCTCCGGCAGTTCAAAGGACGCCAGATGGAGGAATAGTAGCAAAGGCGCAAAAAGCGCGGAAAGGAAATTTCATATGAAAAAAAACAAGACACTTGAGATGGTACAATTGGCCGTACTCATCGCGATCATGCTGATTCTGGCATTTACCCCGCTTGGGTATCTGCGCATCGGACCGTTAGCAATCTCCCTGATGACCATTCCCGTAGTCATCGGTGCAATGATCTTAGGACCCGCAGGCGGAGCCGTACTGGGACTGGTATTTGGACTTACCAGCTTTTACCAGTGCTTTGCAGGAGATCCTTTTGGAGCAGCTTTGGTAGCAATGAATCCGTTTTTCACTTTCCTGGTATGCATCCCTACCAGAACTCTGATGGGATGGCTGTCCGGCGTGATCTTCAAGGCACTGTGGAAGATCGACAAGACGAAGACCGTAACTTACTTCGTGACCGGTCTGCTGGGAGCATTTATGAACACCCTGTTCTTCATGTCCACTTTGATGATCTGCTTCGGTCATACCGAATATCTGCAGAGCATGAATGCAACCGGAGCGAATCTGTTTATGTTCGCCGTAGCATTCTGTGGTATCAACGGAGCACTGGAGATGCCCATGAGCTGTGTAGTAGGTGGTGGCGTTGCGAAGGCAGTCAGCGTAGCACTGAAGAAGAACGCAGCGATCGAAGAGCAGTAATCGAATCTGAGATTTACAGGAATGACAAATAAATAGCAAAGAAGATAAGACCCCCGGGAGAATGGCGAGACGTCATAGCCCGGGGGTTGTTATATAAAATAATAAGAAAATGATTCAGAGGGTATTCGAACTGCTTCGTTAGGGAAAAAGGTCTGATGCGTTCCATCCCAAAATGCAGGTACTTGACAATTGACGAGGCTGTAGAATGGTTAGCAGGGACTACAAGGTCTCCCACATTTTCCGCAGAGCTTCAGCCGTGGCACCGACATTGCCCTGGATCATGGGAGCGGATCCGCCGCCTTTGGCCTGAAATTCCTGCCGCATACGGGTCGCCAGTTCCTGACAGTTACAGGAGGAACTGCCCACGATAAAGCGGTAGCCGTTTGCATCGTCTCCGGCAAAGATGCCGCAGTAGCCGGAATATTTTTCGGTCAGGGAATTGACGGCATTACGCAGGGCAATGGCATCCAGTTCGCCGACGAAGAGAAGCACGTGACAGGTCTCTTCCGGGGAGGGCAGTGCATTCATCTGTACCTTCAGAAGTTCCGCCTGCAAAGCATTGGCGCGTTCTTTTTGCTGGCGTGCATCCTCTTTGACCCGGACAACGGCATCGGCCACTTCCGGCTGCTTTGCGGACAGCAGAGAGGAAATGGCCCAGACGGAATCCTGTTTTTCGGTATAGTCGGCCAGGGCACGGCCGCCGCAGAGAATATTGATACGGACACCGCCTCTGTGGCTCTGGACATTCACGATCTTGATGAGACCGATCTGACCGGTAGTATCCACATGGGGAGCACAGCAGGCGCACAGATCCACGCCAGGGATCTCCACGATGCGGACATTTTCCGTGAGAGCCAGCTTACTGCGATAATTTAAGTTCACCAGTTCTTCGGAGGAGGGCCAGCTGATGTTGACCGGAAGATTTTTCCAGACGTAAGCGTTGGCTTCCTGTTCGATAAGGCGCAGTTGTTCCAGAGAGACTTCCCCGTTCATATCCAGTGTCACTTCTCTGTCACTTAAATGAAAGCCCACATTTTCCAGACCGAAATGGGAATGCAGCAAGCCAGAGATCATATGCTCCCCGGAGTGCTGCTGCATGAAATCAAACCGGCGGTTCCAGTCCACATGACCGGTGACTTCAGTGCCTGCGGGAAGCTCACAGGTCATTTTATGATACAGGATGCCCTGCTTAATGCTGACATCCAGTACTTCCTGACCGTTTAAGGTGCCTTTATCGGCGGACTGGCCGCCCTCTTCCGGGAAAAATGCGGAAGCGTCCAGAACGATCAGATAATATCCTTCTTCTTTGGCAGGAACACATTCGGTCACCACGGCGGTAAAATCCGTCTGATGTACATCTTCATAATATATTTTACGTGTGCCAAGGGAATTCATTTGTGCATTGCTGATACGATCCATAGATGTCTGTCCAATCTGTTATAAATTTTATTCTGTAAACAGTACCAGACATTCAACGAAGATACGGCGCTGTTCACAGGCCTTTTGAATGGTTATCTCAAAATAGAAAATACATTTCTATTCTATATCAGATTCCATAGAAAAAGCAATGGGAAATGTAAGCTTTTACAAAGCTTTGGCAGATTCTCCAAGGAGTATCGAGATTACGGAAATGTTTTTTGTGGGTTTTTACGCAGACAGGGTCTATTGCGACGCATTTTTTTTTATGATATAATGAATCGATTAAGCAGTAGAGAAACACACTGGAAATACAAACGTCGCAAAAAGCGGCAGAATGTGAGGAAAGAATGAAGGCATTTTTGATTTTGGAAGATGGAACGGTGTTCGAAGGAACGCACATCGGTGCAGACAAAGAGATCATCAGTGAAATCGTATTTAACACATCCATGGCCGGATATCTGGAGGTCCTGACGGATCCGTCCTATGCAGGACAGGCTGTATGCATGACTTACCCCCTGATCGGTAACTATGGCATATGCAGGGATGACTGCGAGTCGGAGAGACCCTGGCCGGATGGATTCATCGTCAGAGAGCTTTCACGTATTCCCAGCAACTTCCGCTGTGACTGCACAATACAGGAATACTTAGAGGAGAACGGTGTGCCCGGTATCGCCGGAATCGATACCCGTGCGCTGACCAAGATCCTGCGTGAGAAGGGTACCATGAACGGTATGATCACCACCAACGAAGCCTATGACCTGAACGAAGTGCTTCCGAAGCTGAAAGCATATACCACAGGCAAGGTCGTGGAAAAGGTGACCTGCAAGGAGAAGTATGTAGTGAATCCCACCACGGATCTGGCACAGAACGGCCCTCTGTCCGGTGCAGCGCGTTTTGATAAAGAAGCTTATGAAAAGGGTGTCAGAGAGCCCAAGCCCGCACTGGTAACGGAGCTGTCCGGACAGGGACTAAAGGTAGCTCTGTTAGACCTGGGAGCCAAGAGAAATATCGCCAGATCCCTGGCAGAGAGAGGCTGTGAGGTGACCGTATACCCCGCTGGAACTCCCGCACAGGAGATCATTGATGATAATCCCGACGGTATCATGTTAAGTAACGGACCGGGAGACCCCAAGGAGTGTACCGGTGTGATCGCCGAGATCAAAAAGTTATACGATACCGAGATTCCTATTTTCGCAATCTGTCTGGGACATCAGCTGATGGCTCTGGCTACCGGCGCAGATACCCACAAAATGAAATATGGACACAGAGGAGGCAACCATCCGGTAAAGGATCTGATGACCGGAAGAGTATATATTTCTTCTCAGAACCATGGATATGTGGTAGATACCGACAAGCTGGATCCTTCCGTAGCGGTTCCCGCATTTATCAATGTCAACGACGGTACCAACGAGGGTCTGTCCTACACCGGCAAGAACATTTTCACCGTACAGTTCCACCCGGAAGCATGTCCGGGACCCCAGGACTCCGGTTACCTGTTTGACCGGTTCATTCATATGATGAGAGGAGAGAACTAAGATGCCCAAGAATCCTAATGTAAAACGAGTAATGGTAATCGGCTCCGGTCCTATTGTCATCGGACAGGCAGCCGAATTCGACTATGCAGGTACCCAGGCCTGCCGTTCCCTGAAGGAAGAGGGAGTAGAGGTAATCCTGGTGAACTCCAACCCTGCGACCATCATGACTGATAAAGATATCGCAGATAAGGTATATATCGAGCCCCTGAACGTAAAGGTTCTGGAGCAGATCATTGAAAAGGAAAAGCCCGACAGCATCCTTCCCACCCTGGGAGGACAGGCTGGTCTGAACCTTGGTATGGAGCTTGAGGAGTCCGGTTTCCTGGCTGCTCATAATGTAAAGCTGTTAGGTACTACCGCAGCTACCATTCGTAACGCCGAAGGACGTCAGGAGTTCAAAGACCTGATGGAGCGCATCGGTGAACCCTGTGCAGCATCCAAGGTCGTTGAGAACGTGGAAGACGGTGTGGAATTCACCAATACCATCGGCTATCCGGTCGTACTGCGTCCCGCTTATACCCTGGGAGGTTCCGGCGGCGGTATCGCCCACAATCAGGTAGAACTGGAAGAGATCCTGGAGAACGGTTTACGTCTGTCCCGTGTGGGTCAGGTACTGGTAGAGCGTTGTATTGCAGGCTGGAAAGAGATCGAGTACGAAGTAATGCGTGACAGCGCAGGCAACTGCATCACCGTATGTAACATGGAGAACATCGATCCCGTCGGCGTGCATACCGGAGACAGTATCGTAGTAGCGCCTTCCCAGACTCTGAGCGACAAGGAGTACCAGATGTTACGTACTTCCGCTCTGAAGATCATCAACGAACTGCAGATCACCGGTGGATGTAACGTACAGTTTGCACTGCATCCCACCAGCTTTGAATATTGTGTTATCGAGGTTAACCCCCGTGTCAGCCGTTCTTCCGCACTGGCAAGTAAGGCGACCGGTTATCCTATCGCAAAGGTAGCAGCGAAGATCGCACTGGGCTTTACCCTGGATGAGATCAAGAACGCCATCACCCACAAGACCTATGCCAGCTTCGAGCCGACACTGGATTACTGTGTCGTGAAGATTCCCAGACTGCCTTTTGATAAATTTATCACTGCAAAACGTACTCTGACCACCCAGATGAAAGCAACCGGTGAGGTTATGAGTATCTGCAATAACTTCGAGGGAGCACTGATGAAGGCTATCCGTTCCCTGGAGCAGCATGTGGACTGCCTGCGCAGCTATGATTTCAGCGCTTTGTCTGTGGAGGAACTGTTAGAGCGTCTGAAGATCGTGGATGACCAGAGAATCTATGTGATCGCTGAAGCAATCCGTAAGGGTATCAGTTATGAACAGATCCACGACATTACAAAGATCGACCTGTGGTTCATTGACAAGATCGCCATTCTGACCGAGATGGAGCATGCACTGGAGACACAGCCTCTGACAGTGGAACTGCTGAAGGAAGCCAAGAGAATCGAGTTCCCGGATAACGTCATCGCAAGACTGACCGGCAAGACCGAGGAAGAGATCAAGAAGATGCGTTATGACAACGGCATTAAGGCTGTTTACAAGATGGTAGACACCTGTGCCGCAGAGTTTGCAGCTTCCACTCCTTATTATTACTCCGTATTCGGCGGCGAGTGCGAAGCCAAGGAGACCACCGGACGCAAGAAAGTCCTGGTACTGGGTTCCGGTCCTATCCGTATCGGACAGGGTATCGAGTTTGACTATTGTTCCGTACATGCTACCTGGGCATTCTCCAAGGCAGGCTATGAGACCATTATCATCAACAACAACCCGGAGACTGTAAGTACCGACTTCGATATTGCGGACAAGCTGTATTTCGAGCCTTTGACTCCGGAAGATGTGGAATCTATCGTAAATATTGAGCATCCCGATGGTGCTGTGGTACAGTTCGGCGGACAGACCGCTATCAAGCTGACCGAGAGCCTGATGAAGATGGGCGTGCCCATCCTGGGCACCAAGGCGGAGGATGTAGATGCCGCTGAGGACAGAGAACTGTTCGACAAGATTCTGGAAGAGACCAAGATCCCCCGTGCAGCCGGCGGTACCGTATACACCGCAGAGGAAGCTAAGGCGGTGGCCAACAGACTGGGCTATCCCGTACTGGTACGTCCTTCCTATGTATTGGGCGGACAGGGCATGCAGATCGCTATCTCCGATGAAGAGATCGAAGAATTCATGGAGATCATCAACCGTATCGCACAGGATCACCCGATCCTGGTAGATAAGTATTTACAGGGTAAGGAGATCGAGGTCGATGCCGTATGCGATGGTACCGATATCCTGATCCCCGGTATCATGGAGCATATCGAGAGAACCGGTATCCACTCCGGAGACAGTATCTCCGTATACCCGGCTCCGACCATTGATAAAGTAGTAAAAGAGAAGATCGCAGAGTACACCAGAAGACTGGCTAAGGCACTGCATGTCAAGGGCCTGATCAATATCCAGTTCATTGCCATCGGTGACGAAGTATATGTCATTGAGGTTAACCCCCGCTCTTCCCGTACCGTACCTTATATCAGTAAGGTAACCGGTATTCCTATCGTGGATCTGGCGACCGAAGTGATCATCGGCAAGACCATCCGTGAGCTTGGCTACGAGCCCGGCTTACAGCCTGAGGCAGAGTATTTTGCCATCAAGATGCCCGTGTTCTCCTTCGAGAAGATCCGTGGTGCCGAGATTAGCTTAGGACCGGAGATGAAGTCTACCGGTGAGTGTCTGGGTATCGCCAAGACCTTCAATGAGGCTCTGTACAAGGCATTCCTGGGAGCAGGCGTAGAACTGCCCAAGTACAAGAACATGATCATCACCGTGAAGGATGCGGATAAGGGTGAAGCCATTGAAGTCGGAAGACGCTTCGAAAAGCTGGGATACACCATTTATGCTACCAGAAGTACCGCAGCTGCTCTGAATGAAGCAGGTGTGAAAGCAAGAAAGGTCAACAAGATTTCTCAGGAATCCCCGACCGTTATGGACCTGATCCTGGGACACAAGATCGACCTTGTCATCGATACCCCGACCCAGGGCCGCGACAAGACCAGAGACGGTTTCCTGATCCGCCGTACCGCTATCGAGACCGGTATCTACTGCATCACTGCAATGGACACCGCCAATGCTCTCGTGACCAGCATGGAGCATATGAACGATTGTAAGGAACTGACGCTGGTGGATATTGCACAACTGTAAGATATAAAAATGGATAAGAACAGTGGAGTCGCGAAAGTTGCTCCACTGTTTGTGTTTGTGACAAAAACAAAGTGTTGACAAATGTCCGCGAAAGGAATAAAATACAAACAGTTAAAGACATAAAGGCTGTGAAGAGAAGAGTAGGAGAAGAGATACGTCGCAGAGAGTCTCGGCAGGTGGGAAGGGATATGGAAGGCTTCTTTGAACATGGTCTCGGAGCTTTGCACCGACTTCGTATTCGGACAGGATATCTGGCAGATGCGGACAGGCTGCAACGGGAGTACCCGTTATCGTACCTGACTATCGATGGGCGTTTGTTTATCCGTAGTTGCAGAGGCCTGATCCCGTGAGAGATGGGCGAATTAAGGTGGTACCGCGGAAGAATGTTCCGCCCTTAAATTTTAATTTAAGGGCGGTTTTTTATTATGTCAAAAAGAGAAGAACTGATCAGAGAATATTGCAGGCAGGTAAATGAAAGCCTGCATTTTATACAAAAATACATGGAAGGGATCGTTCCCGCTGGCCGATGCAGCGAAGAACTGTATTGGGAGACCAAGAAGATCGGTGAGGAACTGCAGAAGAGCAATCATGAACAGACCGCATTGATCCGGGCCTATCTGCGGGAGGCGGCACAACTGTACGTAGAGGGGGAGCCCTGGAAGTCCCGCATTACGGACCGAAGACTTTGCCGTAATACGATCCTGAATCATTTACAGATGCTGGCGAATGTCAGCTTCTGGCTGAGAGAACAGGGAGAGCCACTGGCAGAGGAAGTCTGCGGATGGCTGTTAGCCCAGGAGACAGCGGATGTGCAGAAAGTTAGATCCGGACAAAGTCTGGAAGTTGCCAGAGAGATCTATCCGGCCGTGCAGAGAAAGAGAGCATAGGAGTGGTCGGCTGTAAAAGCACAAATTTGAAAATAAAATCCGTGGGGACAGCATATACTAGGCGTATGGTAAATATTGTATGATCGTAAGCCTGTATCCCGCAGGCGGATTGGAGTCTCATGTTAGAAGAACATTATCCTTTTGTTGCGCAGCCTCTTCCCTACGAATATGATGCCCTGCTTCCGGTATTAGATGAGGAAACACTTCATTTTCACCACGACAAGCATTATCAGACCTATGTGGATAAGCTGAATGCCACCCTTGCCGATTATCCGCAGTTACAGCAGATGTCCTTGACGGAACTGCTCACTTCGGAGGATAATATACTTGCGTCCCTGCCGGAGGAAGCCCGGAAAAGCATTCACAATAACGGTGGCGGTGTATATAATCATCAGCTGTATTTTGACAGTATGCGAAGCCCGGCAGGACAGGAGCCCTGTGGAGCTCTGGAGGAGGCGCTGGTCCGGGATTTTGGATCGGTGAGACAATGGAAAGAACAGATGTCACAGGCAGCCACGGGGGTATTTGGCTCCGGATGGGCATGGCTTGTGAGTGACCAGGACGGTACTCTGATGGTCCTTACTACAGCGAATCAGGATGTCCCGGATCTGAAATTGTATACCTCCATATTTCCCATAGATGTGTGGGAGCATGCCTATTATTTACAGTATCAGAACCGCAGGTCGGATTACGTGGAAGGATGGCATAAGCTGATCCACTGGAAAAAAGCGGGACGACGTTACGAACAGGTACTTTGCAGACTGGAAAGAGCGGCCGGGGAAGCGGAAAAATTGCAAAATGACAGCCGCACAACAGAAGCGAACGACAGATAGTGTGCAACGTGCGGAACAGAAGAACAGAAAGAGGAAAATGACTATGGAGAACAGACCGATCATAAAAAAGGAACAGGTAGAGACCGTCTACGACAGCAGATTTATCAAGGTATTTGATCTGCAATATGAGCCGGGAAAACATTATTTTGATGCTACCAGAAGAGCCAAAGATAATCTGGCAGCGGTAAAGAGCGACGAAGAATTCAGACAGATGCTGCCGGATGCAGTCAGCTGCGTTGTGATCCTGAAGATCAGAGGACAAGAACCGAGACTTTGCTTAAGCCGTGAGTATCGTTACCCGGCAGGACATTTTCTGCTGAGCGTTCCGGCAGGACTTTTAGACCCGGAGGATGCAACGGAAGAAAATCCCGTATTCCATGCGGCAGCCCGGGAGCTTCGGGAAGAGACCGGCATCACACTGGAAGAGAGCGACAGCATCCGTCTGGTGAATCCGCTGGTATTCAGTACCCCCGGTATGACGGATGAGAGCAATGCACTGGTGCAGATCATATTGAACCGTGAAGAGATGCCGAAGGTAAGTCAGGAAGGCGCCGTTGGAACGGAATGTTTTGATGGTTTTCTGCTGCTGACCAAAGAAGAAGCACAGAAAATCTTAAAAGACGGCGTGGATGACCAGGGATTTTTTTACCCGTTATATACCTGGGCGGCATTGATGTGCTTTGCGACGGGAATGTGGAAATAATTTTTGAATAAATAAGACGATGAACGAAAAGCGTGTGGAGAGATCTGCACGCTTTTTTTGAAATTTGTAACAAATAGCGAAAAATTCTTCGTTATGATTAACAAAGAGGAAGGTTGCCGTTCGCTCAATTGATTTTCCAATTGCTCAATTGTATAATTATGTCATTAGCAAGTACAATTGAGGAGCAAAGACATATCCTGTGATGAATTGCAGAATCCAGAACCGCAGAAAGGAGAGACAGAGGAAACGGACGGAGAGCCCCCGAAGAAAAAGAACAGCCGGATCGTAAAAACTGCTGTCCTGGTGGGAATACTGGTGATCGTCGGAGGACTGCTGTTGGGATATATGATAAAGCATAGAGAACCTACTTATCAGCAGATAGGCACAAGATACATCGATGATCCTGACTGGGGGAATGTATATGAAATTTCGTATGTGGTAAAAGGGGAAGTAACGGCAGAGAGACTTAATGAGCATTTGCGTGAAGTGAGAGAAACGGTGGACCGGGAAGAACTGGGTACCAATGTTGTCAAGACTGTATATTACAGGAACAAGGAAGACGCCCTGGCGTGGAAGGATACGGATATGGGAGGATATACTTTCCTGAATGTAGAATGAAAGGAGCAGCTATGAAGAAGATTTTTTCAAATTACTACAAAATTATTTTGTCTGTTGTGATCCTGATTGTCCTGGTGGCACTAAAGGAGGATTACAAAACTTCTTTTGACGAAATGAGCGGAGTCCGGACGGTGGTACGTATGCTGCTCTATACGGCATGGGGATTCCTGTTGGCGACAAGGACCAGACGGGACAAAGCAAAAGGTGCGGAATATGTTGCTTTTGGCGTTGCCTGTGTGGCAGCGCTCAATCTGTTAATCCCCATCTGGAGCTTCCAGATAGCGTTTTATGCTTTTGTCGCAGGTGTTCCGGGACTCTATTTTATGGTATTTATTCTGACCGGAATATTAGGAGGTTACTTATGGGGACCGAGGGGTTACCGCATTAGGGATGACTTATATATTGCGGGACAGGAAGAATTAGGAGCAATTGACCTGAATGCGAAGGAGTTCCGCTATTGCAGGGAGGAAAAATCCTGGGGGGAAGATATTGCCCAGGGTGTAGAGATAGCAACAGCAGAGTAGAATGACGGAGGTGCTTATGGGTAAAAAATGGATTGAGGGTCTGATGATTTTAGCAGCATTATGGGCAATGACCGGTTGTGGAAAGCAGGAGATGATCCGCTGCGAATACACAAATGAGACAGCAGGGTTTACCTTAAGCATAGACAGACCTGTAGAATGGACAGCGAAGCTTCAGGACTGTCTCTTATACACATCTCCGAGCCCACGAGACTAGGCATGATCTCG
>ERZ1026961.1162-NODE-1162-length-11962-cov-10.276476_pt1 | contig 11962 bp, 7 predicted proteins | sample MGYA00519298_ERZ1026961 | MGnify/ENA primary metagenome ERZ1026961 (study PRJEB26926, sample SAMN06164515) | human gut metagenome | biome: ENVO:00009003; feature: ENVO:2100002; material: ENVO:00002003 | host: Homo sapiens | place: USA | collected 2012 ...
CTACACACTGCATATCGTCGGCAGCGTCAGATGTGTATAAGAGACAGATAATAAAATATAAAATCAGCAGATGATATAGGTATAAAAACAGGCCATAAATTTGTTGACGCTGACAGGAAACCATGTTAGGATGATGGCAGAGACTATCAATGAAGTGACAGGGGAATGAGTTTTTGACTCATCCCCCTGTTCTTATTATCAGGAGAAATGGATGAAAAAGAACAATCAGATGAAACCAGACAATGTAGCAAAACGTCTATGGGCATTTTTTATCGTGCTCACCATGTGTATTACCGTGCAGCCTGTCGTGCCGGTAAAGGCGCAGGAGGCTGTGCAGACAGCGGCAAGAACGATCTATACGGAATTTAAAGATGGAAATTCTACCCATTCTGGAGATGGAAGCTATGGAAATCCCTACAATTTATTTGAGGATGCCTATGCGGCTGCCGGCAATGGGGATGAAATCTCAATTTTGGGAAGTGGTGCTTTTTTAAATGCCGAGGCTGCGGAACCGTTTATTTTTGATAAAAGCGTGACCGTCAACGGAAATGGAAATACTTTTTCCAACCGTAAGGGGGGATTTATCCTGAATACGGATGTGACATTTAAAAACATTACGCTACGGTTTTCCAATCGTCTGCACGATGCAATTTTTGCAAATGGGCATAAACTTGTTCTTGAGAATGTTACGTGCGACAGCGGATTCCGCTATGTAGATATCTTTGGCGGATCCCTTTATGAGAATGGAAAGAATATGGGGAATCATCCGGGATCAGAGGCACAGATTCTGATTACGGGTGGTGGTACCAATCTGGGGAATATTTATGCCGGTTCCATGAACGGAACATATGACGGTAAGACACAGATCGTGCTTGCGCACGTTTCCGGTACGCAAAATGGGGAAATCTATGCATCCGGTGCCATTGAACCATATGTAAATCAGGATGACTGGTTTTCCACGCAGGAGCCGGATCCACCGGCAGCGGATGGACAATATACGGTTTCCGGCGATGTGGAAATTTCACTTACCGGTTCCGATACGAAACAGGTGTACGGAGTATCTGAAAATCACGCAGGGAAGACATTTCTGACCATAGATACCGACCAGTCCTATACCGGAATTCCAGGTATAAGCAAAGTAGGAAACCTCACAGTAAAGGGCGGTGGAACATTTGCACCGGCAGCGTTGGACAGCTGTACGGTCAGGCTGGAAGGGGCAAGTGCGATTGATCTTTCCCAAATGGAAACTCCACAGGTACATTCGATTGTGAGTGCGGATTCTGCAAGAAACCGACTGATCTTAGGAAAAGAACAGAAGCTGAATGTTACAGATACCATTACGGGTGCACTTACATTTGAAACCGTGAATGGAAGAAATGGAAAATCCGGAATTGCGGAGTATGGTCACACCTATCTGGAACTTGGAAGTGCTGCGGGTACGGCGGTTTCTTTTACACCGACAGACGGACAGACGGGAATGACACTGGAACGGACATCGTCTGGAAACGGAGAAATCTGGAAAACCAGTGAGTTGTCAGGGAATGAACCGGTTGCAGTAAAAAATGTTACAGTAAAAAATCCTGTACTTTTGGCGAATGTTTCAAATATTATGAGTAGTGATAAATCGTATTATCTGGATGTGGAATGGCAGGAAGGGACACCCGAAAATGGGAAAACTTTATATCAGGTTCCACTTACATACGAAGTAGAGTTCAATAATCATATATATTATTCAACGGTTGGTGATGATGGAAATGCCAATGTTTCGGATCTTAGACTGGCATTTCATCCGGAGACAGATCCGGACGGGGTACATACAATTACACCGGAATTTTATGAAGATGCTACGAGTGGCGAACTGAAACTGCCAGAACCGGGAACCTACTACATCACAATCCGTCCATTTTCAGCAGATGAACAAATTGAGCAGAAGGTAGTTCTGATTGTAAACAAAGATCCGGATACATCCGGTTCGACGGTTACTTCAAAGGAAACAACCACTACGATAAATGGATTACCATCGGCCGTGTCCATGCAGGATGAACTGAATCTTACCGTGCAGACGGTCTATACAGATAGCAGCTTACAGGGACACGTGCCATCTGCTGGTTTTTCGGTATACATTAACCAGACCCCTTATGAAGTATCCGGCATCACGCTTCAAAACGGAGTGGCAGCCATAAAGATTCCGGTTTCAGAGGCAAACGGATTTCATATGGGAGAAAATGCCATTACAGTTTCTTATGCAGGAGCAGCCAATGAAAACTACAGGGCACTTCCTTCCCAGGCAAACGAAACCGTGACGGTAAATCCAATTGCCGTAAAGATGCAGTATGATACCATCCAGCAGACAGCTGCATACACAGGGCTGAAACAGAGCTGCTTTGTTTCCACGGTAAATGTAGTCCGAAAGGACAACGGAAAGACGGTAGATTCGCAGGTAAAGCCTGAAGTTTTCTATCGGCAGGATGGGAAAAATGTTGTTCCGGTGCAGCCGGGCAGCTATGAGGTGTGGTTTAAAGTAACTGGAAACCAGTACGATGTGATAGAGGAAAAAGTCGGAACCTTTACCATTACAGCGGCGAAACCATCGATTCGTCTTACGGCAGAGACAGAAAACGGTAATTCCGTACATCTGTATGCACAGGTAGATGGAGTCCGAAATGGCAGTATTCCGCTTGGTTCGATTTCTTTTTATCAGGACGGAACCATAATAAAGGCACAGGAAAAACTCGTATATGGGGAAGCCGATACGGTTGTATCAGGCTTAAAACATGGCGGTTCTTATCAGTTTAAGGCAGTATATGAGCCGGATGATAAGGATGGACAGACTTATTACGAAACAGTGACAAGTGAAGCCGTGACCGTTACAATCAAAGAGGACAGTTCCACCGGAGGAAGTGGGACAACCGGAGGCGGTTCATCTTCCGGAGGCGGTGGAACAACCGGAGGCGGCTCATCTACCGGAGGAAGTGGAACAACCGGAGGCGGCTCATCTACCGGAGGCGGTGGAACGACCGGAGGCGGCTCATCTTCCGGAGGAAGTTCCGGTGGCGGAAATACTTCGGGTGGTGGCACTGCCGGAGGGGGAACACCATCCAACGGAAATAAAACCGATGCAGAAACACCGTCTAACGGAAATACAGCTGGTACAGAAACACCGTCCGATGGAAACGCGGCCGGACAAAATACACCAACCGTAACCGTTACCGGAACCCGGAAAAATAAAGCCATCAAAACAACGGTGACCGCTGATCTGATAAATCAGATACTGGAAGAAAACGATGGAAAACACACAGATGTGACGATCCAGGTCACCGATCCGGCTGGCAACGTAAGCTATACACTGACCGTAAATACAGCAGACATACAGACCGGAAATAAGCTGTATGTGTGTGCAAAAGATCAAAAGACAGGTGCCTATGTCCTTGTAAACGACAAGAGTTATACGGTTACAAAAGCTGGAAATGTGAATTTTTCAGCAGATTCCAATAAGGATTATGTCCTTATGGATCAGAAAGATATGGATCAGGTCACAACGAAAATATTAAAAACGGTTACATTGAAGAATAAAACCGTTCAGGTGAAGAAGGGAAAACAAAAGAAGGTTTCTCTGGCAGCCACCTTAAATATGGACAATGTAAAAAGCATTTCTTATCAGAGCAATAACAAAAAAATTGCATCTGTAAACAAGAAGGGTACCATAAAATCGAACAAAAAAGGAACTGCGTCCATTCGCGTGACAGTAACCTTAAACAATGGAAAGACCAAAGTTTTAAAATTAAAAGTCAAAGTCAAGTAGCAGATGCAGGAAAAGACAAAACCCCGGAAATAAATATCCGGGGTTTTTGTTTTACCTAGAGAGAAAGTGCACACTGATCAATTTTTTTCAGTTCCTCCTCCGTAAACGGAGCAGAGTTTAACACTTTCAGATTTTCAAGAATCTGTGCCGGGCGGGAAGCTCCGATCAGAACGGAAGTGACCACACCGTCACGGATGACCCATTTGAGTGCCATCTGTGCGAGGCTTTCACCACGGGCAGTCGCAATCTCATTCAGGCTCCGGATACTTGCCATCCGCTTTTCATCAAACTGATCCGCATGCAGGAAACGTCCGTCCGTGTTGACACGGCTGTCTTTTGGAATACCGTTTAGATAGCGGTCGGTCAGCATACCCTGCGCGAGCGGGCTGAAAGAAATAATTCCTTTCTTCCTATCTGCTGCGGCCTGTTTTAAACCGTTTTCTTCAATGGTACGGTTAAAGATATTGTAGGAATTCTGGTTGATAATAAACGGGCAGTGCAGATCTTCTAAGATGGCAGCCGCGCGTTTCATCGTTTCCCCGTCGTAGTTGGACAGACCGACATACAGTGCTTTTCCGCTTCGCACGATCTGGTCGAGTGCACCCATGGTTTCCTCCAGCGGTGTATCCGGGTCCATGCGGTGGTGATAGAAAATATCCACATAGTCCAGACCGAGTCGTTTTAAGCTCTGGTCAAGGCTGGCAATCAGGTACTTGCGGCTGCCCCAGTTTCCATAAGGTCCCGGCCACATGTCAAAACCGGCTTTGGAACTGATGATCAGTTCATCGCGGTAGGAAGAAAATTCTTCCCGAAGGATCTTCCCGAGATTTTCCTCCGCACTGCCCGGCTGCGGTCCATAGTTGTTTGCCAGATCAAAATGTGTGATCCCGTGGTCAAATGCCGTAAAGCACATCTGTCTCATATTTTCATAAACACCGGTATCTCCGAAATTGTGCCAGAAGCCCAAAGATACTTCCGGCAGCATCAGTCCGCTGTCGCCGCAGCGGTGGTATTTCATGGTTTCGTAACGTGATTCATTTGCGTGATACATAAGAAATCCTCCTTAGTTTGTAAAAAATTTATCATAAATGCCAAATCCAAAGATAAAAAGCACAATCAGCGGCAGAATATAGGTAATGTAGCCGCGCATCCAGTTTTTAATTTTTAATCCTTTTCCGGTATTGGCTTCGGTTGTGTAGTTTTTCCAGCCCCAGCCGTAGCGGCTTGTGCAAAACAGCAGATATACCAGGGAACCGAGAGGCAGGAACAGGTTGCTTACCAGAAAATCTTCCAGGTCAAGCACAGACCCGCCAAAGATTGAAAAACCTTTCCAGTTCCATACATTGTATCCGAGTACACATGGCAGGGAGAGTACAATGATCAGTACCAGATTAACGGCACAGGATTTCTGGCGGCTGCATCCGGTCAGTTCCATACCGCAGGAGATGATGTTCTCAAATACTGCCAGGATTGTGGAAAACGCTGCAAAAAACATAAACAAAAAGAACAGGCTTCCCCAGAGTCTGCCAAGCGGAATATGGTTAAAAATATTCGGCAGGGTGATAAAAATCAGGCTTGGTCCGGAAGTCTGGTCAACATGGAACGTAAAGCATGCCGGAAAAATGATAAGTCCGGAGGTGATAGCAACAAACGTATCCAGAATGGCAATATTTACCGATTCACCAAGCAGAGAGCGTTCCTTTCCGATATAACTTCCCAAAATTGCCATCGCGCCGATTCCAAGGCTTAACGTGAAAAATGCCTGGTTCATGGCACCCGTAATGGTTTTTGCAATACCGATCTGTTTCATCCGTTCAAAGTCCGGGATCAGATAAAAGGCAAGGCCTTCTTTTGCACCATTCATAAAAAAGCTGTTGACCGCCAGAATGATCATGATGATAAGCAAAGAAGTCATCATGACCTTTGTTACTTTTTCCAGACCGTTCTGCAGTCCACGGGAGCAGACAAATACGCCGGCGCAAACAACTACCACCATCCAGAAGCCCATGGTCAGAGGTTTGCTCAGCATTGTGGTAAACTGTCCGGATACACCGTCGGCATCCAGTCCCTGAAACTGTCCGGTGACCGTCATATAAAAATAATGAAGCATCCAGCCGGTGACCGTTGTATAAAACATCATAAGAAGATAGCAACCGATCAATGTGATAATCCCGTGGATATGCCATTTCTGTCCGGGTTTTTCCAGTGCCTGGTAGGCTTTGACCGGACTTTTCTGGCTGGCACGCCCAACCGCAAATTCCATCGTCATGATCGGGAGTCCGAGAATAATCAGAAACAACAGATAAAACAGCACAAAGGCACCGCCTCCGCCCTGTCCGGCAGTGTATGGAAATTTCCATACGTTTCCGATTCCGATCGCACATCCGGCTGACAGGAGAATGAATCCCAGACGGGATTTTAATTTTTCTCGTTCTTCCATAAAATAATCCACCTTTTTGTAAACATTGTATAAAATACAAACGAAATTATACAATCTGTTGTGAGAAGTTTCAACCCTTTTTGACGAAATTTTACCAGGTATGTGTTGTATTTTTTTACAGATACTAGAGGAGAAGATTGCGGAGTTTTCATGTTCTGTAATCGTCAGAATTATATCAGGAAAGAAAGAGGGTTAAACCATGGTTTTAACAGAAAAAGAGATGGCTACAATTGAGGATCTGCACACACAGGAACTTTCCTGCGTGGAGAAGTACAAACGTTACGGACAGGAAGCAAAGGACCCGGTGCTTCGGGATTTATTCGCTGATCTTGAAAAGAAAGAGCAAAAGCATGTGGAGTCTCTGGAACAGGTCATGAAAGGCAGTGTCCCGTCCTGCAACGTCAATGACAGAGAGGGAAAAGAATATGCGCCGAAGGCAACCTATGATTCCATGACCAATCCAGAAGACAAGAAAAACGACAATTTCCTTGCCACAGACAGCATTGGTTCTGAAAAAATGGTGTCCGGAACGTATAATACCGATGTGTTTGCATTCGGGGATTCCGATGTGCGCAAACTTCTGGCAGATATCCAGGTGGAAGAACAAAACCACGCGGAGATGCTCTATAAATATAAAACCGTAAACGGCATGGCATAGCCGGCATGTGGAGTGGATGTTCCGAAGCATCCACTCTTTTTGTTTTTACAAAAGGATTACAGAAACCGGATAGTACATCTTACATAACCCGTTTATTATAAGTCCTGTAATAAATCTTACAGATTTCACAAGGAGAACATATGTCCCGATGGCGGTGATAAGTGGGACATAGTTGGAAAAATATATCATATATGTCCCAACACACGATGCAAGTGGGACATACTCAATCTTTTATTTTCTATATGTCCACTATCAATTTGGAACGTGATAGAACACTTGATTTTCTTAAAAAACACATGCAAATCTGTTTATTAAAAAAATGTTCTGGAAAATTCAATTCCGAAACAATCCCAGCGTATTAAAAATATATTGACATTTACGAACTTTGCGCTATAATAGAATCAAACATATGAACAAATGCTCATATGAAAGAATGATAAAATGAAAAAGGAAAGTATGGAGGAAACCGACGATGAAGAAAACTTACAAAATTGATGTGGATTGTGCAAACTGTGCAAATAAAATGGAGGAAGCTGCAAAAGCTACTACCGGAGTAAAGGATGCAACTGTAAATTTCATGACACTGAAGATGAACGTAGAATTTGAAGAGGGTGCAGATGCAAAAGCGGTTATGCAGGATGTGTTAAAGAATTGTAAGAAAGTGGAAGATGATTGTGAGATCTTTCTTTAAATCCGGCTTTTTCCATAGGTATCAGTCAGATTGGAGGACACCATGAATAAAAAGCAGAAAAAAGTATTGAAACGAATTATTGTGGCAGCAGTGCTTCTGGTTATCATCGGGATTGCAGGAAGCGTTGTTTCCATACCAAAGTGGCTGGAGTTTCTTTTCTATCTGGTTCCGTATTTTGTGATCGGTTATGATATTCTGCGGAAAGCCTGGAAGGGAATCTGCAACAGGCAGATGTTTGATGAAAATTTTCTGATGGCAGTGGCAACCATCGGAGCGATCGCCCTCGGTGATTACAAAGAGGGCGTTGCAGTTATGCTGTTTTATCAGATCGGAGAGCTGTTCCAGAGTTATGCAGTCGGTAAGAGCCGCCGGAATATCAGTGATCTGATGGATATCCGGCCGGATTATGCAAATATTGAAACAGACGGTCAGATGGAAAAAGTAGACCCGGATGAGGTGGAGATCGGCACGGTGATTATTGTACAGCCGGGCGAAAAAGTTCCAATCGATGGTGTGGTTGTGGAAGGACATTCTTCCCTGAATACCAGTGCACTGACGGGAGAGAGTGTTCCGCGGGAAGTCGCTGTGGGAGAGGAAATCATCAGTGGATGTATCAATATTTCCGGACTGTTAAAGATCCGCACCACAAAAGAGTTTGGAGAGTCTACGGTTTCTAAGATTCTTGATCTGGTGGAGAATGCAAGTTCCAAGAAATCACGTTCCGAGAATTTTATTTCCAGATTTGCACATTATTATACACCGGCAGTCTGCTACGGCGCGCTGGCACTGGCAATACTGCCACCGCTTGTCCGCATGCTGTTTATGGGGCTTCCGGCAGACTGGGGCATCTGGATTTACCGTGCACTGACATTTCTGGTTATCAGCTGCCCGTGTGCGCTGGTCATCAGTATTCCACTCAGCTTTTTTGCAGGAATCGGAGGTGCCAGTGCAGAGGGTGTTCTGGTAAAGGGTTCCAACTATCTGGAAGCACTTGCGGGAACGCGTACGGTTGTCTTTGATAAGACAGGAACAATTACGCAGGGGGTATTTGAAGTCTGCGGAATTCATGGAACAAACTGTGCATCCGGCAGCTGTCCGGTTGAGTCCGGACATCCGGTATATACGAAGGAGGAAGAACAGCTGCTGGAATACGCGGCACTGGCAGAGTGTCACAGCACACATCCGATCAGTATCAGCCTGCAGAAAGCCTATGGTAAGAAACTGGATGTGGACCGGGTCACAGATGTACAGGAAATCGGTGGACATGGTGTGATCGCAACGGTAGACGGACACAGGGTTGCAGCAGGAAATGACAAACTCATGAAAAAAGAAAAAATTGCGTACCGCAACTGCAGCTGTACCGGTACAATCGTACATCTGGCAGTCGATGGTGTCTATGCCGGTCATATACTGATTTCAGATATGATTAAGCCGAATGCGGCGGCTGCCATGCAGGCACTGAAAAATTCCGGTGTGCACCGGCTGGTAATGCTGACGGGTGATGATGACCGTGTGGCACAGCAGGTAGCAGGGGAGGTTGGAATCACGGAAGTACATTCCCAGCTGCTTCCGGCAGATAAAGTTTCCGAAGTGGAAAAACTGTTGCGGACCAGGGAAGAAAAGAGTACCGTTGCCTTTGTCGGGGATGGCATCAATGATGCACCTGTGCTTTCCCGTGTTGATGTTGGAATCGCTATGGGAGCACTTGGATCGGATGCGGCGATTGAGGCAGCAGATGTGGTACTGATGGATGATGATCCGCTCAAGATTGCGAAAGCAATCCGTATCGCAAGAAAGTGCCTGCGGATTGTATATGAAAATATCTGTTTTGCAATCGGGATTAAACTGCTCTGCCTGTTTTTGGTAACGATAGGTATTGCAAATATGTGGATGGGAATTTTTGCAGATGTCGGTGTTATGGTGATTGCTGTGCTGAATGCAATCCGCGCACTTTTTGTAAAAAAATTATAGGGTATAATTCTGCCGGAAATGTTCCGGTGGAGAGGAGGAACTTCATGGAAAAAGAAAAGATTGAATGCTGTAGTGAAAATCAGGTACATCCGGATCTGCTAAAGATCGTGAATGACACGATGCCGGAAGAAACGGAACTGTATGATCTTGCAGAATTATTTAAAGTGTTTGGAGATTCCACCCGTATCCGCATCCTGTTTGTCCTGTTTGAAGCAGAGGTGTGTGTCTGTGATCTTGCAGCGGCATTGTCAATGACACAGTCTGCAATTTCCCACCAGCTTCGGATTTTAAAACAGAATAAGTTAGTCAAATGCCGCAGGGAGGGAAAATCTGTTTTTTATTCCCTGGCAGATGACCACGTCCGGTCAATCATTGCACAGGGCAGGGAGCATATTGAGGAAGATGTAATATAAGGATGATACCATATGGGAGAAAAGGACATTCGCGGTGGATGTCCTTTTTTTTCGTACAGACGGATCTTAATATTTATTTAAGTTTCTTTAAAGATAGCCTTTTTTGGATATGAAACTGCTATAATAAAGGTGCAGTAGAAAAAATACATCAATTAAAATATGAGGTAAATACATATGGAAACTTATGAAAGCGTAAAAAGTAATCCGGTGCAGCCGGAGCAGAAAGAAAAGAAAAAAGGCGGTGCATGGAAAGGGATTGTAGCGGTGATTCTTGCAGCAGGCGTTGTGGGAAGTACCACGATTTCTGCGTTTAATCTGGTGACTTTAAAATCCTATATTGCAGAGCAGAAAAAGGAAGAAAATCCTGAGACTACCGAGGATTACGTAAAGATCGCAGATAATTATGAGATCAAACCTACCACAAATATTTCGGATGCCTACAAATCCGGCGATACTTCAAAGCTGACAGACAAAGAAAAAGAAACCCTTGATATGGCAAAAAAAGCGATCAAAGATATGAAGATTACGGACAGCATGTCTGATTTTGAAAAGGAAAAGGCGGTGTATGACTGGATGACCAAAAAGCTCCAGCAGGATTCCGGGGCACTGACCGTTATTCCGAGTACACAGGAAGACTGTGATAATCCATACGGTGTGTTAAAATACCACAATGCCGTATGCGTCGGTTATGCAACGACATTCCGCATGTTCATGCAGATGATGGGAATTGAATGTAAAGTGGAACATAATACAGAAAAATTCCATAGCTGGGATGTGGTAAAAATTGACGGAGACTGGTACATTACCGATATTTATTCCGATGCAGGAAATGGAAATTATGCGAACTTTAATGTGACGGATGCCATGTATGGACAGTCCCAGAGCTGGGATCGCGATTACTTCCCGGCAGCTAACTCATTAAAGTACAATATGGCATACCAGAATAAGAAAACCGTGGACAGTATATATGATCTGCCGAAAGCATTGCGTGCTGCTATGGACAAAAAGCTTGGCGGGGTCATGGTTGCGTTTAAAGAGGATATTACAGAGGAAAAAGCGCAGGTGGCAAATGCCATAGCTTCTTCCATTGACAATTTCCTGATGTCCGGAAACTATAAGGATATGCCATACAGTCTGGGAACTTACAACTGGATTCAGGATCCGGATGGAAAAGGATATTTGTTTAATGTTACCATGCCGGGATATAACACGGACAATACAAGCCAGAATATCAGCGAAAAAGAACAGAAAAAAATCGACAAGGCTGTTCAGAAAGCATTTCAGGGACTGGAATCTGCAAACGGAGATGGCATGATGATGGATGGCGCAAGTGCTGATATCGGAAATAAGGATATGACTATGGATGATGCGGCACAAAATGGGGCAACGTTCAGTACAGAAGAAACTGTGGAGGCCAGATAACAGATGAAAAAACAAAAAACGGGTTGGAAACTTCTGCTGGTGCTGACCATGCTGGTGATGTGTGTGGGATGTGGTGCGAAGAAAAACACTTCCGGTTCTGTCAGTATGTATGACCTGCGCACGGCGATGGAAGCAGCGGATCCGGATCTGCCGGAGATGCTCAATGCCAGCAGCACAGAAAAAGATGCAGAAGATAAGTTTTCCAATATTTCTGACATGGACTATAAAAAAGTGGACAGCTATTTTGTGAGTTACTCTTCGGATGGACACAAAGCAGATGAAATTGTAGTGATTGCCGTGAAAGATAAGGCAGATGTGGATGAGGCAAAAGAAAGCCTGACAAAGCATCAGCAGGATCGGTATAATTTGCTGCAGTCCTATGAACCGAAGCAGGTCAGCCGGATTCAGGATGGGTTGATTTTTACGAAAGGGCAGTATGCAGTCCTTATTATCACAAGCCATAATGATGATGTGCGGAAAGCGTTTGAAGATACCATAAAAAGTAAGTAGTATAAATACTGTCTCTTATACACATCTCCGAGCCCACGAGACTAGGCATGATCTC
>ERZ1026961.1192-NODE-1192-length-11661-cov-8.789850_pt1 | contig 11661 bp, 7 predicted proteins | sample MGYA00519298_ERZ1026961 | MGnify/ENA primary metagenome ERZ1026961 (study PRJEB26926, sample SAMN06164515) | human gut metagenome | biome: ENVO:00009003; feature: ENVO:2100002; material: ENVO:00002003 | host: Homo sapiens | place: USA | collected 2012 ...
GTAGTCGGCTGCCGTCATTTTCACTGCGATACGGTATTTCAGTTTCTCGGTTGCTTCCTTCTTGGGGCGACCTCCCTTGTTGCGTTCCTTGTGTTCCTTTGTCTGTTCCATATTTTATTCCTTTTAATTCGGTTACTGATTCAACTGTATAGACCGACGGGATGCCACCTCCTGCAATTTGGATGGTGGGTGGCAAGCGGTTTCGGTACACCCGAAACACAAACTTGCTACCTCCCAATCCTTAAGGAATGAGTTTCGGGCATCTCCCGTTTTTCTCATTCGGGATGTCATAATCCCAACCCTTTCTTCTTGGGTTTTACGATAGTTCTTGGCGGTGGACTAACGGCTAATTTCTGCCGGATTCCACGCAGGTAATCGTTCAGGTCTTTATGCCCTTTGTAGTTGTCGGAGAAGTCGCGGATGCGTCCGGCGAACTTCCTTTCCAATTCCCGATACGCCTTTCTTCCCGCCTCGTCATTGTCGAGCATGCAGTGGATACGTCCATACCCGTGCAGCACATCTATAGCTTTGGAAACATTGGCGGTCGAATTGAGGATGACGTAATCCTGCCTGTCAAGGTCGGGCAAGTTCGAGCAGTTCCTCTTCCGCAACGTGAGGAATGAAAGATAGTCCATCATGCCCTCGAATACAAGGCATTTCTCTCTCGCTTCTCCCTGTTGCCGAATATGGCTGATGTCTTTGGGTGCGACACAGCCTTTGAAAAAACGGTTACGCACTTCAAATCCTCCCGCCACATTCGGAAAACCGATGGCGAAATAGGGCTTGCCGTTATGGGTGAAGTGGAGCTCTTTACATTGCGCCTTTGCCAAAGCGATGTTTATGCCCCGTTCCTGCAAGTATCGGAGCAATGCCGGATGGGTGAGTTCGCCCACCTCCAAATGTTGGAAACTCGGTTCGGATGCCTGCTGGCGAAAAGAGAAAGATATGGGACGGATGTGTGGTGCCTGTTCCGCTATCTTGCCAAGCAGATAAGGCACATGGTCGGATGCGTACAGTACCCCTGCAAGTGCGATGATGTTACCACCTCTTCCCAGTCCATAATCGAACCACAGGTTGCGGTCGGTGTTCACCTTGAACGAGGCTTCCGTTTCCTGACGGAACGGGGATTTATACCACAGGCAGTTTCCCTGTTGCTTTACGGGCGAATAACCCAAACTTTGCAGATAGTCCGCAATTTTGATTTGTTTTGCTTCTTGGATGTTCATGATATAATTTCTATGGATTTGATGATGACTGTAAAAACGTTGATTTGATGAATGAGATATGTATTGTCCTATACGTTAATGCTTTATATTCTCAACATCTTCTCAACAAACCACTCACAAATAGAGAATCCAACAAACTGATGCTGTTTCCCTCTCAACTTTTCTTTTCGATTGTTGAGAATTTGTTGAGAGTGTATGCTGGTTATTATCAGTATGGTTATATCATTATTCATCAATTCAACAAAAAAAGAATAGTATTACAGGGATTCAAGTTGTTCCCTTGTGACGGTGTAGAAACGACCGACTCTTTTTATCGGCTCATATCGGCACTCCCGATTGTAATTGAATTGGTAAGTGGTATATGTAAGCCCGTTAGAGGCAGGAGTAAGTTTCCAACATTCCTGCAATACCTTTCTGACTTGGTGCTTCTCCACCTTTACCTGCGAATGTACCAGCAAAAGAAGAATGTCGTTGTGGCAGAACGAGAATGTGTCCGTGCCGACACTTTCCATAATGTCAAGGATAAGTTCGCACATCTCTATCTCCAATCGGTTGCGGTTGCTGCGGATAATCTTCTGCAAGGCTTCGGTATGCAGCAAAGAGGGCGCAAACCACATACGGCTTTCCTTTTCGGTGGAAAGTTGTCTGTATTGCAGGTAATACAGAAAGGCAGGTATCTCAGCTTTCAGCTTTTGCAGGAAGTCTGTGTCATCGGATTGCAGACGGTCTATCTTGCGCACCCAATAGCGTGTTTCACCTGCATCAATGATAACAGGCAGATACTCGTTGTTGGAGCATAGCACGAACTTGGCAAAGAACGCTATCTCGTCACGGTCTTTGCCTTTGGCTTCCACCTTGTAGGAAAGTGTGGTGCTGAGGTTCTTCAACCGCTCGCTGTCCTCCCTGCGGTTGAGCAATACCTCGTCCACCACGATGAGCAGTTTTCCTGCCCAGTCGGAATTGAACTGGCTGCGGAAGTCCTCGTTGGTATTGAAAGTGACATTGTTTTGAAACACAGCTTTCAGGAAGTTCAGGAATGTACTCTTGCCCGTGTTGCGTTCTTCTGATACCAACAGCAGGATAGGCAGTTTCTGCACGGGTTGCAGGTAGAGCAATTGAAGATAGTCCATGCCCAATTCATACTGTTCACCGAAGATATGGCGCACCAATGACCGGATACAGGGAAACTCGCCTTGTTGCGGACGGTGTCCTATCGGCTCGTAGAGGTTCAGGAACTTGTCCACCACGGGACGGTAGTCCACATGGTCGGGGACGGTGCAGAAGCCGTCGTACTTCGGCACGGTGGCGAGATAGTCCTTGCCGTAGTCCTGCCGCAGTGTTTCGTTGTTCCACACGATGCGCTTCTTCACATAGCCTCCGTTCAGACGGGGCTGGTTCACTAACTTGTAGAGGGTAGTACCCACACGGATAAACTCCTCATTTTCAAAGTTGCCTTGTTTCATTAGCACTTCATTTTTTTGTTTAATCAGTGCAAAACTCGACAATTAGCGCAGAACGGATTAACAACTCACGCATACCTCACGTAAGATTTTCTTGGATTTGGCTTTATGACATACAACAAAAGCCCGAAGAAATGCCATTCTAATGGATTTTTCTTCGGGTTTGTCGTAATCGTACGTATGAATGGCAATACACCTATTCACATACTCGTATAAATACATTGTTGGCAATGGGAATACGCATAGGTCTCACTACTTCATGTCGTCATATCATTAGAACTTATGCCTGATAATTAGACATATCCCAACCATTTATACCCAGCGAAAAGAAGATATTTGTTTTCTCTTTTCGCAAGTACAGCCTTTTAAATATGGCATTGCGCACCTGTTCCGCACCGAAGCTGTCAATGCGGAAAGCAAGTGCGACTATCATCGGAAAGCTGAACACATCGGCATGATACCCGTTCTCCTGCCGAACATACTTCTGTACCTCGTATTCTTTTAATGCTCCACTGTTATAGATGTTTCTGATGGCAGAACGAAGTGTCGGAGCAATTACTCCGAACAGTTCCACCAATTCCGGCTCGCTCATCCAAATGTTTGAGACATTCTCCGGCATGATGATATTGCCGGATTCATTCACTGTTATGCTGTTTCTTCTCATACTCATGACATCGTTATTCCGTTAAACGTCTTACTCAGTTTGTCGCCGAACATGGTCAGGTCGTTGTCGAGCTTCTGCGTGGTTATCTTTGCGTAGAGTTGGGTCGTGACTATATTCGTATGTCCCAACACACGGCTTACGCTTTCAATGGGCATCCCCTTGCTCAAAGCTAATGTTGCGAAGCCATGACGACTGCAATGAAATGATATTGACTTGGTTATGCCACATTCCCTTATCATCCGTTTCAACGGTTTGCAGATAGACCAATAGTTCAAGCCGGGGAATATACGATTGTCTTTCTGCATCGGTCGGTAGCGTTCGACTATCTGCAAGGGTATATCCAGCAGCTTCACTTGGAAGGCGACTTTTGTCTTGTGGCGTTTGGACAATATCCACTTCTCGCCGTTCACCTCCACGATGTTGTCATTCGTCAGTTCCTGAATGTCCACGAATGACAAGACGGTGAAACTGGCAAAGATGAAAATGTCACGGATGTATGCGAGCTTGCTGTCTGCAAACTCATGTGTCATGACCGCTTTCAGTTCATCCTCCGTCAGATATTCCCGTTCTTTCACATTGGGGCTGATATGAAACTGGATGAAAGGATTGCGCGGTATCAACCCGTTATAATGCGCTTTCATGACCACGCCTTTCAGCCACATACAGTTTGCCCATATCGAACCGTTCCGCAATCCGGCTTCAGTCGAGAGGTATGCGGCGAACTCCTTGATGAAATCGGGAGTAAGTTCCAACATGGACATATCGCTGCGTCTGTAAAACGACTTGATAAAGGCGGCTACATGGTTTCTTGCCCGTACACGTGCCCGATAGGTAGCCATTACCCTGTCTTTGCCTACCCGTTTCTTGAACACTTCGTTCTCACGGTCGAATGCTTTTAGCAGCGTCTCATACTCGCTGCCGATTCCCTGATAGGCGTTGCGCACCATCTCAGCCGTAACAAATGCCTCGCGGTCTGAAATGCGCTGGTAATGTTTGATGATTTGCGCCTTGATGTTGTCAAGGGCAAGGTTGATGTCTCGTGCCTCGCGGCTCTTGCCTTTCGCCTTGTTTCCTTTCACGTCCCAAAGCGTTTTCGGGATGTTCTGCTTACAACTGAACTGCGCCACAGTCCCGTTGATTGTCACTCGTCCCATGATGGGGACAATACCGTTTTTCTCCTTGCTGCCGTTCACGTAGAACAGAACCTTGAATGTGCTTCTTGCCATACTCGTTTTTTGTTTGCAAAGTTATTACTCAACGAGTTAGACCTTGATATGCCAACCTGTGCCACAAGCTGCCAAATACAACACGGTGTGTTAAAAATCACCATTCGGCGGGTAATGATTTGGAGACCGTTCTTCTTCATAAATCCGCTTTCCTTTACGTTACCTCGATTTTTCGCCTGTCCTCATTTGTCTTCGCAAACGCCTTATTGACAGGCATTACGAAGACATTTGTCCCTTTTTATTCGTCTTTTCCAGAGATTTTAAATAATGTTGCTATCATCTTATACATATTGTTTGCCATTGGTATAATATCCTATGTAATATACCGATTCAAAAAGCATCACAACATAAGACTGGAGCAACAACGAGCAAAACTGGAGCAAGAACAAAAGTTGCTCCTGAATGAGATGAAGCTAAAGTTCTTTACAAATATAAGCCATGATTTACGTACACCACTGACGCTTATCATTAGCCCGTTACAAATGTTATTGTCAGAAACCCTGGATGACGGAATACGCAAAAAACTAAATACAATCAATAAAAATGCACAACAATTACTTACATCGATAAACTCTCTGCTTGATTTCCGGAAACTGGATGTAGGAGCCGAGACAGCTCATTACAAATCGGGAGATATTGTCAACTTTATCCGCGAGATTTGCAGTACTTTTCAAGAGTATGCTCTTGACCATACCATCAGCTTCTGTTTCATGTGCGAAGTAGAAAACCTGAACATGTCCTTCGATCCGGTTAAAATAAAAAAAGTAATGAACAACTTGTTGTCCAATGCCTTCAAATACACTCCTGATAAAGGAGAAATCAATGTACATCTTTATCGCGAAGATGACAATGTATGCATCTGTGTGGCAGACAACGGACAAGGTATCATAGACAAAGACAAGAAACATATCTTCGAACGTTTTTATCAGGTGCAACAAACTTCGGAAAAAACCGGCAGTGGAATCGGCCTGCATATTGCAAACGAATATGTACATCTACACAAAGGAACAATCTCCGTTACAGACAATTTTCCTAAAGGTTCCGTATTTACCGTTAAATTGCCTATCGTCACATATGCCAGTGAAAAGGAGGAATTACTTCCGGAACTGCTAAACAATGACAAAGCTCCGAATGAACTTCCCGTTCCAAATGCGGAAGAATTGCGGTATACCATCTTGTTGGTGGACGACAACAAGGATTTCTGTAGTTTCATGTCTGAATACCTGTCCGATGAATACGCCATACAGGTTGCCTACAATGGAGCAGAGGCATTGAAGATATTAGAAAAAAACAGTGTCAATATTGTAATAAGCGACATCATGATGCCAGTGATGAATGGAACAGAGCTATGTCGGCAAATCAAAACAAACATGCAATGGTCCCACATTCCCGTTATATTGCTTACAGCCCGTATGGCAGAAGAATACAAAAGTGAAGGATTTGAGCAAGGAGCCGATGACTATATCGTAAAGCCTTTTGACTTCAAATTACTAAAGCTGCGCATCAGGAAATTTATTGAATGGACAGAAAAAAGCCATCGTAAATTCAGTCAGAAAATAGAAGTGACACCTAATGAAATAACAATCACTCCACTAGACGAACAATTTATTGAAAAAGCTATCAAAATAGTAGAAGAGCGCATGAGTGATTCCGACTTCTCTGTGGAAATGTTAGGAGCAGAATTGGGGTTGAGTCGTAGCCATCTCTACAAAAAGCTGATGTGTATCACCGGTAAAGGTCCGGCAGAATTCATCCGGATTATCCGTTTGAAGCGCAGTAAGCAACTTCTAAAGGAAAGCCAGAAACAAATTGCAGAAATTGCCTATGAGGTGGGATTCAGTTCTCCAAAAAGGTTCACTGTAAACTTCAAGAATGAATTTGGAATATCACCATCTGATTACATCCGCAGTCTAAAATGATAACTTGAAACATAAAGGTATGTTATTTGAGACATGATAGACCTATGCTATTATGATAACTTTCCATATTTGCAGTAGCTTTTAATAACAGTTATTTTTAAATCTTAAATTAAAGTATTATGAAGTTACACGCAAATGTATGCTCTCAATGGGAATGGACAAAATTGAGACAATTGCTTGTTATCGTGTTACTAGGTTTGGGTATTGTTTCCACGTATGGACAAACCAAAACAGTATCCGGTATCGTTAAATCAGAATCGGGCGGTGAGCCACTTGTAGGAGCCACCGTCAAAGTGAAAGAAACCAATACGGGCGGCATTACCGACATCGACGGCCGTTACACCATCCAGGCAAATCTGGGACAAACATTGATAGTCTCTTACATCGGCTACCGCACCAAAGAGGTGAAAGTAGAGCGCACCATCCGCATCGACATACTGCTGCAAGAAGACAATGAGATGCTGGACGAAGTAGTAGTAGTGGGATACGGTACGATGAAACGCAGTGACCTGACCGGTTCCGTAGTCAGCGTGACGGGTGACGAACTGAAAAAGTCCGTAGTCACCTCGCTCGACCAAGCTTTGCAAGGACGTGCCGCCGGTGTGCAGGTGACCCAGAATTCCGGAACTCCGGGTGGCGGTATCTCGGTCAGCATCCGTGGTATCAACTCCTTGAACGGCAACGAACCGCTCTACGTTATCGACGGTGTAGCCATCTCAGGCAACAACACCAGCAACAGCAGCGTGCTCAGTTCCATCAACCCTGCAGACATCGTTTCCATGGAAGTATTGAAAGATGCATCGGCCACAGCCATCTATGGTAGCCGCGCCTCCAACGGTGTAGTACTCATCACCACCCGTCAGGGCGAAGAGGGCAAAACGAAGGTCTCCTACGAAGGTTACTATGCCTTGCAACAGCTTCCCAAGAAACTGGAAACACTGACACTCCCCGAATATGCAGTTTACCAGAACCTCCGCGCCGCCACCATCGGCTTCGGTGCACGCGAAGAGTTCAAAGACCCCTCACTCCTCAGCCGCGGTACCGACTGGCAGAATGAAATCTTCCGCACTGCCCCGATGCACAACCATCAGATAAACATCTCCGGAGGTTCGAAGAGCATGAAATACTCGCTCTCCGGCGGCTACATGCAGCAAGACGGTATTGTATTCGGTTCGGACTTTGAGCGTTTCTCTTTCCGCGTCAACATGGACAACGACATCAACAAGTGGCTCACCACCGGCTTGCGCGCCTCCGTAGCCCGTACACAGCAGACCAACAACGTAGACGGTTCGGGTGCCATCTACAATGCCCTAAACCAGCTCCCCGAAGTGCCTGCCCGCAACCCGGACGGCAGTTTCGGCATGCAGACGGAGAACATGTATGGAACTTACTTCTCCAACCCCCTCTCCGACCTTATCCAAAACGAAAACTATAGTCGCAACACACAAGTCTATGTCAACGCCTTTGCCGACATCAAGCTGTGGAAAGGACTCGTATTCCGCACGGAATATGCCGCCAACTTCAATTACAGCAACGACTATAAGTTTACCCCCTCCTACGACTACGAGCACTTCAAGCAGCAGTCGTCAGCAAGCCGTGGAGCCGGCAACGGAAGCAACTGGACATTGAAAACTTACTTTACTTATAATAATACCTTCGGCAAACACGGCCTCTCTGCCATGCTGGGACACGAAGCGCAAGAAAACAAGTACGAGTCGCTGAGCGGCAGCCGTACCAACTTCCTCTTCAACTCCGTACACGAACTGGATGCGGGTGATGCCACAACAGCAAAAGCCAACAGTTCCCGTGGTTCATCCGCCATCGAATCATACTTCGGCCGTCTGAACTACAACTACAACGACCGCTACTTGCTGACCGCTACGCTCCGTGCCGACGGTTCGTCTTCGTTTGCCAAAGAAAGTCGTTGGGGTTGGTTCCCTTCGGTAGCATTGGCTTGGAAAGTCAACAACGAAGCTTTCCTCAAAGATGTGGAAGCCATCAACTCACTGAAACTCCGCCTGGGTTGGGGTGTAGTAGGTAACCAATGGGCGGGTTCCTATGCCTACGGCGTCACCATGGCTTCGGCAGCCTCCATCTGGGGTACTGGTTTCTATGCAGGCAACTATCCTAATCGTGAACTGAAGTGGGAAGAAACAAACTCCTTCAATGTAGGACTCGACCTCGCCCTCTTCAACAACCGCATAGAGTTCATCGCCGATGCTTATTACAAGAAAACGGACAATCTGCTGATGCAAGCTTCTCTTCCTACCTACGTAAGCGGTCTGATTCGTGCACCGTGGGTCAATGCCGGTGCCATGACCAACAAAGGTGTAGAATTTACCCTGAACACGCACAACATCCAGACACGTGATTTCACCTGGACCTCAGGACTCACCTTCTCCATCAACCACAACGAAGTGACGAAGCTCTACTCCGAATCATCCGCTATTTCGGGAATCAACGGTTCGGAAACACTGACCTACACCATGGTGGGCGAACCGGTCGGGCAGTTCTACGGCTATAAAGTAATCGGTATGTTCAAGGAAGAAGGAGATTTCTACAAGAAAGGTGCCGACGGCAACTTCCTGCTCGACGAAACGGGCAACCGCATCCAAGTAGCCATCCCGAAAGACCAGACCATCGGCAAATCGGGCATCTGGGTAGGTGACTACATCTATGAAGACCGCGACAACAACGGTGTAATTGATGAGAAAGACCGCACGTTCCTCGGCAATCCGGCACCCAAATTCACGTTCGGCTTCAACAACTACCTTTCTTATAAAGGATTTGACCTCAACATCTTCCTGAACGGCTCGGTGGGCAACAAGGCTATCAACCTGATTCGCCGCACCTTCACCGATCCCATGCGTAACAGCAACCTGCTGAAAGAAGCTACCGGCATTGCCCAAATCGCCATGCACGACCCCGAAGTGGGCGACGAGGTACTTTCCAATGTTTACGTGGCCAACGCCGATGCAGCCAAAGTACAACGCATCACTACCAGTAGCGCCAACGACAACAACCGTATCTCCGACCGCTTTGTTGAAGACGCTTCCTACCTCCGCATAAAAAACATCTCGCTGGGGTACACCTTCCCACAGAAATGGTTGCGCCGTTTGCAGATAGACCATCTGCGCCTCTACGTCAACATCCAGAACCTCTGTACCATCACAGGCTACAAAGGCTACGATCCCGAAATAGGCGCTTTGAACTACAATGTATTGCTACGTGGTGTGGACGATGCGCGCTATCCTTCGCAACGTATCTATACATTTGGCCTTAACTTCAATTTCTAATGAGCCAGACAAATCATTTATCATTTAAAATCTCAATATAGTTATGAAACACAGATTTCTAACCCTTATATCATCGCTCCTTCTGCTTACGGCATGCAGCGACTCATTTTTGGAACGTGCTCCCGAAGGAAACTACGTAGATGTGACATACTACACTTCCGACGATGCACTCGAACAAGCCACTGCACCGCTTTACAACCGTGCATGGTTCGACCTCAACTCCCGCGCCATCGTGCCGCTGGGCAGTAACCGTGCCAACGATAACTTCAGTCGCTGGGGAGCTCCCGAGTTCACCAACTTCAAGGTGACAGCCCTGAGCGAAAACCTTGCCAATGCATGGACAGGTTTCTACTCGGTCATTACAATGGCCAATGCAGTTATCAGTGATGTGCAGACCAAATGTAGCAACAGCGTAAGCGAACGTGCCAAGCGCACAGCCATTGCCGAAGCCCGCCTGATGCGTGCTTGTGCCTACTTCTACATGGTTCGCCTCTGGGGACCGGTTATCATCATCGAAGACAACGACAAAGTGGTTGCCAATCCCATGCAACCGCTCCACCGCGAAGAAGATGTGCTGGAACTCGTTATTCGTGACCTCACTTATGCAGTCGAGAATCTTCCTGAAGTGGCAACCGCCAAAGGACGTGTCAACGCATGGGGTGCAAAAGGCATGCTTGCCAAAGTCTACCTCGCCCGCTCAGGCTGGAAAGGAGGCACACGCGACAACGCCGACCTGGAGAAAGCCAAGGAACTGGCCGCTGACGTGATAAACAACAGCGGCATCAGCCTTTACGAAAACTATGAAGACCTCTTCAAGTATAAGCACAACAACAATCCCGAATCGCTCATTGCCATGCAGTGGGTGCCACTGGGTGATTGGGGCGTATGCAACACTCTGCTTGCCGACCTCGCCGGCAACAGCAAGATGACCGGCGGTGTAAACGTATGGAGCAGCTATCAGGCAAGTATAGATATGCTCCAGCAATATGAGTTGGGCGACACTATCCGCCGCAACGCCACCTTCTGCACACCGGGTACATACTATTCATACATCTGCATTGCCGACGGTGGTTATACTTACGACGGCGCCACCTCTTGCATTAAAAAAGGTGTACCGGGCGGTCCGGACGACGACAACGACGGTTATATCCAGTCCATGAACTCTCCGCTCAACACCTACATCCTACGCCTTGCCGATGTTTACCTGACCTATGCCGAAGCTTGTCTGGGCAACAGCGAAGAACTGGCCGGTAGTCCCGGCCTGGAAGCATTGAACCAAGTGCGCGACCGTGCACGTATCCCCCGCAAGGAACGCGTAACCTTCGAAGACATCATTCGCGAACGCCGCGTAGAGTTCTCGATGGAGTATTGTAACTGGTATGACATGGTATCGTGGTATCACTGGAAACCCGACTACATGCTGAATTACTTCCAGAACCAACACCGCGGCTACACAGTAGACCTCATCGTGAAAGACGAAGACGGTTACCTCCACTTCGGCAAGAAAGAAGGCGACACTTTCCTCGAAGGCATAGAAAATTGGCAGGAACCGGGCGAGAACATCGAAATCCACCACGGCAACATCCTGATGCCTTATCCGGAAAGCGATGTCATCCAGAATCCGCTACTGAACGAAGAACCGGTAGCATACGAATTCAGTGAATAAACCAAGTTATACATTCATTATCTCAAATAACGACTTTAATATGAAATATATACATTTTCCTTTTGTGTTGCTCACCATCCTGTTGGCATGCAACCTTTTCACCGCCTGCAACGATGACGAGGGCGGCGGTGTTCCCGTAATCCACCACATCCGTCTTGTCGACCCCTGTCTCTTATACACATCTCCGAGCCCACGAGACTAGGC
>ERZ1026961.1220-NODE-1220-length-11423-cov-24.042048_pt1 | contig 11423 bp, 7 predicted proteins | sample MGYA00519298_ERZ1026961 | MGnify/ENA primary metagenome ERZ1026961 (study PRJEB26926, sample SAMN06164515) | human gut metagenome | biome: ENVO:00009003; feature: ENVO:2100002; material: ENVO:00002003 | host: Homo sapiens | place: USA | collected 2012 ...
AGAGGAAAAGTTCGACCCTTACAGGCATATCACCGAACAGCAGCACCGCATCGCACTGGAAGCAGTTTTCGGACTGAAAAAGGAATACGGCTACAAGGAACTGGAAGATGCTTTAATCAAAAGCTACACGTCAATAGGTGTAAAGCTGAACCATCAAAAAGCGGTACCGCTCATCACCATGCTTCGCAACAAACGGATGATAGTGCAGGAGAACGGCAGGAAGTATACGTTCATGCCCGACTTCCACTATTAGCCCACACCTTACAATCACTTCACTTTATTCCGAGGGTCTATATATTAGGGATAAAGCGAAGTGGTTGCGGAATGTGGCAAAACCGCTTCACTTTATTACCGTACCCTATATATACGAGAATAAAGTGAAGTGCTTATAGACCGTACTTCATAAAGAGGTATGGGCGAAAAGAGAAATAAACCAATTCAATTATCATTAAACCTATCGTTGTATGGATATACAGACAGCGAAACAAATCAAGATAGCAGATTATCTGCACAGTTTGGGCCTTTCTCCAGTCAAACAACAGGGTATAAACCTGTGGTACAAATCACCACTAAGGGAAGAAACGGAAGCCTCGTTCAAGGTGAATACTGAACGCAACCAATGGTATGATTTTGCACTCGGCAAGGGTGGGAATATCATCGCACTGGCACAGGAACTTTATTGTTCCGACTATGTGCCATATCTCCTGCAAAGAATCGAAGAGCAGACACCCCGTATTCGTCCCGTGTCTTTTTCTTTTGGCAAGCAGTCATCTTCCGAACCGAGTTTTCAACAACTGGAGATTATGCCACTTTCTTCTCCTGCCCTACTCACCTATTTGCAAGAAAGGGGAATAAACATTGTACTGGCGAAAAAAGAATGCAGTGAAGCGCACTTCACCCATAACGGCAAACGGTATTTCGCCATCGTCTTTCCCAACGTGTCAGGTGGGCATGAAATCCGCAACCGATATTTCAAAGGCTGTATCGCACCAAAAGATATTTCCCACATCAGACAGCCGGGAACAGCGAGGGAAACGTGTTATGTGTTCGAGGGATTTATGGACTATCTTTCATTCCTGACTTTAAGATTGGAGGGTTGTCCGAAATATCCCGAATTGGACAGGCAAGACTATATGGTGCTGAATTCCGTAGCCAATGTTTCCAAAGCTCTCTATCCTTTGGGGAACTACGAGCGAATCCATTGTTTCTTTGACAATGACCGTGCAGGGATGGAAGCACTCCAACAAATCCGTATGGAATACGGCAGGGACTTATACATCCGTGACGCTTCACAGACCTACAGCGGATGCAAGGACTTGAACGAATATTTACAGAAACAGGCTGAAAGAAACAGACAAGTCCAGTCTGTAAAAGGGACGCACAGTCAGCCACCGAAAAAGAAAAACGGCTTTCGGTTATAGCCCACTATAACTACACGCTTCGCTTTCGTAGTTGTGGGCTCTCCCGAGAGGATTAGGGCTTTGCCCTAATGACCCACTCAGGGCATTTCTCCCCTGAGAACCCAGAGCAAAGAGTGACCTTCTCTTTAGAAACTCCGCTTATGGGTTGCACCCCTAAGAGCCCCTTTGCGAAAGCGAGCAAAGTAATCTATCGTAAACAATAAATCAGAATAGTAGTATGGCAATAAAATCAAGCATACATATCAAACCTTGCAACACCAAATCAAGTGAGGCTCACAATCGAAGGACTGCCGAATATATGCGTAATATCGGTGAATCCAAAATCTACATTGTGTCCGAACTCTCTGCTGACAACGAGCAGTGGGTAAACCCAGAATTCGGCAATCCGAATTTGCAGACGCACTACGACAACATCAAACAAATGGTAAAGGAAAAGACAGGTCGTGCCATGCAGGAGAAAGAGCGTGAACGCAAAGGGAAGAACGGGAAAATCATAAAAGTGGCAGGATGCTCGCCCATCCGTGAGGGTGTGTTGCTCATCAAACCGGACACCACATTGGTAGACGTGAAGAAATTTAGCGAGGAATGCCAAAGATGTTGGGGCATCACTCCGCTTCAAATCTTTCTGCACAAAGATGAAGGGCATTGGCTGAACGGACAGCCTGATGCAGAGGACAAGGAAAGTTTCCAAGTAGGTGAAAAATGGTTCAAACCGAATTACCACGCACACATCGTATTCGACTGGATGAACCACGACACAGGCAAGAGCCAAAAGCTCAATGACAATGATATGATAGAAATGCAAACTTTGGCTTCTGACATACTCTCCATGCAACGTGGGCAATCTAAATCCGAGACAGGCAAGAAACATTTGGAACGAAATGATTTCATCATCGAAAAGCAGAAAGCCGAACTGCAACGTATTGATGAAACCAAACAACGCAAGGAGCAACAGATAAGTCTTGCCGAACAGGAACTCAGACAAGTAAAATCAGAGATACGCACGGACAAACTCAAAAGCGTAGCCACCGATGCGGCCACTGCCATAGCAAGCGGTGTCGGTTCTCTTTTCGGAAGTGGAAAGTTGAAAGAATTGGAGCGAACCAACGAAGATTTGCATCAAGAGGTTGCCAAACGTGATAAAGGTATTGACAACCTCAAAATCCAAATGCAGGAAATGCAAGAGCAACATGACAAACAGATACGCAATCTTCAAGGAATACACAGTCAAGAACTTGAAGCTAAAGACAGAGAAATATCACGGCTGAACACTCTACTTGAAAAGGCATTCAAGTGGTTTCCGATGTTTAGAGAAATGTTGAGAATGGAAAGACTATGCGCTATCATTGGGTTTACCAAAGATATGATAGATTGTCTTTTGACAAAGAAAGAAGCCATCAGATGCAATGGTAAGATTTATTCCGAGGAACATAAACGAAAGTTTGACATCAAGAACGATATTTTCAAGGTGGAGAAAAATCCAGCCGATAGCGGTAAACTTATGCTGACCATAAACAGACAGCCAATTGGAGAGTGGTTCAAAGAGCAGTTTGATAAGTTACGGCAAAGTTTACGAATATCAGCAGAAGAACCAAGAAAAAGCAGGGGATTCAAATTATAATTGTTTAAATCAGAAAATAAAAGTGCAATTCTGATTGTTTATGAATTGCACTTTTATTTCCTACGTATAAACATAGTAGATATAACACATAACAACACTTCTAAAAATACAATTCATCATCCGTTCGATAGCCTGCCACATAAAACAAACCACAATTTTTACATTGCAATGTAAACTCCCAATCCCATTTAGGGAAGCTACAATAAGACGATTCCAACAAACCGCCACATTGACAACAATATTTATTTTCTGAAACAAAATTTAATTGAATCGGAGAATTTTTACAGTATTTAATAATTCCTCTTTGAGATAATTCCCAAAAACATTCTGCCGTAGCTCTTACGTCATACAAGGAATTATGCATATTATCAAAATCTTTGTGAAATAAGTAATTGTACAATTCCTTTAAAGAAGGGTATTTGTACTTTCTATCAGCCATATTACTTTCAATTTTACACACATCTACAGTAGCTTTCATCGTACAAATAATACATATTCCATAAAACAGTAGATTTATATCATCCTTTGACAACTCTGTATAACGCAAGAGCTCACATTTAAGAACATTTATATCAAAATCCGCATTATGAACTACTATATAATGAACAGCTTTTAGCTGCTCCACGAAATATCTATAAAAATCTCGTCTATCCCATCCTTCTTCTTGTGCCCTATCATTAGTAATTCCATGAATAGAAACAGAAGCATCAGGAATTGTGAAGCAATCTGGTTTCAATATATAATCAGACTCCTTCAATATATCATTATCATAACCTGAAAAGATTTGATAACTTATTTGAACTACGTACGGCCAGTTATCTATATTATCAAAAGACACGTTCAAATCTTGTGCCAGTCCTGTTGTTTCAATATCCAAAACAAGGATTACTGTCTGATATAAATCATAGCGTCTAACACTAGGTCCTATATTTGTCACTTTACAATGGATTATTTCTTCATAATTTAATGCTGTATTATAGCCAAATTCTTGCAAAGATGATAATAAGACCAAAGAAGATATCGTCTGTGGATCATTTTGAGGTAATCCACCAATAAAATTATAATTGAAACCATATCCAGACAAAGAAGGTGGCATTATTACATGACATTTCCATCTCAATTCTATTCGTTTAAAAACGTCTTTATATTTTTCATTTGGCTCAAAAACAATAAAACCTGCATTTTTAAAAAGCTTCTCTGCGTGGCTATTCATTAGTAAGTTAGAAGGCAATTCTTCCACCTTTATCCAAACATGAAAACCATTATTACTTCCAGTACTAATAACCCAATCATATATGCCTTTAATGCCCAAAGATAATAAGACTTGTTTTACAAATTCAGTAGAAGAACAGCCATCAATATCAATGCACCTATACGAATTAGCACCAGAAAGGACACCAATACCTGTCGCGGAATTCCAAAAATAAGATTTCCATTCAATATTATTGTAACAATTCGTTATGTGTTTTCTTTTTCTAAAATAAGTAATAGGTCTTTTAAATTGTTGAACAAAATCATATTGTGACAATGCAAAGTCTGTATTTTCTGTTTTTATCAAATCCAGTTCATCTAAATGAAGTATTTGATAGCTTATCTTATTTGCAACTACATCTTTATATTCACAAATAACCGCATCAGTCCACCAATCCCAATCTTCAAACTTATTAGCCTTTATACGGGCAGAATTTCTAAAACAGAAATAATTACTAAACGGTAAAGCCGTAGCAACACTATCAGTTTCATCATCCATACCACTTGACAAATTAATTGCCTCGTAAATTCTATTTACACCATTTTTAACTATATCAATTTTAAATATAGGTGAACAGTCTTTTTGACATTCAAATATCGCCCAAAGTATATTCTCCTTCAATCCAAGACTAATGTTATATATCTCATTATCATAATATTTACAGAAGTTTTGAAATGTAAACACACGCAAAACACCCTTATTTCCAAAATATCCATTTATGAATGTAACTTGAAATCCCATTGACTTATAAAAATGAGAATACAACGAGAATTTGTCTCTATTACAAATGATTGTGTTGCTTTGCATAACTTATGATATTTTATTTATGGAAAGTATCTCCAATTTATCCATTTCTATATTACATTTTAAATACTTAGCCAATTCTACTTTTATAGAATACTTAATATCCCGCATTTGCAGATTATTATTAGAAAAGTTTATATAATAAACACCAACGGTTCCATTCAGCTTATATTTAACCTCATATTCCATATCGTTTTTATTTTCAAAAATACTAATATTTCATATGTTTTCCAAGAAATGATTTATAATTATACCCAACTATGGGCCAGTGAAGTATTAAATCTTAAATAAAACAAAAAACACCCGACTTTACATTCTTGGGTGTAAAATCGGGTGTTTGTTTTGCAATTTGCTGATTTTCAGTATTTATCGCGGAGAGACAGGGATTCGAACCCCGGGTACCTCGCAGTACAACGGTTTTCAAGACCGCCGCAATCGACCACTCTGCCACCTCTCCCAAACTTCCTTTCAGAAGTGCTTTTGTTGAAAGCGTTGCAAAGGTACGACTTTATTTTAAATATGCAAGACTTTTGAACAAGAAAAATTAAAGGTTTTATTATATTTGCACTCTCAATCGAAAAAAGCATATGAAACTAAAATGTCTTTTCTTACTGTTACTTTTGGGGATATCCTTTTGTGTACATGCACAAAAGCGCCCCGTCATCCTTGAGAAACAGTTGGAAATCATTAGGAAAGAACCTGATAACGGGGATGCCTTAAAATTTCTATGCCAATACTATTTAAATAAAGGAGATTATTCCAAAACCATCACTTACGCTGAGATTATGAAAAACGTAGCGGACAAGACTAAAAATCCTCTACTCCAACTCTATTCATATATCTACCAAGCACAAGCGCAAATGATGAGCGGACGGGAAAAAATAGCCCAAAAAAACTTGAATCTTTCTCTTGAATTAGCAACCAAACTGAATAATGACTCCACCCTTTGTTCCGTCTATGGTAGTCTCGGACTCTATTCAGCAAATATTGAAACCGATTATTACCGTGCCATACGATGGCTTTATAAAGGTATCCAATTGGCACAACAAAATAATTTCCAACAACAATACGCTTTGCTTTTAGGCAATTTAGCAAATATCTATTACCTCAAAAAAGATACAGCCGGCATCAAATACGCATTAGAATGTTATGAATTAGGACACAGTATGCGTAATCCATACATCATTTATTCCGGTGCAGTAAATTCTGCCTATATGTATTTTTTAATGAAACAGAATGAGGAAGCAATGAAATATATCCATGAAGCCGAAACATTGATGCTGGAAAATGATTTCTACGACCAAGCCCATACCTATAATCTCTTTGGCAATATATTATATGATATGGGTGAATATGCTCAGGCTTTGGAATATTACAAAAAAGCTATGAAGGATAAACAGGCGGCACAAACTTCCTCTATTGTCTATGCCCATTTGGGATATGCACGTATACTAATGCAGCAAAACAAACAACCAGAAGCTATTTTATTGTTAAAACAAGGAATAGCTATTTCTTATGCACGCGTCAACGCCATCCATCGCAATGAACTATACGAAAATCTGTCTACCTGCTATGAGCAATTGCACCAATATCATGACGCACTGAAGTATTATAAAATATTCCGTTTGGAAAACGACAGCCTTTTCAACAAGGACAAAGAAAGAGATTTAAGCGAAATGCGATTCAAATATGACTCTGAGCGGCAGGAAAATTTAATAAAACAAAGCAAACTAGATGTAATGCAGAAAGAACAGCGTATACAGCAACAAACATTTATTCTTATTATCACTGTAATTGTTTTAGGGTTGCTTTATTACCTCTACCGCCGTAAAAACAAACTTTATTTAAGTATTGTCAAGCAAAATCAAGAAGCAATCAAAAGAGAAACGGAACTGAATCGCCGTATAAAAGAATTGGAGACCAATGCCCCCTCCATGGTTTCTACTTCCGAAAAGTATGCTTCCTCCTCACTCACCGATGAGAAAAGTTTAGAACTTTTCCGTACATTAGAGCGTATTATGAGAGAAGAAAAAATTTACAAAGACAATTTTATAACAAAAGACAAAGTAGCGGAAATACTAGGAACTAACCGTACTTATTTATCACGTATCATCAATGAGCAATCCAAATTATCCTTCACTCATTATGTAAATCGTTTCCGTATTGAAGAAGCTATCCGCCTATTATCTGACCCCAATAACGAAACTCCGATGAAAGCCATTTCTGCAGAGTTGGGATTTAACTCCATTTCCACCTTTTATAACCTTTTCCAATCCTCTGTGGGAATGACCCCCTCCCAATATAGAAACAAAGTTATGGAACTCCAAAAAGAGCAATAGATTATCTTTTTGCTCTATTTTTTATTCTGAAAACAGCAATTGCCGATATTTATATAGGTATAGAGAGAGATATCTAAGATATTATCCCTTACTTTGCGGTATGAACATTAATCAAAATTTAAATAATACGTAATGAAAAAGAAGTTTTTTTTAAGTTGCCTCTTAATCGTTATGGCATTGCTTCCGGCAGTTGCCCAGATTCAAGATCCGGTACAATTCAAAACCGAGTTAAAGACGATTTCCGATACGGAAGCACAAATAGTATTCACTGGTAAGATTGACGCCGGATGGCACGTTTATTCCACGGACCTTCCTTCGGGAGGTCCTATCTCCGCTACTTTCAACGTAGACAAGATAGAAGGAGTAGAATTAGTAGGGAAGCTCACTCCACAAGGTAAAGAAATTGAAAACTTCGACAAGGTGTTTGAAATGAAATTACGTTACTTTGAGAACACTGCCATTTTCATTCAGAAACTAAAAATAACTGGCGCTACCTATATGATAGAAGGTTATATGGAATTCGGTGCCTGCAACGATGAAAACTGTCTGCCTCCTACTGAAGTTTCTTTCTCTTTCTCCGGAAAAGGAGTTGCCGCTGCTACTACAAGCAAGACTACTGAACCCGCAAAAACAGAAACAGCCATAACGGAAGTTCCTGTAGCGGAAACAGCTACTGCAACTACCGCAACAGATAGTGCTACAACTGCCGCCCTGATCGGCAATGACACTGCTGTCCAAGATTACTGGACTCCGGTTATCCAAGAGTTGAACGCATTTGGCGAAACGACATCACAACAAGACCGTTCATGGATTTACATCTTCTTTGCCGGATTTATCGGTGGATTACTAGCCTTATTTACGCCCTGTGTATGGCCTATCATCCCAATGACGGTAAGTTTCTTTTTAAAACGTAGCAAAGACAAAAAGAAAGGAATCCGTGATGCATGGACATATGGTGCTTCTATTGTAGTGATCTATGTATTATTAGGTCTTGCCATAACCTTAATATTCGGTGCCAGTGCCTTGAATGCACTTTCCACAAATGCTATTTTTAACATATTCTTCTGCTTGATGCTAATTGTATTCGCAGCCTCTTTCTTTGGAGCATTCGAACTTACTCTTCCTTCAAAATGGAGCAACGCAGTAGACAGTAAAGCGGAACAGACCAGTGGTTTGTTAAGTATCTTCTTGATGGCATTCACCCTATCTTTGGTTTCATTCTCATGTACAGGCCCTATCATCGGCTTTTTGTTAGTAGAAGTTTCCACCACAGGTAGTGTGATTGCCCCTGCCATCGGTATGTTAGGTTTCGCCATTGCACTGGCATTACCGTTCACTCTGTTTGCCATGTTCCCATCCTGGTTGAAATCCATGCCTAAATCAGGTGGCTGGATGAATGTAATTAAAGTCGTATTAGGCTTCCTCGAACTTGCGTTTGCTTTGAAATTCCTGTCGGTTGCTGACTTGGCTTATGGATGGGGGATTCTAGACCGTGAGACATTCCTTGCTTTATGGATTGTGATTTTCGCTTTGCTAGGCTTCTATCTGTTGGGTAAGATCAAATTCCCTCACGATGATGATGATGATAAAGTAGGTGTTGCCCGTTTTTTTATGGCTCTTATCTCACTTGCATTTGCTGTATATATGGTACCGGGCTTATGGGGTGCTCCTTTGAAAGCTGTCAGCGCATTTGCTCCTCCCATGAATACACAAGACTTCAACTTATATACCAATGAAGTACATGCGCAGTTTGATGACTACGATGCCGGTATGGAATATGCAAAACGTACCGGAAAACCGGTAATGCTCGACTTTACAGGTTACGGATGTGTAAATTGCCGTAAAATGGAAGCCGCTGTATGGACTGATCCGAAAGTAAACAAGTTGATGACTGAGGACTATGTACTGATAACATTGTTCGTTGATAACAAAACCCCGTTGCCCGAACACATCAAAGTGATGGAAAACGGTAAGGAACGTACACTACGCACGATCGGTGATAAATGGAGTTACTTGCAACGTTCTAAATTCGGTGCCAACGCACAACCTTTCTATGTATTGATTGACAATGAAGGAAAACCGTTGAATAAATCATATTCATATGATGAGGATATAGATAAATATGTTGACTTCCTCCAGACCGGATTACAAAACTATAAAAAATAACCAAAGTGTGTCAAAAGTCGAAGGGGTGTCAAAACTAAATAAACCTATCATTCTATTCATTCAGAATATTCTTTAATGAAAAATATTCTGAAAATCAACGAAAAGGAAAAGACAAACGAAATGATAGTTTTATTCGAGTTTTGATACACTTTCAAAAAGATTTTTGCAAGACCCCTTAATAATTATCTACTATGATCGCCAAACCAGAAAGAGAGCAAATCATTGCCCTTATAAATCGCGAGGTCGTTCCGGCTATCGGGTGCACAGAACCCATAGCCGTAGCCCTTTGTGTAGCAAAAGCAACAGAAACACTAGGTAAAAGACCTGAAAGGATTAAAGCTTTACTCAGCGCCAATATTCTTAAGAACGCCATGGGAGTAGGCATCCCGGGGACAGGAATGATTGGACTACCTATCGCTATCGCCTTAGGGGCATTAATCGGGAAATCCGAATATCAATTGGAAGTCTTAAAAGACAGCACTCCTGAAGCCGTAGCAGAGGGTAAAAAACTAATTGACTCACAAGCTATCTCTATCGGGCTGAAAGAGAATATAGAAGAAAAGTTATATATCGAAATTATCTGTGAAGCTGACGGTGATAAAGCAACGGCCATTATTGCTTGCGGGCATACCAATTTTATATATGTGGCCTTTAACAACCAAGTTTTACTAAACAAACAAACTACCGCCGCCTGCAATGAGGATGCAAAAAAACCGGAGTTGAACTTGCGAAAAGTGTACGATTTTGCCACCACCACACCATTGGATGAAATTCGTTTTATTCTTGAAACCAAACGTTTGAACAAAGCGGCAGCAGAACGTTCTTTCAAAGGAAACTACGGTCACGAATTAGGCAAAATTCTGAAAAGTAGCAAAAGTGAAGAACAAATATTGGGAAGTAATACATTTACCCACATCCTTTCTTATACCTCGGCAGCTTGCGATGCACGTATGGCGGGAGCCATGATTCCTGTCATGAGCAATTCGGGAAGCGGGAACCAAGGAATTACAGCTACCTTACCGGTAGTAGTCTATGCCGAAGATAACCATAAATCAGAAGAAGAATTGATCCGCGCACTGACACTCAGTCACCTAACAGTGATTTACATCAAACAAAGCTTGGGGCGTCTGTCTGCACTATGCGGTTGTGTAGTAGCTGCAACAGGTTCTAGCTGTGGTATCACTTATTTAATGGGAGGCACTTATGAGCAAATCACTTTTGCTGTACAGAATATGATCGCCAACCTGACAGGTATGATTTGTGACGGAGCCAAACCCAGTTGTGCTCTGAAATTAAGCAGCGGTGTCTCTACCGCTGTATTTTCAGCCATATTAGCGATGGAACATAAATGCGTATCTTCTGTAGAAGGTATCATTGATAATGATGTGGACCGTAGCATCCGCAACCTTACCAGAATCGGTTCACAAGGTATGAATGAAACCGATAAACTAGTATTGGATATTATGACACACAAACAATGTGATTAAAGGTATATATAAAGATAAGAGAGCTAAAAACGAATCAGACACGGTGTTTATACAATCCGTGTCTGATTTTATTTCTCACTCCACCAACATGTCTTTATATTGGGTATGCCGGGTAAAAAACATTTTTGCAAAAGAACAAGTAGGACGTATTTTAAGCCCTACGACCGAAGCATATCTCACAGCGGCCTCGGTCAAAGCCTGAGCTATTCCCTGCCCCTCCAACTGTGGGGGAACTATTGTATGAAGGATATCCAAAACTCCGTTCTTTTCATCATATTGCAAATCTGTCTCTTATACACATCTCCGAGCCCACGAGACTAGGCATGATCTCGT
>ERZ1026961.1233-NODE-1233-length-11289-cov-6.375200_pt1 | contig 11289 bp, 10 predicted proteins | sample MGYA00519298_ERZ1026961 | MGnify/ENA primary metagenome ERZ1026961 (study PRJEB26926, sample SAMN06164515) | human gut metagenome | biome: ENVO:00009003; feature: ENVO:2100002; material: ENVO:00002003 | host: Homo sapiens | place: USA | collected 2012 ...
GTCATCACCTTCGCCAAAGAGATTCTGAACCTGATCACGGGCTGAAAGAAGATAAATGACACGGCGCACGGGGCAAGTCACTTCGGCCTGCCCCTATTTGCCGGAAAGGAGAAATGAATGTGAGTGATAACTGGATCGTGCAGAATTTGGAGAATGCACTCAAAACTTGGAACGAAAAGCTGGCGGAGATCTGGCAGCTCATTACGCAGTCGCCGGAGCAGTTCAAGGGCGGCACGATTTGGAATGTGATCGTCGGCATCCACGGTGCGGTGCAAGCCATCGGTCTTGCGCTGCTCGTTTTGTTCTTTGTAGTGGGCGTGATGAAAACCTGCGGCTCCTTTGCGGAACTGAAACGGCCAGAGCACGCTCTGAAAGTGTTCATCCGTTTTGCCCTCGCCAAAGCCGCCGTCACATACGGCTTGGAGCTGATGATCGCCCTGTTCAATATCGTGCAGGGGCTGATCTCCACCATTATGAACGCCGCAGGCTTTGGGGCAGCGCAGAAAACCGTGCTGCCTGCCGAAATCGTGACCGCCGTGGAGGACTGCGGCTTTTTTGAAAGCATCCCATTGTGGGCAGTGACCTTGATCGGCGGGCTGTTCATCACGGTCTTATCGTTTATCATGATCATGACCGTGTACGGCAGATTTTTCAAACTTTATCTCTACACGGCCATTGCGCCGGTTCCGCTCTCGGCCTTTGCGGGCGAACCGTCGCAGAATATCGGTAAGAGCTTTATCAAGAGTTATGCCGCCGTTTGCTTGGAAGGTGCGATCATCGTACTGGCCTGCATCATCTTCTCCCTGTTAGCATCCAGCCCGCCCGTCGTCGATCCCGACGCTGCGGCGGTAACGCAAGTGTGGTCGTATGTGGGCGAGCTGATCTTCAATATGCTGGTGCTTGTCGGCGCTGTCAAAATGGCCGACCGTGTTGTGCGTGAAATGATGGGCTTGTAATTGCTTTCTGCGGATATTCGCAGGAGGCTATTTTTATGTAAGTAAAGGAGCGATATGCTATGAACTCATACGAAGAAAAAAAGCAACGGAGAATCGACTACTACAACGAGAAAGCGGAAAAGTTTGAACAGCAAAGTAGCCAGCTTGCACACGAATCGAGCAAAATGGTTGAGGCGATCCCTATGGGACAGCCGCTTTTGGTCGATCACCATTCCTACAAATCCGATAAAAACTACCGTGACCGCGCATGGGGCAAAATGGAGAAATCCGTGGAGGCCGGTCAAAAAGCGGACTACTACCGCAGTAAGGCCGAGGCCGCCGAGAAGAACACCGCCATTTCCAGCGACGACCCCGAAGCCGTTACGAAGCTGAAAGAAAAATTGCAGCAGCGACAAGACTTGCAAAGCCATATGAAAAAAGTCAACGCCTATTACCGCAAAAACGGCACAATGAAAGGCTTTGAGGGCATTTCCGATGAAAAGGCGGCACAGATTGACGAGAGCGTGAAAAATGACTATTCGTGGATTACCGCCCCTTATGCTCCCTATGAGCTATCCAACAACAACGCGGAAATTAACCGTCTGAAAAAGCGAATTGAAAGTCTTGAACGCCGTGAGGAAACGGGTTTTGTCGGCTGGCAGTTTGAGGGCGGCGAAGCGGTTGCCAATCAAGAAGAAAACCGCTTGCAGCTTCTTTTTGATGAAAAGCCCGGCGAGGAACAGCGCAGTAAACTCAAAAGCTGGGGCTTTCGCTGGTCGCCCTCCAATAAGGCGTGGCAGAGGCAGTTAAACGGCAACGCCATTTATGCCGCCAGGCAGATTGATTTTATCAAGCCCCTTGACGGCAGAACCCCGCGCGAGCTTCAACCGAAGCCCAAAGCCAAAGGCGAACAGGAACGATAACGGGAGGTGATATTTTGGAAGTCAAGATCAACCGTGAAATCCGCAATTATACCGAATCTATGTTTTTCGGTTTGAGTATGCGGCAATTCATCTTTTCCATTTTGGCGGTCGCTGTTGCCGTGGGGCTGTACTTTCTCTTAAAGCCCTATGTCGGAACGGAAACCATATCGTGGATGTGTATTCTCGGTGCTGCACCCTTTGCGGCGCTGGGCTTTATCACTTATCACGGCATGACCGCTGAGCAGTTTCTCTGGGCATGGCTGCGCTCAGAGCTGTTAGAGCCGAAAGAGCTTCGCTTTGAATCATCGAACCTCTACTACGAAGCGCTGAAAGACAAATTGGAGGGAGGAAAATCATGATCAAGACGCTGAAAAACTTGCTGAAACAGGACAAGGAGCGATACACCGTGCCCCGCAAGGTGCAAGATGTGATCCCTATCCGCCGCATCTGGAAGGATGGTATTTTTCAAGTGGGCGGTCGCTTTTCCAAGACCTATCAGTTTACCGACATCAACTACCTTGTGGCAAGCCGCGAGGACAAGGAGCAGATGTTCCTTGCCTATTCGGAGCTACTGAACAGTTTGGATTCCGGGGCGACAACGAAGATCACCATCAACAACCGCAGGCTGAACCGGGCGAATTTCGAGCAGTCGATCTTGATGCCCATGCAGGGCGACGCCTGCGATGTGTACCGCCGGGAATACAATCAAATGCTGCTTAATAAAGCCACCGGCGCCAACGGCATCATTCAGGAGAAGTATATCACGGTGTCAGTCTGCAAGAAAGACATCGAAGAAGCCCGCACCTACTTTGCCCGGATCGGCGCCGACCTGATCGCTCATTTCGCCGCCCTCGGCTCCAAGTGTACCGAGCTGGACGCCGCCGAAAAGCTGCGGGTGCTCCACGACTTCTACCGTCAGGGCGAGGAAGCGGCGTTTCACTTTGACCCGCAGGACATGATGCGCAAGGGGCACGACTTTAAGGATTATATCTGCCCCGACTTTATGGAGAAAAGCAGCGACTGTCTGAAGCTGGGCGAGAAATACTGCCGAGTCCTGTTTCTGAAAGACTATGCTTCATATATCAAAGACAGCATGGTTACGGAGCTGACCGACTTCAACCGAAATATGATGCTGTCGATCGATGTTGTGCCGATCCCCACCGACGAGGCCGTGCGGGAGGTGGAAAACCGTCTGCTCGGCATCGAAACCAACATCACCAACTGGCAGCGCAGGCAGAACGCCAACAACAATTTCTCCGCCGTCGTCCCCTATGATATGGAGCTCCAGCGCAAAGAGAGCAAGGAATTTCTGGACGACCTGACCACAAGAGATCAGCGGATGATGCTTGCCGTTATTACGATGGTCATTACCGCCGACGACAAAAAGCAGCTTGACAGCGACACCGAAACGGTACTCGCCGTGGCACAAAAGCATATGTGTCAGCTTGCCGTGCTGAAATTTCAGCAGTTCGACGGGCTGAACACCGTTCTCCCCATCGGCACACGGAAGATCAATGCGTTCCGTACCCTCACCACCGAAAGCCTTGCGGTGTTCATGCCCTTTAAGGTGCAGGAAGTACAGGACAAGGGCGGCATTTACTTCGGAGAGAACGCCATCTCCCACAACCTCATCATGTGCAACAAAGCAAATCTTCTGAACCAATCGGCGTTCCTGTTGGGCGTGCCCGGTTCGGGCAAATCGTTCAGCGCTAAGGAACTGATCGCTTTTCTTATTCTCAACACTGCCGATGATGTACTGGTCTGCGACCCGGAAAACGAATTTGGTGCGCTGGCGGCGGCTTTGGGCAAGGAAACGGCGACCGTCATTCATATGGCGGCGGGCGGCAAAGATCGTTTGAACGCCATGTATATGGTGGACGGTTACGGTGAGAACAATCCCATCGTGGAGAAATCGCAGTTCATCATATCCCTTGTGGAGCAGATCGACAAGGCCGGTGTCGGCCCGCAGCAGAAATCCATCATCGACCGCTGCACGGCGCTGGTGTATCAGGACGCCGAGCGAACGGGCAAGCCTGCCACGCTTTGCGACCTGCGAAACAAGCTGCTGGAGCAGCCCGAAGAAAAGGCAAAAGAAATCGCCTTGTCGCTGGAACTGTTCACCACCGGTTCACTCGATATTTTCGGACACGAAAGCACCGTTGATCTCGACAAGCGCATCGTCGTATTTGATATTCACGGCCTTGGCGAGCAGCTGAAGCCGACGGGACTGCTGGTCATTACCGATACGATCCTCAATCGTGTCACCCTCAACTGGAAAAAGGGCAAGCGCACCCACATCTTCATCGACGAATTTCATGTCGTTTTTGAAAATGAGCAGAGCGGCATTTTCTTCAATTCCGCATGGCGGCAGTTCCGTAAGCGCAACGGTTATCCTACCGCCATCACGCAGAATGTGGAATACCTGCTGGATTCCGTGCAGGCGAGCACGATGCTCTCCAATTCGGAGTTCATTATCATGCTCAATCAGGCGGCGTCCGACCGTGCCAAGCTCTCGAAGCTCCTGAACATTTCCGACGAGCAGATGAGCTATGTCACCAATGCCGACGCAGGCTGCGGGCTGATCAAGTACGGCTCGGCGTTGGTGCCGTTTATCAACCGTTTCCCCAAAGATACCGAGCTTTACCGCTTGATGACGACGCGCCCCGGCGAGGGCGTGTTCGGCAATGCGCAGAGGTAAAGCCATGCCCGACATCAAGACGAGAGATGCGGTCAAGAAAACGGTAAAGGTGATCGACAAATCGGCGGTAGCCGCCGAGCGGATGAAGGATGCCTATGTCCGCACCAAGGACAAGGCGGAGCACGGCATTTTTGCGGCGGAATCCTCTCCCGAAGAATACGCCGCCGACCGCACTTTGACCGGGACGGAAACGACGGCGCACGAAGGTGTTCATGGGCTGGATAAGGCCGGCCGCAAGGGTGTAAAGACCACCAAGGAGAATATCTCCAAAGCAAAGAGCTATTTTCAGCGAAGAAGAACCGACTTGCCGAAAAAGCAGGCGCAGGACGCCATGCGGCGGGTGCGCCGCTCTGCCGATGCTACGCAAAAGACGATCAAAACGGTGGATCGCAACGGCAAGACCATCAAGCAGACGACAAAATCTACGGGCAAAGCGGCGGTCAAGACCACGCAGAAAACCATCAAGACCGCCGAGCAAACCGCCCGGACGACTATAAAAACGACGCAGGCTGCGGCAAAAACGGCACAGAAAACTGCACAAGCCACGGCGAAAGCCGCTAAAACTGCGGCGCAGACCGCCCGTGCAGCAGCCAAAGCAACTGCGGCAGGCATCAAGGCGGCGGTCAAGGCTACCGCTGCCGCCGTCAAAGCCATCATTGCCGGAACAAAGGCGCTGATCGCCGCTATTACTGCAGGCGGGTGGGTTGCGGTAGTTATCATCCTTGTGATTTGCGTGATTGGGCTGATCGTCGGTTCTTGCTTCGGCATCTTTTTCTCCGGTGAGGACAGCGGCACGGGACAGACCATGCGGCAGGCCGTGCAGGAGATCAACGCCGACTATCAGTCGCAGATCGACACCACAAGGGCAAATGTCACCCATGACGAGTTGGAAATGTCCGGCTCCCGTGCGGTGTGGCCGGAGGTGCTGGCGGTGTATGCCGTGAAAACCACCACCGACCCCGATGATCCGCAGGAGGTCGCTACGGTGGACGACAGCAAGAAAGCCATCCTCAAAGATATTTTCTGGCGGATGAACGAAATATCCTCCCGCACCGAAAGCAAGACTGAGGAGGTCATTACCGAAACTGACGACGGCCACGGGAACATCGTGGAAACCACTACGACGGTCACGCGCACCTACCTTTATATTACGGTCAGCCATAAGACCGCCGAGAAAATGGCAGACCGGTTCAATTTCAACGCCAATCAGCGGCAGCAACTCTCGGAACTGCTTGCCGAGGAAAACCGCAGGTTGTGGTCTGCTGTTCTCTATGGTATTTATTCCGGGGATGATGCCATCGTCAAGGCGGCGCTGTCGCAGGTCGGCAATGTGGGCGGTGAGCCCTATTGGTCGTGGTACGGATTTAACTCCCGTGTGGAATGGTGCGCCTGCTTTGTTTCGTGGTGCTTTAACGAGTGCGGTTATCTTGATACGGGAACCGCCCCGAAATTTGCCGGGTGCGTCGGCGGCGTTGAATGGTTCCGCAGCCGCGGGCAATGGGCGGATAACACGGTTAAACCCGCTCCCGGTATGATCGTTTTCTTTGACTGGAATGACCCGAACGGCGCATCCGGCCCGCAGGACGGCGAAGCCGATCACGTCGGCATCGTGGAAAAATGCGAAAACGGCATCGTCTACACCATCGAGGGCAACTCCGGTGATGCCTGCCGCCAGAACCAATATCCCGTGGGGTATTATGAAATCCTCGGCTACGGGATTTTGAACCCATAGGAAAACAGCCGCCTGATTTGGGCGGCTGGTACATAATTTAGCAATGTTCCTTCGCAATACAAGTAGGTATACAGTGCAGTGAAATCTTCAGACATAATTTTTGCTCAATTCAAACAATATTTTGGCATAAACGTCAACTATATGCTATTGTATAGACAGAAAATTCAGGCTTCAGCTATATATAGCTTGAAACTTGATTTTGCGAGCAGTGGTGGCCACCACAGACAAAAATATTTTTTAGCGAAAGGGTGACAAACTCAATGAAACCAAAAAGACTGTTAGCGTTGTTGATGGCTGTTGTAACGGTGGTATCCGTATTTACGATTTCCGCCAGTGCGGCTAATACCGAGGATACTTATTACACGTATTCTTGGAAAAGCAATTCCCGGTATGACTACACGCCCGCCCGAAAAAAGACGAACGCGACTCCGGTTTATCTCAAAACTCAGGAGTACACACTGCCTTATAACGGATATTATGCCAAAACATTATATGGCACAGGCTCACAGAGCGCGAATCGCTCCGCTTCGGCTTCGGAGTATTGGATTAACAACTATACCGCTTATGTAATTCGAGCAAACGGTACTTCGGTTTCTCAAACGGGAAAATACGTACGTATCCGTGGCCATTATTCTGACACAACTTATTCGTGGGGCGATTGCCAGATTGCTTGGAGCCCAGATACAACCAATGCTTCCAATTACACCTATCTCAACTAAATAGTCAGATGTTGCTGTGTGCTGAAAAGCACACAGCAACATGCTATTTATACGTTACATAAACTTAGAATTCTGAATCTATTTGAATGTAGATTTTTATATAATCTTGTAAATCAACTCAATTTAGGAGTTAATATTATGAACAAAAAAGCTATAATCTGCACGGTTGCAATTCTCATTCTACTGATCGGTGCATCGGTTATTTATTTTATCATGGATCGATCAAGTGAAGCGGAAACGGAAAATTCATCGTCTATGTCAAACATTGAACCCGAAAGCACAAATTCTCAATCAGCGATGCCAAGTGATTCACAGGCGGAAAATGAATCGCAAGAAAGTGCTTCTGAAGCAGCTTCATCGGAAATAAGCTCACCGGAAGCTGATGCGCTTATAAAAACTTTTGCAGAAATAGGGGAACCCTATACGCTGCACAGTCGGTATTATAATCAAGGCGAAGCAAAAACAGAAGATGCACCGTGGCTCGGCTGGGATGGCGACTTAGAGCTTTGTATAACTGATGCTATCGTTAAAGAATATGAGGAAAGTGATATTAAATATAACTCGGATAGTTCTATCTGGGCAAGATACGCATCCGACTTTGAAGACCCGTGCATACTGCATGTAGAATTATCCCTTAAGAATGTTGATGCAGAAAACAAAAACGGCGTAAAATATAAATTCAACGCCAATATGTTTGTACTTAGCGCGTATGAAGATCTCCTTCCCGAGAATCAGAACAACCCGGAGGGGTATACAACCGTCGGAAATTATTATTCTGCATACGAGACCTATTTTGATCCACACGGTCCCGGAGACGATTACTGGAGCTTTGAATTACAGCCGGGCGAAACACAAAATTTCACAATAGAGTTTTTGATCGACCGCGTATATTTATCGCAAAAAGATCCGTTCTTGGCTATTACCCCCGGCAGAGAAATCTTTTACGGCGTTATGCTGCGTGATTTAGCAAAATGAAAGGATAGCCCACATGAAAAGTCTTAGGCACTTTCTGCAAAATGAGCTCTACAATTTATTTCACAGCAAATCATTTCTATTTGTGCTGCTGATTTTACTTTTAATCGTAACAGCAGATGATATTTTGGCTTATAAATCATATAAAGATAATTTACAGCTTACTCTTACAACTGTAGACTTGCAGGCAGACGGCACTTTTGCCGAATACCCTTTCCTGCAAATCTACACTCTTTATAATTCGTGGATCGGCGGTCGAGCCAATGAAACGCTGCCGATGGTTTTCTTTTATACGATGCCGGTTTTTGTCGTTATCCCGTACAGCTGGTCTTATCTTGCGGAAGAAAAGAACGGATACGACCGCATTATGGCATCGCAGCTTGGAAAAGCTTCTTACTTTTTAGGAAAATATGTCTCCACATTCCTTTCAGGGGTTTTAACGGTTTTGCTGCCGATGCTTTTTAGCTTTTTGCTTGCGTCATGCCTTGTGCCGGCTTATCGCCCGGATATAAACTTTGCCTTATATTATCAAGTAAGCGCAACTAAACTGCTCGGAAACCTCTACTACGCTCACCCGTTATGCACAGCTTTCCTGAATATGCTGATGATCGGTATATTTGCCGGTGCATGGGCAACGATTCCGCTTGCACTTTCATTCTTTGAAAAGAATAAATTCGTGGTCCTTTTTGCGCCGTATCTTGTGTTGCTGTATATCATCGCATCTTTGCAAAAAGCATCCGTATATCGCTCATTTACCGAAACCTCTGTTCTAAACTACATTTGGATGACCAGTTCATCGTCCAATCAATCTATCGTGGTCTATACGATTATGACGGTTTCACTCATTCTTCTGCCGCTCGTTATTGTTTTGGAAAGGGGGAAAAACGCAGATGTTTATTAAATTTTTGGATCACGATTTGCGCTACGGCATAGGGCGCGCTAAAAAGCGCTTAATCGTTACATTTATTATGTTTTTCTTCCTTTCGATCTATCATTTCTGGACGCTGCGCATTTTTGAGCTCACCGATCCGCAATATTTGGAATCTCCTGTTACAACGGCAGACTATTTCTTGGCATTGATTGGCGGCTGCGGTAAAGTAAATTTGATCTCCGGCGCAGAAAACGATTTCGTAATGCCGACGATGTGGTTCGTATTCGTCTTATGGATGCAATTTACTTCTCTATATTATCCGTTTGCAGAATTAAACGGCATAGGCAAACAGCTAATGGTGCTCTCCGGCAGCAGAGGAAACTGGTGGCTTGCAAAATGTGTTTGGACAATCATCAATACCATTACAAACTATTTGATCGTTTTTGCAGCCAGCACGATTGCCGGATTATGCTTTGGTGCAAAGCCGAGTATGCAGGCAAATTGGTATGTTTCGAGAGAGCTCTACATGAAAGCAGACGATTTAACAAGCAGTACCACTTGGAATATTTGGCCGGTATTTTTAATGACCGGCTTCACCATGATCGTACTCGCATTGGTACAGTTGATCTTATCTCTCATTTTGAAACCGGTACAAAGCTACTTCGTACTTGCCGGCTATTTATTCGCAGGCGCCTATATTCAAAGCCCGGTGTTTTTCGGTAACTATGCCATGGGCGCAAGAAACGCACTGCTTGTGTCAACCGGTCTGACCATGCCGTTCGGTATATTATTGGGAATATGGCTCGCTGTGCTTAGTATCGGTATAGGGTATTTTGTGTTCCAATATCGAGACATTCTCGGCTCAGACCTATCGTAGTCATGAAAAGGAGTAAGCCTATATGGAAATCGTAGTAAATCATGTTACAAAAACGATCAAGAATATTACCGTCATTGAAGACGTCTCGCTCACCCTTACAAGCGGTACGATCTACGGTCTGCGCGGTGTGAACGGCTCCGGTAAAACTATGCTTATGCGGCTAATCGCCGGGCTGATCCGCCCGACGGAGGGTACGATCACGATTGATGGTAAGGTACTTGGAAAGGATATTTCTTTTCCGCCGGACATTGGTATGCTGATTGAAAACCCGGCATTTATCGATCATTATACGGCGGCACAGAACTTAAAGCTGATTGCAAATATTCACCGAAAAGTCGGGGAGGAACGTATCTGCGAAGTGTTGGAGCAGGTCGGACTCGGCGCGGATGATCCGCGAAAATACAAGCAGTTTTCACTCGGTATGAAGCAGAGATTAGGCATTGCCGGAGCAATTTTGGAATATCCTGCGCTGCTTCTGATTGATGAGCCGACAAACGCACTGGATACAGACGGCATAGAAATGGTGAGAGATCTGCTTCTTGAGCAAAAACAGCGGGGCGCATTGGTTATTCTGGCTTGCCATGATTTTTCTGTTCTACGTGAGCTGTCCGATGAAATTTACCTTGTACGGGAAGGACGTGTAACGCCGTATGAAACGCAAGATAAGAGTGAGTAAAACGCTTTCGGTCATTCTTTTGTCCGTTGCACTGGTGCTTTGTGCATGGCGCATCTGGTACGTTAATGCAACAGCCTATTCATTTGAAACGCAGGAATACGGCATCGGCGAATGGATTCCCCTAAACGGTGACTTTTTCTACTCAAAAGAAGAAAATACCAATGGATATTCTGTTCGTGTTCGTGAAGCTGAAGTAGTGCGTTATGAAGATTTTATGCAGCGATTCGGCAAGCCTGTCGATTATCTTGCAGAAAACACACAGCATGACGTAGTTCTGTTGACCGTAGATTTCAAAAATGAAAACAATACGGACGGCGGCGTTTTTATCCGCGATTTTAACCTATTGAATGAAGCGCAGTCCGCTTACTTCAATAAGAGTGAAATCTATATGAAAATTGCAAACCCGGATCTTAACTCAAAAGCAGATGGCATCTCTGTGATGCCCGGAACGGAAGCTTCTCTTTATATGGTCTACCCAACATCCGGCCGTGCAGATGGCGTGACTTACCTTGAGGAACAAGCCGGAAAAGAGCAAATCGTTATGTACCTAAATGTCAGCTTGTACCCAGTGAAAAAATGCGTGCGTATGGTTCTTCCGATGCCGTAAAAATTAAAACCGCCTGCTCATGTATCAAAATTAGATACATAGCGGGCGGTTTTATATGGAATATGAAATAAGAAGTTATCTTACGGGTTGTTGTATTTCATTAGGTGTTTTATATAGTAATACGCTTCTAATGGCAGTAAAGTTTGAGTGACTGATCGGTAGGCTCTCTTGATTATCCAACTTAACTTCTGCATCAGCAAAGCAAGTCACATGATCTATATTTACAAAGCAGCTTCTGTCTATAAACTGTCTCTTATACACATCTCCGAGCCCACGAGA
>ERZ1026961.1240-NODE-1240-length-11264-cov-5.263806_pt1 | contig 11264 bp, 7 predicted proteins | sample MGYA00519298_ERZ1026961 | MGnify/ENA primary metagenome ERZ1026961 (study PRJEB26926, sample SAMN06164515) | human gut metagenome | biome: ENVO:00009003; feature: ENVO:2100002; material: ENVO:00002003 | host: Homo sapiens | place: USA | collected 2012 ...
GATCTACACACTGCATATCGTCGGCAGCGTCAGATGTGTATAAGAGACAGACCGTGAACAGTGCCAGGCCGATACTGTCGAATATGAAGAACGTATTGTGCAGATGGATGAGATGTTTACCGAAGAGGATGACCCACAACAAGGCCAGTCCGGTACAAATCAAGTAAATGGGATCCGTCATCCAGCCCGGGGTGACGTCCAGCAACAGGTCGCGTATCGTACCGCCGCCAATGGCCGTCACAAAACCCACCACATACGCTCCAAACCAGTCGAACCGCTTGGCCGAGGCCAGGCGTATGCCACTGATGGCAAAGGCAAATGTGCCAATGAAATCGAGTATCTGAACAAATGTTGGCATTATCACTTTGAGAATTAAAAATTATAAATTATAAATTAAACATTGAATAAGTGTGTATTTTCAACAGACACTCTGAAAATAATAGGCAAAGTAACAAATAATTTCCCTAAGAAAACGTATTTTTGTCGTATCATTTTTCACCAACTACGACAATGAGAATAACAATCGTATCGGGCGCACGCCCCAACTTCATGAAAATAGCCCCCATCTGCCGCGCCATCGACGCCGCCAGAGAGGCAGGAAAGAACATCTCCTACCGCATCGTCTACACCGGTCCGCAGGATGACACCAGCCTGGATGCCTCGCTCTTCTCCGACCTTTCCATGAGGAAACCGGATGCCTACCTCGGTGTCACCGGACACAACCACTCGCAGGTGGCAGCCTCCATCATGCTCGCCTTCGAGCGGGAGTTGGACGGGCATCCGGCACAAGTCGTACTGGTGGTAGATGACATGACCGCCACTATGAGCTGCTCCATCGTCGCCAAGAAGCGCGGACTGAAGGTGGCGCACGTCATAGCCGGCACACGCTCTTTCGACATGAACATGCCCCGCGAGGTGAACCGCACCATCGTGGACGCCATTTCCGACTATCTCTTCACCGCCGGCATGGTGGCCAACCGCAACCTCAACCAGGAGGGCATGATACCCGAATATATCCACTACGTGGGCAACATACTGATTGACACCATCCGTTTCAACCGCCACCGCCTGGTGCAGCCCATGTGGTTCTCCAGCCTCGGCCTGCGGAAAGGGAACTACCTGCTGCTCACCCTCAACCGCCGCGACCTGCTGGAGAAGAAAGCCGTACTGCACTCCCTGCTCCAGACCGTCATCGAGAAGGCCGGCGGCATGCCTATCGTCGCCCCGCTACACCCCTACGTGCAAAAGGCGGTGAAGTCGCTGGAAGTGAATGCTCCCAACCTGCACATCCTGCCTCCGCAGAGTTACCTGCACTTCGGATTCCTCATCAACCAGGCACGGGGCATCGTCACCGACTCGGGAAACATCGCCGAAGAAGCTACCTTCCTCGACGTCCCCTGCATCACCCTCAATACCTATGCCGAGCATCCCGAAACCTGGCGCATCGGTACCAACGAGCTGGTAGGCGAAAATTCCTTCGCCCTCTCCGCCTCGCTCGACAAGCTGCTGCACGGAGAATGGAAGCACACCACCCTGCCCGACCGCTGGGACGGACGAACGGCGGAACGCATCGTACAGACACTACTGAACGGCAACAATTCATAATCCTCCATAAATTCTATCCCAAGCTTGCAAACGTCTATCCCAAACCTACGGACGCTTATCCCAAGCTTGGGCTTTTCTATCCCAAGGCTTGGGATAGAACTTTCTCCATACGTTGTGCAACTTTATCCTTTATATCCGGCAACTTTTCTATAAGGATTCTGTACGTTTTTTATCTGTATCCGACAAACAAGACATACGACTTTCACGTTCATTTAACCATATCTCCCGTTTCTTTAGTCTATATTTGCTTCTTGATTAACCTTAATTTGTTAACTTTGCGCCCGAATTATCTGTAACTTATGAAGCAAAGATATACAATTTACGCCCTTTTCCTGCTGTCACTGTTCGTCTCCATCAGCGCATCCGCCCAGATAAAGGGTGTCATCACAGACTCCCTCACGAACGAACCGCTGATGTACATCACCGTACAGTATGAAGGGAAAGGTGTAGGCGGCATCTCCAACGCAAACGGTGAATACCAGGTGGAAACCCGCAAAGGCTGGGATGAGCTGACGTTCTCCGCCGTAGGCTATATCACCAAGAAAGTAAAACTGAAACCCGGCACCCGGGTGCTGAACGTCAAACTGCAATCGGATGACATCATGCTCTCCGAGGTCGTGGTGAAGCCCAAAAAGGAGAAATATTCCCGCAAGAACAACCCCGCCGTGGAGTTCATGAAGAAGGTCATCGAGAACAAGAAGGCGCTGAAACTGGAAGAGAACGACTACTACCAGTACCAGAAGTACGAAAAGATGAAGATGTCGCTCAACGACGTCACCCCTGACAAAATGGAGAAAGGCATCTACAAGAAATTCTCCTTCTTCAAAGACCAGGTGGAGGTATCACCCAAGACCAACAAAATGATTCTGCCCATCTCCATCAAGGAGACGGCCAGCAAGACCATTTTCCGTAAAAGCCCCAAAAGCGAAAAGACCATCATCGAAGGTATGAACTCCGCCGGTATCGAAGAGTTCTTCAACACCGGAGACATGCTGGGGACCATCCTTACGGACGTATTTTCCGACATCAACATCTACGACGACGACATCCGCCTGCTGCAACGCCGCTTCGTCAGCCCCATCGGCCGCGGAGCCATCAGCTTCTACAAATACTACTTGATGGACACGCTCATGGTGGATAGGCAGGAGTGCGTGCACCTCACCTTCGTTCCCCAGAACCCACAGGACTTCGGTTTCACGGGGCACCTCTACGTGGTGAAGGACTCCACCTATGCCGTGAAGAAATGTACCATGAACCTGCCCAAGAAGACGGGTGTCAACTTCGTGGAAAACCTCGACATCGTGCAGCAGTTCGAACAACTGCCCGACGGAAACTGGGTGCTGACCGATGACGACATGACCGTGGAACTGCACTTTGTGAAAGGCATCCAAGGCCTGGAAGTACAGCGGACCACCAAGTACAGCGACTATCAGTTCACAGAGATAGAACCCCGCCTCTTCCGCCTGAAAGGAAATGTCATCAAGGAGGCGAACATGCTTGCCAAGAGCGACGAGTATTGGGCGAAAGTGCGCCAAGTGCCTCTCACCAAGAAGGAGAGCACGATGGACGTATTCATGAACCGTATCGAACAGATTCCCGGCTTCAAGTACGTCATCTTCGGAGCGAAAGCCTTGATTGAGAACTTCGTGGAAACGGGCAGCAAGAAACATCCCAGTAAGTTCGACTTCGGTCCTATCAATACAATGATAACCAGCAACTACGTCAACGGCACCCGTTTCCGTCTGAGCGGTATGACAACCGGTAACCTCGACCCGCATTGGAGCCTGAGCGGTTACGGCGCCTACGGAACCAAGGACAAGAAATGGTTCTACTCCGGGCAGGTGGCCTACTCCTTCAACAAACGCGAATACGTATTGTGGGAGTTCCCGAAGCACTACATCGCCTTCAAGTACACCTACGACGTGATGTCTCCCATGGACAAGTACCTCGCCACGGACAAGGACAACTTATTTGTCGGCTGGAAATGGACCACGGTAGACCAGATGTCCTACATGCGCGATGCCACGCTGACCTACGAGCTGGAAACCAATACCGGCTTCTCCGTACAGGCCATGGCACGCCACCGCAACGACCAGCCTGCGGGGCAACTGCAATACTGGAAGAACAACGGAGAAACACCCGGACAGTGGGATGAAAAGAATACGCTGGTGCACGACATCACCACTACCGAGCTGGGTGTGACCCTGCGTTACGCTCCCGGCGAAACCTTCGTCAACACCAAACAGCGCCGCGTGCCCGTATCGTTGGATGCGCCCACCTTCACCCTCTCCCACACCGCCGGATTCAAGGGCGTGCTGGGTGGAGAGTACAACTTCAACCTGACGGAAGCCAGCATCCGGAAGCGCTTCTGGCTCGGCTCGTGGGGCAAGCTGGACGTAACGGCACGTGCCGGTGCGCAATGGAACACCGTTCCCTTCCCCCTGCTGAACCTACCGATGGCAAACCTCTCGTACATCACGCAGAACAACGAGTCCTTCAACCTCATCAACAACATGGAGTTCCTGAACGACCGTTACGCCTCCCTCAACCTAAGCTACGACATGAACGGAAAACTCTTCAACCGCATCCCGCTCATCAAGAAGCTGAAGTGGCGTGAGATGTTCCGCATCCGTGGTCTGTGGGGCACGCTGACGGACAAGAACAACCCATACAAGAGCAACAATCCCGACTTGTTCCTCTTCCCCATGCGCGACGGTGTACCCACCAGCCACGTCATGGGCAAGACTCCCTATGTGGAAGCCAGTGTAGGTATCTACAATATCTTCAAGCTGCTCCACATAGAATATGTACGCCGACTGACCTATACGGATATACCGGGAGTGAAGAAGGGCGGTATACGCTTCATGATATTAATGATTTTTTAAGAGTTACATACTATGCAACCATTAGCAGAACGGCTTAGACCAAGAACATTAGATGAATATATCGGTCAGAAACATTTAGTGGGACCGGGTGCAGTGCTGCGTAAGATGATTGATGCAGGACGTATCTCTTCGTTTATCTTATGGGGCCCTCCGGGAGTGGGAAAGACAACCCTGGCACAGATTATCGCCAACAAGCTGGAAACCCCTTTCTATACACTTAGTGCCGTGACCAGCGGTGTGAAGGATGTACGCGACGTGATAGAGCGTGCCAAGAGCAACCGCTTCTTCTCGCAAGCCAGTCCCATCCTCTTCATCGACGAGATACACCGTTTCAGCAAGTCGCAGCAAGACTCGCTGTTGGGAGCCGTGGAGCAAGGCACCGTGACGCTGATAGGCGCCACCACGGAGAACCCTTCGTTCGAGGTCATCCGCCCGCTACTATCCCGCTGCCAGCTCTATACCCTGAAGTCACTGGAGAAGGACGACCTGCTGGAACTGCTGCAACGCGCCATCACCACGGACACCGTGCTGAAGGAACGGAAAATAGAACTGAAAGAAACCACTGCCATGCTCCGCTTCAGCGGAGGAGACGCCCGCAAGCTGCTCAACATCCTCGAACTGGTGATAGATTCCGAAGCCACCGACCCTGTCCTCATCACGGATGACATGGTGACCGAACGCCTTCAACAGAACCCTCTTGCCTACGACAGGACGGCGAGATGCACTACGACATCATCTCCGCTTTCATCAAATCCATTCGCGGCAGCGACCCGGATGGCGCCATCTACTGGCTGGCACGCATGGTAGAAGGCGGTGAGGACCCTGCCTTCATAGCTCGCCGCCTCGTCATCTCCGCTTCCGAAGACATCGGACTGGCCAACCCCAACGCGCTGCTACTTGCCAACGCCTGCTTCGACACGTTGATGAAAGTGGGATGGCCCGAAGGACGTATCCCCCTGGCAGAAGCCACCATATACCTTGCCACCAGCCCCAAGAGTAATTCAGCCTATATGGCCATCAACAATGCCCTGGAACTGGTACGCGAAACGGGCAACCTCCCCGTCCCCCTGCACCTGCGCAATGCGCCCACCAAGCTGATGAAGCAGTTGGGCTACGGCGAGAAGTACAAGTACGCCCACGACTACCCCGGCAACTTCGTCAAGCAGCAATTCCTGCCCGACGAATTGAAAGACCGCCGTATCTGGGAGCCACAACTCAACCCTGCCGAGCAAAAGCATAAGGAACGGATGCAGCAACTCTGGGGAGAGGAAAAGAAATGGTAAACTATCAATTCAAATTAAAAATTGAAAATTAGAGATTAAAAGTCGGATACAGAAAATCCCCACAACAAATAACTCATAACTCATAACTCCATGAATATAGTAGTATTAGACGGCTATGCCGCCAACCCCGGCGACCTCTGCTGGGACGAATTGCAAGCCTTGGGCGAGTGCACCATCTACGACCGCACCGCCCCTGCGGAAGTATTGGAACGCGCCGCTGGTGCAGAAATCCTGCTGACCAACAAAACCGTGCTCACCGCCGAGCACATGGCGGCACTGCCCGAACTGAAATACATCGGTGTGCTGGCTACCGGATACAACATCGTAGACACCGCCGCTGCCAAAGAACGCGGCATCATTGTCACCAATATTCCCGCCTACAGCACCGACTCCGTTGCCCAGATGGTCTTTGCCCATATTCTGAACATCACCCAGCAAGTGCAACACCACTCTGAAGAGGTGCACCGGGGCCGCTGGACAGCAAGCAAGGACTTCTGCTTCTGGGACACGCCTCTCATCGAACTGCGCGAAAAGAAGCTTGGAATCGTAGGCCTGGGCCACACCGGCTTCACCACCGCCCGCATCGCCATCGGCTTCGGTATGAAGGTATGTGCCTACACCTCCAAGACCAACTTCCAGCTTCCTCCCGAAATCCGCAAGATGGAGCTGGACGAGTTGTTCCGCGAATGTGACATCATCAGTCTGCACTGTCCCCTCACCGACTCCACCCGCGAGATGGTGAATGCAGAACGGCTTCGGTTGATGAAGCCCACCGCCATTCTCATCAATACCGGACGCGGCCCTCTCATCAACGAACAAGACCTTGCCAATGCACTTAACAACGGTACCATCTATGCCGCCGGCGTAGACGTACTCTCGCAAGAACCTCCCCGTGCCGACAATCCGTTGCTCTCCGCCCGCAACTGCTACATCACTCCGCACATTGCCTGGGCAAGCACCGCCGCGCGCGAACGCCTCATGCAGATTATGCTCGAGAACATCAAGGCCTACCAAGACGGCAAGCCGGTGAACGTAGTGAATAAATAAGCAAACAACATGGGAAAGTCCGCCGTAAAAGGTCTGTTCTACATCTGTCTGATAGCAGCGACATTCGTCTTGGCCACCATCACCATAATGGCAGCCTTCTCAGGAAATGTAGCTCCGGTCGATTCCGTCATCATGCCATTACTGGGGCTGGCAGTGCCCGTACTCCTGATTGTCAATCTGATAACGGCACTCTGCTGGGCATTGGCCCGTAAGCGCTGGGCACTGGTTCCGCTGGTGGCATTCTTCTGCAACTGGGGATATCTGACGTCTGTCTTCCAGCTCCATCTGCCGAAAGACAAAACCCCGGCAGGCAAGTATCTGAAGATAGCCACCTACAACATACACAACTTCGGAGGTGAGATTACCGGTTATTCCTGCAAGGAGATAGCCCGGTACATGCAGCAGGAAGGCGTGGATGTGCTGTGCTTCCAGGAGTTCGGAGACAACAGCGATTTCCCCACAGACAGCATACGGCGCGTACTCTCGCATTGGTCACACGCGCTCATCCCTTCTGAAGACTCCGTCAAGGGCGTACTGCCTATCGCCGTATTCAGCCGCTATCCATTGGCGAACCACCGTTTCATCACTTACCAGCACAGCTCCAACTGTAGCATGATGTGCGATGTAGTGATGGGTACGGATACCATACGTCTGATAAACAACCACCTGCAGACCACCAGCGTTAGCCAGAAGCGCAGGAAGTGGGAACGCGAGCTGGCCACCGACGACACCCGCCGCGAAGTCCAGGCAGCCAAAGATGCCGCAGGCACCCTGCACGAAAACTTCATGAAGCGGGCCACGCAGACTTACGTCATCAGCCACTACGCTAAGACCAGCCCCTATCCCGTGCTGCTATGCGGCGACTTCAACTCAATACCTTCCTCCTACACCTACCATCATTTGAGGAAAACCCTCAAAGACGGATTCCGCACTGCCGGAAACGGATACATGTACACCTACCGCTATGCCAAACGCATGTTGCGTATTGATTACATCTTCCACTCCCCTAGCTTGAAGGGTATCGAATACTACTCTCCGGACCTGGATTTGTGCAGCGACCACAATCCAGTGATTATGGAGGTTGAAATACAATAAAGTAAAGAAAGCCAAAAATAATAAGGGCTGTCCCGGAAATCCCGGAACAGCCCTTGCCTTATCATATTCTGCCATTCAACGGAGGTTATCTGCACCCGATTAGTTGAACACGTAACGGATACCGACTTGCAACTTCCAGCATTCGCTGTAGTTCTGATAGGTGTCGTAAGTCTTGGTAGGATATTCACCGTTCACCTTATACATGGAGAATACCGGAGTCAGGTCAGTGGCGCTCTTCACCCCTTCATACTTCAGGATTCGGTTGCTGTTGGAAACGGTATTGGTCTTGGAGATACCCCATTTGGAGTTGATGAGGTTACCCACGTTCATGATGTCAAAACTCAACTGGAAGCAATGCTTGGTCTTGCCAATCTTGAATTCGAAATCCTCCAGCAGACGGAAGTCAAAGCGGTGCACCCACGGAGCGCGGGCAGCATAAGCCTCGGCATACTGTCCTTTGTGATTCTTCAAGTACGAATCCTGCTCTACGAATTTCCAGAAGGCAACGCGGTCTTCCTCTGTCTTGAAGTTGATTTCACTATCGTCCTTCGGAATGTACATCAAGTCGTTGTTGATACCATCGCCGTTCATGTCGTTGGTGTAGCAGAAGCTGTAACCGCCGGAAGAATAGCCGGAATAGAACAGATTCAGGTGTGTGCCGCGAAGCAGGCCTTTGTGTCTGAAGGGGATGTAGTAGCCCACAGAAGCAATCACCTTATCGGGAACCACATACTGTGACCGTTGTGCATCCACATAATTGGAACCATCAATCGTGTTCAATCCCTGCCAAGTGGAGATAGGGTCGCTGCCCGGAAGACCGGAAACTTCTTTGGACTCCGTGTGCGTATAGGCCAGCATCAGCATCAAGTCATCCACCGGCTGGGCATTCACCGTGATGTTTGCCGTATAGCCGTAGCCTTTGGATGTATTGTCGAGTACCACGGCATTCTTGCCATTGTAATGCACGAAGTCGCCTGCATATTTCACATTCTTGTCGGGGTTGTCATAAAGAGAATAAGAGTACACCATGCGGTTATCCGCACCATTGAAACGTTGCATACCCGTATGCAACAGTTCCGTAGTTGTCACGTCTTTTCCATCAGCGCCCTTGACGGTGGTCAGCTTATTGTACTTCCATTCGTCGGGGTTCTTGATATTGATGTTGTTGATGGTAACGGCATTCACATTCTTCGTGAACATGAACTCTCCCGTCACGGTCAAGGGGAAAGATACGGGTACCTGATAGTCCACCGCGATAGACGACTTCCACACCTGCGGCATCTTGAAGTCCTGAGCCACACCGGAAATCTTGCTTCCCGCCACGTGTTTCTCAATCGTGGTGGGGAGGTTGAACTTGTCGATTATCTGGTTCATGTCCGTAATCATGCCGCCTGCCAACTGGTCCAGACGGGAATCATGGCCCACCACCTTTCCATTGTCATATTGGGTCTTAAAGGTAACGGAGTTCTGTACCATAGAAGCATTGGTCGGCATATTGGTGAAGAAAACCAACGGCAGACGTCCGGTAAACACACCCGTACCTCCACGTACTTTCAGCGACTTGTCCTTGAACACGTCCCAAACGAAACCTATACGGGGAGAAATCTGCCATCTGGAATCCGGCCACTTGCCAGTGTCGATGTGCTGCCCGTCGAAGTCAAGCTCATAGATGGCATCGTTTCTCTGGAGGTCGTCGTTGTCGAACATCAAGTTGTCGAAACGGATACCGTAGGTCAGTTTCAGACTGTTGCCGAGGTTCCATTCATCCTGGGCATAGAAACCAAGCTGGTTGAAGGTAACCTGAGCATTGGGGTTGGCCACACCGTTGAAGCCATAAGTCAAAGCGAATGATTCGGGAGCTGCGCCACTCAGGAAATCTTCCAGACTGTTATAGCGGTAATATCCCGTACCGTTACGCATATAGGCGTTGTTGGCAAACTGGTGCTCATAGCTAAGACCTGCCGTCAGCTTGTGGTTACCGGTGAAGAAGGTGAAGTTATCGGTAATGTTCGTAATCTTGTTCTTCACACCGTTGTTGTAGGTGAACAACTCGTAACCGGCGCTCATGTACGGTTCCAGAATCTGGTTTCCATTCTCGTCCTTGCCTGCCATGATGTCGATGAAGGGGAAAGGAGAAGAATTGGTGCCGCGCATGTCCTCTATATTGGTGTAGGTGAACAGCAACTGATTGGAAATCTTATCGGTGAAGCGGCTGTTCAAATCTGTCGCCCAAGACTGCACCTTGTTGTCCATGGAATACATGCTGTTGGCAAACGCCATAGACTGCGTACCTACGCGATAAGTATTGTTCAAGCGATATCCCGTATCGGAAGAGTTACCGTTCGGGGCATTCCAAGCCGTATTCTTCGTATTGTTGTAGCGGAGGCTCAAGCGATGGCGGTCCGTGATGTTCCAGTCGATGCGGGCCAGAATCTTGGTGTTCTCCTCGTCAGCAGGAAAACTTGTGTAAGAGCCTGCGTCGTAGCCGTACTTGTCCTTCAGATGGTTGTACACCTTCTCCATATCCGACTTCAGCGTACGGGACACCATACCTTTTGCCTCTTCACCGTCCTCACGCGCGCGATACTTTATAACCTCTCCCGGAGTCTTCTCCTTTTCGTAGTTTACGAAGAAGAACAGTTTGTTCTTGATGATAGGACCGCCCAGCGTGAAGCCGTAGGTAGTCTTGGACTCGTCGGAACGTGCTCCCAGGTCCTCGCCGTTGATGCGGTTACCGCGCATGTCCTGGTTGCGGTAATAGGTATAGGCAGTACCTCTGAACGTGTTCGTACCACTCTTGGTAATGGCGTTGATGCCGCCGCCTATGAAGTTCGTCTGGCGCACGTCGAAGGGAGCCACCACTACCTGCACCTCTTCGATGGCATCCATGGAGATGGGGTTGCCGCCGCCGGGGAGGTTGGAACTAAGTCCGAAGTTATTGTTGAAGTTGGCACCGTCGATAGTGAAGTTCGTGGAACGTCCGTCACCGCCGGCAAAACTCATGCCGTTGGCATAGGGAGAAAGGCGGGCAATGTCACTGATGCTGCGGTTCACGGTGGGAAGCTGCGTTATCTGTGCAGAAGAGATGTTGGTAGTGGCACCCGTCTTTTCAGCAGTGAACTTGGTCTTGGCAGCCGTCACAATCACTTCGTTCAGCAACTCGGAAGATTCACTCATCTCTACGTTCAGGTTGTATACCTCACCCAGCTGAAGGGTGATGTCCTTATAAATAACCGTCTGATAGCCGATATAGGAAATCTCCACCCGGTAGGGACCACCAGTGCGCATACCCTGGATAGAATCTGTCTCTTATACACATCTGACGCTGCCGACGATATGCAGTGTGTAG
>ERZ1026961.1246-NODE-1246-length-11233-cov-5.111558_pt1 | contig 11233 bp, 9 predicted proteins | sample MGYA00519298_ERZ1026961 | MGnify/ENA primary metagenome ERZ1026961 (study PRJEB26926, sample SAMN06164515) | human gut metagenome | biome: ENVO:00009003; feature: ENVO:2100002; material: ENVO:00002003 | host: Homo sapiens | place: USA | collected 2012 ...
ATCGTCGGCAGCGTCAGATGTGTATAAGAGACAGCATGAGCGCCTGATAGGCGTAGGAGCCGATACCCTCCTGATTGCCGGTCTTGCCGTAGCTGACGCGGAACTTAAGCTCCGTATCGCTGTCCTTCATGAAATTCTCCTTGGAGATGTTCCAGCCCAGCGACACCGACGGGAACCAGCCCCAGCGGTTGTCGCGCGCGAATTTCGACGAACCGTCGGTGCGCAGCGTGGCCGTCAGCACATAACGGTCCTTGTAGGAAAACGTCGCACGGCCGAAATAGGACTCCATGGCGTAATTGGAGAGCGATCCCGAATAGGCGTCGAGCGAAGAGGCCACGCCCACCACGTCGAACGAAGGCGAGGGAAATCCGCTGCCGTCGAGTTTGGCCGACCGTGTGGTCACCTTCTGGAACGAATGACCCAGCATGGCGCTGAGCGAGAAGTCGCCGAACTTGTCGTTGTAAGTCGCGAAATTCTCCACGAGGATATTCTTGATCGTCCGGTTGTAATCGACGATACGGCCCACGCCCTTGCCGTAAGGGTGGTTTTCGTTGTAGTAGGTGTAGTCGTAAATCTGCGTGATGTCGGTATTGACCGAAGATTTGAAGGCGAACTTGTCCTTGTACTTGAACGTAGCGTAAAAATTCCCCAGATAACGCATGTTCTCGATATAGGCCGTCTCCTCGTCGAGAATCTGCATCGGGTTGTGAAACACCAGCTCGTCGGTGCCGCCCACGTAATAGTCGCCGTTGGGTTTGTAGGGACGGTCGAAGGGCCGCTGCTGGATGCTGCGCCCGATGATGGTCGTGCCGGAGTTGGCTCCCGGAATCTGGTGGTTCTTGATATAGTTGCCCGAAACGTTGGCGCCGACTTCGAGCCACGGCGTGAATTCATGGCTGATTTTCACCTTGAAGTTCATCTTCTCCATCTTGTTGGTGCGGATCACGCCCGTCTGGTGGTTGTAATTGGCGCCGACATAATATCTGGTCTTGACGTTGCCGCCCGAAAACGACACGTCGCCGTTATAGAACGTTCCGGTCTGGAGAATCAGATCCATCCAGTCCGTGTCGGGCAGCGTGCCGAACGGATTCTGAATATGCTTCTTGAAACCCGAATCCCCCGGTTTGTAGCCGTACTGGCGGTTGTAGTTGTCGACGCCTTCGTTGAAATCGCGGACATAAAGCCCCGAATCGGCCATTTTGATCTTCCCCACGTTGGCGAAGCGGGTGACTCCGGTGTTGAAGTTGAGATGCACCTCCGATTTGCCCTCCTTGCCCGACTTGGTGGTGATAACGATCACGCCGTTGTTGGCGCGCGAACCGTAAATGGCCGCCGAAGCAGCGTCTTTCAGCACCTCGATCGACTCGATGTCGCTGATGTTGAGCGTCGCCAGCGAAGACATGTCCTCGCCGAAATCGACCAGATTGGCGTTCGTGTTGGTGATCGGAATGCCGTCGATCACATAGAGGGGTTCGTTGCCCGCGCTCAGCGACGACGATCCGCGGATCACCATCCGCTCGCCGCTGCCCAAGTTACCCGAACCGGTCGAAGTCGTCACACCGGCCACACGGCCGCTGAGCAGCTGCGTCGGGCTGGCGACCTGCCGCATGTTCGACTCGTTCATCTGCACCTTGCTGATGGCGCTGGTCACCAGCGAACGGCGCTGGGTGCCGTAGCCGACGACCACGACCTCTTCCAGCTCGGATGTGTCCTCGCGGAGCGTCAGGGTCAGCATCGTCTTGGCTCCGAGCGTGATGGTCTGGGGCGTATAGCCGACGAACGACACGCTCAGCACCTCTCCTTCGCGGGCCTCGATGGCAAAACGGCCGTCGATATCGGAGCTGACGCCCGTAGTCGATCCCCGTATGACGACGCTCGCGCCGACCACCGGATTCCCCGCAGCATCGACGATGCGTCCGGCATACCGCTGTCTGGCCGCCGATAAGGCCGGGGGGGGGTTGACGCCGCCCTTCCGGTCGGCCAGATAGACCTTTCCGTCCTTGATCTCGTACACGATGCCGTCCGCATCGAACAGCTGACGGAGCACGCTCTCCAGTTCGGCCTGTTTCACGCTGACCGAAACCCGCTTGTCGGGATTGATCGTCGGCCGGGTGTAATTGAACACCAGACCGGTCTGCTGCGTGATCTGTCCGAGCACTTTCTCCAACTTGGCGTTCTGCATGTCGAGCGTCACGCGCTGGGCCGAAGCCGTCGCGCAGACCGCCGACAGAACGACTGTCAGAAACAGTAGTCTAAAATGTTTCATGAATGGTAGTTTAAGGTTGTTGTTAATAGTTTTTCGGGAGGAATCGGAAAACCCGTTCCCGTGTCCTCTGAATAATTGACACGCGAACGGGCGAAAAGAATGAGTCCGGAGGTGAAAAAAATCGTCTACATGCCGATAACGATCGTATCGCCCTCCCGTGTAAAGCGCATGGGAGCGATGCGCTGCAGCTCGGAAAGAATCTCCCGAAGCGACGAATCGTGGGTCGTCAGCGTAAAATAATAGTCGTACGCCCGCGGATCGGTCACCCTGAACGTCACGTCGTACCAGCGGCCGAGCGTGCGCAGCACCTCTTCGAGCGGCGTGTCCCTAAAGGAGATGATCGACTTGCGCCACAGCGAAGCTCCCGACGTATCGACATGGTCCAGACGGCCCTGACGGGTCGTCCGGTCGTAAAGCAGACGGTCGGAGGGCGCCAGCAGGAACGAATTCCGGCCGTCGGACATCGACACGCTGCCCGCATCGAGCGATACGGCGATCAGCGGGCTGTCATCGTAGGCCTGCACGTTGAACTCCGTTCCGAGCACTTCGATCTGCGCGCCGCCGAGTCCGACGACGAAGGGCCGCACCGGATTGTGGCTGACGCTGAAATAGGCTTCGCCGTCCAGCTCGACCCGCCGCATCGAAAAACCGAATTTTTCGGGATACCGCAGCCGCGTGTCGGCATTCAGCCAGACGCGCGTGCCGTCCTGAAAGACCATCTGCATCCGCTCGCCCTTCGGAACGTAGATTTCGGCATACTCCGGCGCCGAAAAAATGCCGCCGACCTGCCGGTCGAGACGGATGCCGACGCCGAGCACCAGCAGGCAGGGAATCAGCACCGCAGCGACACGCAGCGCAATGCGCCGGCGGCGGCGCCGGACCAGCGCCGCACGGATGCGGCGGTAAATCGCTTCGGAGGGAATCCCCGAAGCAGGCATCCGCTCTCCGGTTTCGAGCATGCGGGCCTCCTCGTCGATAAGCCGCGACAATTCGGCGGCGCCTTCGGCCGAGGAGAACCAGCGGGCCACCTCGCGCGCCTCCTGCGGCGTAGCCCGTTCGTCGAGGACTCTGCGGATCGTATCTCTGTCAGGTCGTTTCATAGGCTGCGAATCATTACAAGCAGGGTTATCATCTTTATTATCGGGCCGATCGAAAGCCGGAGCGACCGGAGTCCGTCGGCGTAATGGGTCTTCACGGTGTTTATCGAAACATGCAGTTTTTCGGCGATCTCCCGGTTCGAACAGCCGTCGCGCTTCATCATTATCACGGCCCGCTGCTGGCGGGGCAGACGGTCGATGGCCTCGCCCAGACGCCGGTCGATATCGCGGCTTTCGATATACTGGGCCAGCGTGTCGTCCTGCTGCTGACGGAGCTGGGCGATGACGTAGCTCTGCTCCAGCACCCGGCCGTTGTGGCGGATATAGTTCAGGAGGTAGTTTTTGGTCATCGTATAGAGGTAATTGCGCAGGCTGACCGTCACGGACAATCCGCCGCGCAGCTCCCAAAGCCTGACGAAGACGTACTGCACAGCGTCTTCGGCCGCCCCGGTCTGCTTGATCATCCGCAGCGCCAGCGAATAGAGCATGCCGTGGTAACGCTCGTAAACCAGCGTGAAAGCCTGCTCGTCGCCGCCTCGGATCCGCTCGAAGAGTTCGCACTCGTCCGCGACGGTCCCGGAAATATGAAAATCCTCGTTCACCCTTACAATGGAGTATGGTTATGTACAAATATACTGCATTGCTCTTATCCGGACAAGCCGGGCGGCTGTTTTTTCACCATCGTCCCATCGTTTGATTCCCCCTTCGTTCATATAGACACCCCGATTGGGGAAACGGGTGACCCGCCGCATAAAAAATCTCCGCCCCGCCGTACGGAGGGAGCGAACCGAGGGGCTGCGCAGGCCCGGCGGAGGCCGCAAGACGAGGCGGACTAACAATTCGTAACCCCAATCGTGAAAAAGAGCGCGGAAGAATGTCTGTTTTCAGAAATTAATCGTATATTTGCTAACAGATTGACACCTCCCGCACCGGAAATTCATCAAACCATAAACGGATATGTACGGAAAAATCAAAGAACATCTGCAGCAGGAACTTGCCGAAATCAAGGCTGCAGGGCTATACAAGAGCGAACGGGTCATCGAATCGCCGCAGCGTGCGGAGATCGAAGTTGCAGGTCGTAAGGTACTTAATTTCTGCGCCAACAACTACCTCGGACTTTCGGACAACCCGCGGCTGATCGAAGCCGCGAAACGGGCCATGGACAACCGCGGCTACGGCATGTCGTCGGTGCGTTTCATCTGCGGCTGTCAGGACATCCACAAACAGCTCGAAAAAGCCATAGCCGACTACTTCGGCACCGAGGACACGATCCTCTACGCCGCCTGCTTCGACGCCAACGGAGGCGTCTTCGAACCGATTTTCGGTCAGGAGGACGCCATTATCTCCGACTCGCTGAACCATGCGTCGATCATCGACGGCGTGCGTTTGTGCAAGGCCGTGCGCTACCGCTACGCCAACGCCGACATGGCCGAGCTGGAGGAGTGTCTCAAGCAAGCGCAGGCGCAGCGTTTCCGCATCATCTGCACCGACGGGGTCTTCTCGATGGACGGCAATGCCGCACCGCTGGACAAGATCTGCGCACTGGCCGAGAAATACGACGCGCTGGTGATGGTGGACGAGTGCCACTCGGCGGGCGTGCTGGGCAAAACCGGCCGCGGCATCACCGAACTCTACGACCTGCGCGGTCAGGTGGACATCCTCACCGGCACGCTCGGCAAAGCCTTCGGCGGCGCCGTAGGCGGCTTCACGACGGGGCGCAGGGAGATTATCGAGATGCTCCGCCAGCGTTCGCGCCCCTACCTCTTCTCCAACTCGCTGCCCCCCGCCGTCGTCGGCGCCGGAATAGAAATGTTCCGCATGCTGGGCGAAAGCAACGAACTGCACGACCGTCTGGTAGCCAACGTGGAGCACTTCCGCGAAGGCATGATGGCCGCAGGTTTCGACATCAAACCCACGCAGTCGGCCATCTGCGCCGTGATGCTCTACGACGCCAAGCTGTCGCAGGACTTCGCCGCCCGGCTGCAGGACGAAGGGGTTTTCGTGACGGGCTTCTACTATCCGGTCGTGCCGAAGGGTCAGGCCCGCATCCGCGTGCAGGTCTCCGCAGGCCACACGACCGAACAGCTCGACCGCTGCATCGCCGCCTTCATCAAGGTCGGCAAAGAATTGAATGTCATCAAATAAAACCCTCAAGCCTATGCCGAAAACATCCTTAGACGCGATTGACCGCAAAATCCTCAAATACCTGATCAAGAACGCCCGCATGCCCTTTCTTGAGATCGCCCGCGAATGCGGCATCTCAGGCGCCGCGATCCATCAGCGCATCCGCAAGCTCGACGATTCGGGCGTGATTCTGGGCAGCCGGCTGATCGTCGATCCCAAAATGATGGGCTTCGACGTCTGCGCCCACATCAGCATTACGCTCAAGGACCCGCAGCTGCTCAAGCAAACCGTGGAACAGCTCAAGGAGATTCCCGAAATCGTGGAAGCGCACTTCATCACCGGTTCGGGCAATATCCTCGTGAAGCTCTACTGCGTGGACAACGAGCACCTTATGCGCACGATTTTCGACGGCATCCTGCGCATTCAGGGCGTCTCCTCGACCGAGACCCAGATCTCGCTGCAGGAAGCGTTCCAGCGGCAGGTGAACATCGATTTTATCGAGGAATAGCATCCGGCGGAGAATCATCCGCTCTCCCCGCACGACGGAGACCCGATCGGGTCTCCGTTTTTTCGTGCCTGCGAGGGAACGGGTGCAACCCGATTCGTTATCATATCCCGGAAAAACCCGCCGAACCCTGATTTTCCGTACCTGCCGGGCGCCAGAACCGACGCCCTGCAATATACCCCGAAAACCGCCCGCCCCGGCCAAACGCCGAACCTGCCGGCACAAAAGGAAAGCACCCCGCCTGAAAACAGGCGGGGCACCCCGGCAAACAATTGTTTAACTGATGATTATCCCGGAAGCCTATTCGGCGGACGAAGCCGGTGCTTCCGATGCGGAGGAGGAGTTACCCTCACTTGACCCTTCACTCTCAACCTTACTCTCCTCCTTTGCGGATTCTCCGGCAGTCGAATCCGTCTTTCCCGCATCGTCAGCCGCCGATTTCTCCTGCGTGTCGGCAGCCGGAGCCGCAGCTTCGGTCGCCTCTTTCTTTTCGGGCTGCTGGGCGCAAGCCATCGCTCCGCCAGCCATCAGCAGCAAAGCTGCCATCGTTACAATTGTCTTTTTCATCGCTTTTAAAATTAAAAGGTTCCTTTTCACTTCTTCGGTTCGGATATGTCTCATCAACCGTTCTGACAAAATGGAGTTCAAGCGGCGTGCCATCCGGATAAAAAACGGCAAACCGCTGATAAACAGCGGTCGGCAAGGCATGCCGGAATCGTCCGGAGTGTGGAAAGGTGTGGAATCGCGCTACAAGGTGTGGAAATAATCCACACCCGGCGGCTATTCGATGCCGTAAAGATGCAACTTGTTGTAGAGGGTCTTGCGGTCGATGCCGAGCAGTTTGGCCGCCTGCGACTTGTTGCCCCCGGCCATCGCCAGCGCGCGGCGGATCTGCCCCTCCTCGCCGGCCGGATTGCGCAGCGGCACTGCAGGAGTTTCGGGGGCCTCGGACAACTCGGCGGGCAGTTCGCGGCAGGTGATATAATCCCCCGTGCAGAGCAGCGTCGCGGACATCACCGCGTTCTTCATCTGCCGCAGGTTTCCGGGCCAGTCGTAGCGGGTCATGGCCGCGGCGGCCTGCGGATCGAAGCCCACGATCCGCTTGTCCAGCTCCCGGTTCGCCGCGTCGAGAAAGAAGTCGGCGAAAAGCATGATGTCCCCGCGCATCTGCCGCAGTTCGGGCATGCGGAGCGTGAATTCGTTGATGCGGTGATAGAGATCGGCGCGGAACGCGCCGCGCGCGATGGCGGCTTCGAGGTCCTCGTTCGTCGCGGCGATCAGCCGGATATCGACCGGAATTTCGCGGCTGCCGCCCACGGGACGGATGCGCCGCTCCTGCAGGGCGCGGAGCAGCTGCACCTGCGTTTCATAGCTCAGGTTGCCGACCTCGTCCAGAAAGAGCGTGCCGCCGTTCGCGGCTTCGAAGGCGCCCGTCTTGTCGCCCACGGCTCCCGTAAACGAACCCTTGACGTGGCCGAAAAACTCAGAGGCGGCCAGTTCGCGCCCAATCGCGCCGCAGTCCACGGCTACGAAAGGCTTTCCGGCGCGCCTGCTTTCGCGGTGAATCAGCTGGGCCACATGCTCCTTGCCCGTGCCGCTGGCGCCGGTCACCAGCACCGACATGTTGGTCGGCGCAACGAGCCGGACATATTCGTAAAGCCGCTGCGCGGCATCGCTGCGGCCCTCGATGTAATTGGGACGCTCCTCCCGCGGTTTCTTCGCCGAAGCGGCGGGAACGGGAGGCTTCTCACTGCCGGCAGCCGGGACGTCGAGCGCTTCGCGGATCTTTTTCAGCAGTTCGTCGGGATTGACCGGCTTGGCCACGTAATCCCGCGCGCCGAGCTTCATGCAGCGCACGGCGTTCTGTATCTCGGCGTAGCTCGTCATCACGATCACCGGAATCTCCATATGCTGCCCGGACATCCACTGCAGCAGGGCGATGCCGTCCTCGTCGGGCAGGCGCATATCGCTCAGCACGAGCGAGAATCCGCCCTCCGCGAGCGCCGTGCGGGCCGCCGCGACGCTCGCCGCCGTCTCGGTCCGGAAGCCCTTTTTCGAGAGCCACGTCTTGAGCATCAGGGCGAAGGTAATATCGTCGTCTATGATTAAAATCCGTTCCATACTCAGGGCAAAGATACCTTTTTTTGCGCTTCCGCGACAATCGCGTGGATATTTTCCGCCGCCGCGCCGATCTCGCCGCGCAGGGCGTCGGTCAACGGACCTTCCCAGCTTTCGGCCGTGCGCAGCGTCGCGGCAATGCCGGCCGCCCCCAGCATCGTGAAGATCGGCAGCATTTTATGCGCCACGGCTCTCAGCGCCGCGACGTCGCCGCTTTCGAGCGCCTCTTCGAGCAGCCGGCAATTCGCGGCGCTCTGTTCGGCGAAGGATTCCAAAATCCCGCGCGCCGCCTCCGCATCGTCGCCCGCATAGGCCGTCAGGGGGCCGAAATTCACACCGTCCTCCGAAACCACCGCCGCATTGTCCGCCGCACCGTCCGCTTCCCTCTTGCCGAGATGCTTCCCCGCACTGACGGGTTCTCCCGCGCCGACGACAATTCCCGCAGCGCTGCTTTTCTCCGCGCCTTCCGCATCCTCTGCGCTTCGGGCCTTTCCCGCGCCGCAAACGGCGTCCAGCACGGCAATCAGCTCGTTGGCCGTAAACGGCTTGCGCAGGCACCCCGCGAAGCCGCGGTCCGAGAAATCCCCGGCTTCCAACTCCCCGCGTGCCGAAACCGCCACCACGGGAAGCGCGGGATTCACGCCGCGCACCGCCGCAAGGACGCTGAAACCGTCGGCCGACGGCATCTGTATATCGGTCAGCACCACGTCGAAGCCGCCGTCCGCGACCAGTTTCGCGGCGTATTCGGGGTACTGACAGCACTCGGCTCCGACACCCGCCTGACGGCACATCGCGGCGGTCATTTCGAGCTGCAGAGGATCGTCGTCGATCAGCAGCGCCTTCACGCCGCCACGCACCGCCGGCACGCACACTTCTGCAGGCCGCAGTTTGCGGCCGCATCCGCCCGAAACGGGTCCCACCGGGATCGAAACGATGAATTTGCTCCCCTCGCCCAAGCGGCTTTCGAGCGATATGGTCCCCTCCAGCAGTTTCACGAGCCGATCGACGATCGACAGCCCCAGTCCGAATCCATCGACGCCCTGCGCCGAGCGCAGACGCACGAATTCCTGAAAAATCCGCTCCTTCTCTTCGCGTCCGATGCCGCGCCCCGTATCGCGGACCGAGAAGACGAGCCGGCCCTGCACCACGTCGACACGGATCGTCACCGAGCCTTCGTCGGTAAATTTCAGGGCGTTGGAGATCAGGTTGTCGGCGATCTGCCGGATACGGAACGGATCGCCCGCCACCTCGCGCCCGGCCGCCGGTTCGACGTCGAGCGTCAGCCCGATGCCCTGCGCCGCGGCCTGCGCCGCAAATCCGGCGCGGATCGTTTCGAACAGCTGCGCCGGGCAGAAGGCGACCTTATCGACGTCCACCTTGTTGATGTCGAGCCGGTAGAAGTCCAGCAGGCTGTTCACCAGCGCCAGCAGATGTTCCGACGACTCCTTCATGTTGTGCAGATACAGCTCTTCGCGCTTGTCGCCGGTCAGGCGCGAAAGCAGGTCGATATAGCCCATCACCGAACCCAGCGGCGCCTTGATGTCGTGCGTGATGGCCAGCATCAGCTTCTCGCGCGCCGCCAGCAGCGCTTCGTTGTCGCGGTTGGCCCGCTCCAGCGCCCGCCGGTAGCGGTTGCTGCGGTTGATGTCGCGCCACAGGATGCCGACGAACAGCAACATGAGCACCACGGCCGCGACGGCGATTACGCCCAGCGTCAGCGACGAACGGCGGCGGATGGCCTCCGTCTGCTCGAAGCGGTTCATCAGAAAAGCCGTATCCTCGGCTTCGAAATCCATGATAAGGCGGTATATCTTCGTGTTCACCAGCTCGTTGCTGTACCGCAGGCGCATCCCTTCGTTCCACGCCCGGTCGTAGATGCCGATGCGGTCGCTGGTCACCCGGTCCTGCAGCGTCCGCAGCACCACCGCGATCGTATCCTTCACCTCCGGCGCAGGCAGCGAATCCACGACCCGTTCGTGGCGGGAAATGATCATCCCGGCCTCCTCCTTCGGCGGGCTGAACAGGTCGGCGAAGCGACGGAAGAACTTGCGCTTGCGCCGCGGGACGGTCACCGTATCCTGCACGACCACGCGCGAAGCGACGGTGTCCGCCGCCCGTACGACGACGCTGTCCCCGCGCGCCGCGCTGTCCGCCGGACCGATCAGCTCGCGGATATTCTTGTCCAGCAGGCTGGACGTGGCGGCCGAACGGATCGTCCGCCGCAGGCTCATCGTCCGCCGCTCCTTGTCGGCCAGAAGACGCACGATGCTGTCCAGACGCATCGTCTGCAGCGAATCCTCCGCAGCGGTCAGCCCCCGCAGCGAGTCGATCAGGCCGCGCACGGTGCGCAGCTCGCGTTTGTAACGGGACTCGTAGGACTGGTATCCGGCGATCATCAGCTGACCGTAACTCTCGGCCTGATAAAGGTGATAGAGCGTCTGTCCCGCGACGCTGCGTTTGGTATGAAGCAGGGAATAGCTGCCGTCGGGAGTCGAAAAACGCACCACCGTCCGGTAGACATAGCCTACCGAAAGGACGCAGACCGCGATCAGGATCGCATATCCCGCGAAAATCTTGGTTTTGACGAATTTCGACTCTTTCATGCCTTCAAAGACAAGGGATGCGGAGCGACATTCGGCGGAAATCTACGTTTGCACACTCCCCGATCGCCGGACCTTTCCGGACAAAGATACGAAAAACCCGCGAATCCGGAATCTCTTTCGTTCCCGAAGCGCAAATCCGCCCCGTCCCGAAAACATACCGGGCCGTACGACATCGTACGGCCCGGTATTTTCAGCGATCGCGGTGCGGACTAATACTTGTACCGAATCCACTTGTAAAGTTCCTTGAACGTCGGCTTTTTGCCGTACATGAAGATTCCCACGCGGTAGATCTTGGCCGCCAGCCACACCATCGCGGTAAACGAGGCGTAAAGGATCGCCAGCGAAAGGATCACCTCCCAGAGGGGAATGCCGTACGGAATACGCGCCATCATCACCACGGGCGACGTGAAAGGGATCATCGAGAACCAGAAGGCCATCTGCGAATTGGGGTCGTTGATGACGGTTATCATCACCAGCAGGGCGAGGATGATCGGAATGGTGACCGACTTCGGCTATATCC
>ERZ1026961.1257-NODE-1257-length-11151-cov-4.428262_pt1 | contig 11151 bp, 8 predicted proteins | sample MGYA00519298_ERZ1026961 | MGnify/ENA primary metagenome ERZ1026961 (study PRJEB26926, sample SAMN06164515) | human gut metagenome | biome: ENVO:00009003; feature: ENVO:2100002; material: ENVO:00002003 | host: Homo sapiens | place: USA | collected 2012 ...
ATAAGAGATGTACTTCTGTCCCCGACGATGAAGCCTCTCCCGAACGAAAACTAAGAAAATAACGGGGCTTTGACAGCTTTTGCCGGGTTTCGTTAATCCAAATTTACCCCGAAAAAAGGGGTTTACGACAAATTTACGACAAATGACTTCGAGGACAAAGGCGGATTTTTACGACAAATGGCTGTCGTAAACACCGTGAATCGAAAATCGTTAATCCAGTGGCTTCATTGTAGTGGCTACATCGTAAAAACGGCAAAAAAGCCTTATAAAATGGGTGTCCACAGTTGTTTACGACAGGAAAATCCAAGCTATTTACGACAACGAAAACAGAGCCTCAATCTTACGGTTGAGGCTCTGTTTTTTACTCGAAAATCGTATCCTTTTCTGATTTCTGTTTTTTCGTATAATGAAGATGTCAGGAGGTACAACAGATGAAGCAAAAGGATTTTCATATATATTTAACCGAGCAGGAACGCACTCAGGTCGTAGGTGCTTTGATTGAACTCAAAAACAGCCTTATAGCACAAGGCAGATATACCGACGCAGTAGACGAGGTGCTGATTAAAATTACGAAGGCCCGGAAGAAGCACATTGCCGTCCGTTACATTTGAATAAGATAGCGAAGCCGCTTGTTTCTCTTATTTGAGAAGCAGGCGGCTTTTTTAAAAGATGTCAAACTGTAAAACCATAGCGATATGCAATCAGAAAGGCGGCGTGGGCAAAACCACAACAGCGGTTAATCTCGGTATCGGTCTTGCTATGCAGGGCAAAAAGGTACTCCTTGTGGACGCTGATCCGCAGGGAGATTTAACCACCTGTCTTGGGTGGCAGGAAACAGACGAGCTTTCTAACACGATTTCGGATAAGCTGTTGTCCGTTATAATGGATAAGAATGAAAATCCGTATGACGGTATTCTCAGGCACGAGGAAGGCGTGGACTTAGTTCCGTCCAATCTTGAATTATCGTCAATGGAAATGAGCCTTGTCACCGCTATGTGCAGAGAGATGGTAATGAAAAATTACCTGAGTGAAATCAAAAACAGCTACGATTATGTTCTCATAGACTGTATGCCTTCGCTCGGTATGATTACCCTTAACGCTCTCACGGCGGCAGACAGCGTGATTGTACCCGTTCAGGCTCAGTATCTTCCGGCGAAAGGAATGACGCAGCTTCTCACAACTATATCCAATGTGAAGCGGCACTCAAATCCGCAGCTAAATATTGACGGGATTCTCTTAACGCTTGTGGACGGAAGAACAAACCTTGCTAAAAGCACCGTAGACGCATTGCGGGGGCAGTTCGGAAGCCATATCCGCATTTACCGGACAACCATTCCCATTGCCGTAAAAGCCGCAGAGGTAAGCTCAAAGGGCAAAAGCATTTATGCCTATGAGCCAAACAGCACGGTGTCTAAGGCTTATGCCGACTTCACAAGGGAGGTGTTAGCCGATGGCAGGCAGAAAGAGCGACTTCGTTCTACCAACGAAAGGACTCGATGACCTGTTTTCTACCCAAGAGGAACGGGACGAGGCGAAGCTGCAAAAAATCAGGGATATTCCGCTGACTGAAATCGACGATTTCCCCGACCACCCTTTTCAGGTACGGGAAGATGAGGATATGTTTCAGCTTGTAGAGAGTATCAAGGAGCGTGGCGTAATTACACCCGCAACTGTCAGGCAGAAAGAGGACGGCAGATACGAACTTGTTTCAGGACACAGGCGAAAAAAGGCTTGCGAGCTTGCCGGATTTGAAACGCTGAGATGTGAAGTTGTTGAGTTGACGAAAGACGAAGCGACGATTTTAATGGTGGAGAGCAATTTTCAACGGTCGCAGATACTTCCCTCGGAGAAAGCTCACGCATATAAAATGCGGCTGGACGCTATGAAAAGACAGGCAGGCAGACCGAGTAAAAATAATTCTGCAACACTGTTGCAGAATTTCGGTGGCAAGACCACTCGTGAAATTATTGCCGCAGAAAGCGGCGAAAGTCACGAACAAGTCCGAAAATATATCCGCCTTACAAACCTTGTTCCCGAACTGCTTGAATTTGTGGACGAGGGCAGGATTAAAATGCGCCCCGCCGTTGAGCTGTCCTATCTGAACGAGGACTGCCAGAGGGATTTGGTGGACGAAATCGACCTAAACGACTGTACCCCGTCCCACGATCAGGCAATCCGTATGCGGAAGTTTTTTGAAGAAGGCAAGCTGACTACGGAGGCGATCTCTGCGATTATGAGCGAGGAAAAGCCGAATCAGCGTGAGAAGATTGTTTTGCGTGGGGACAGGGTGCGAAGCCTGATCCCGAAAAATATCCCCATCAACCAAACGGAGGAGTATGTCTGCAAGGCGCTGGAGCATTACAACAAGTTTCTGCGTAACCGTGCCGAGCGTGACAGCAGGTAAGGCGGAGTGCGTTTTTTTCTTCCCCTTCCTCACACTCCAACCCCTGAAACTACCTGACTATCCGAAAGAATAAATCTATCTCTCCTGATTACAGCTATCTCACCTAACTCAATCTATCTCAGGAAAACGCACCATTCCAAAACACAGGAGGTATGCCCTATGATGTAAGATTACCCTTTGTTTCACACCTTTGCCTGAAACGCTGTTTCGCATTACAATGGCGGCAGAAAAGGAGTGAAGCGCAATGAAAATCAAAACAATCGCTTTTTTAACGGCTCTTTTGCTGGTCGTGCTTGCAGGCTGCAACAATGCCCCGCTGAATGAAGATAAGCCGCAGCCGTTTTCTTTTTCGGAGAGTGTTCAAAGCACCCCTGAATCCGAAGCGCCTGCGGGAGAGGAAAGCAAGGAGGTTGAAACAACGCCTGAAGCCGTGCAGGAAGAAACGACGGAAAAGCAGGAAGAAACGACGAAAACGGATACGGTCTGCACCGAACAGCCTCAGACTGTTTCTGAAACCGGGCAGGCGGCACAGCCCGCCGAACAACCCGATAAAGCGGACAAAACCGAACATTCCGTATCCACACCGCAGCCGGATATTCCACAAGAAAGCGAAACGCCTGCGCCGCCTGAAACGGAAGAAACACCGAGCGAAACTAAAACTGACTTTGACATTGACTACTGGATTTCCTTTGCAAAAGGCTACGCTCAGAGCGTGGGACTTCTGTTAGACAGCGAGGCAATTTACTGTTGGGATAATCCGATCCGTGCCGGAGCGCACTGCAAATATCTTGAAAGGGATATTCACAGCCGCTTGGATCGGTACAAGGCTGACGAAGAAATCACAGCCGTATGGATTTGGGCGGAGGAAGTCTCTGACGGACTTTACGACATCTATATCGGCTACGCTTAAATTAAATATTCCATTTTGAGGACGCACCGAAAAAACGGTGCGTTTTTTCATTTCAAGGAGGATTTCAGATGAAAATTAAGAAACCAAAACGCATTATGTCGCTGTTTCTTGCGGCGCTGATGTGCGTGACTTCCCTTGTAGGGATTGGTACGACCGCCTATGCCGCAGAGGAAACGGACGATGTGTACCTTATCTCGTATCCCCGTGACGGGGACTCGAATTACAACGCCGAATGGGGACACGGAAGCCTTACCTTTATGAACGGCTGGAAAACAGGCAATTCCCGTTATACAACCGTCCGTGCGATGGGATCATATACGGGAAATATCTGCTACTGTATTGAGATCGGCGTCCCGCAGCAGACCGGAGACAGCTTTACCAAAAAGGGCGAGGATTTTTGGGACAACTACCCTTCGTCCTATAACAGCACCATTTCTCCTGACGATATTAAGCTGTTCATCGGTCGTATCTTCCAGTACGGCTACACGGGAACCATCTCAACCTCGTGGCGTTCTCAGAACGAGGGCGGCGATAAGCTGGCTCACGCAGTCGCTACACAGCTTCTCATTTGGGAAACCGTGATCGGTGAGCGTGACGAGAACTTCAACAAGGTCAGCACAGGCGGCAAGGACGCTGTTCTGGATCAGATCAGTCCTAACCACCCTCTTTACGACAAGATTATGAGCTACTACAACTCAATGGCGGCAAGTGTGCAGAAGCATTCCAAGCTGCCGAGCTTCCTTTCCAAAACACCGGGGAGCGCACAGGAAATCGAGCTTGAATGGGATGGCTCTAAGTACACGGTTACGCTGACGGACAGCAACAATGTCCTTTCGGGATATAAGTTTTCGTCCAATGATTCGGGCGTTCAGTTCTCCGTAAGCGGAAACAAGCTGACGATTACTGCCGAGAAAGCGCCGAGCGACGGGCTGACGATTACCGCAGAGAAAACGGCGCAGAGAAAAGGCGTTATCACTTGGACGGACGGTATCTATGGACCAAACGGCGGTGTGCAGGATACCGTAACCTACGCTCAGACGGTCAATGATCCGGTTAAGGGATTTCTTAAATCAAAGGTTTCCTACGGCTCGGCGAAGATCGTCAAAACCAGCGAGGACGGAAAAGTTGATGGTATCTCCTTCCGTATTCAGGGCAACGGCATTGATAAAACCGTTAAGACAGAAAACGGCGGTCAGATTCAGGTCGATAACCTAATGCCCGGAGTATATACCGTAACCGAGCAGGAATATGACAGATACGAGCCGCAGGAGTCCCGCAGAGTAACCGTAGTTGCGGGGCAGGTTGCGACCGTCAACTTCAACAATACCCTGAAGCGTGGCGATATTGAGGTTATCAAATCCTCGGAGGATAACTTCAATGAGGGCGTGACCTTCCACCTTTACGGCACATCGCTCTCCGGCATTGCCGTGGACGAGTATGCGGTTACGGATAAAAACGGTGTGGCGACCTTTGAAGATGTGCTGATCAGCGGCACAACGCCGTACACCATTGAGGAAGTGGATACCGCAATCCGTTATGTCATTCCCGCAGATCAGAGCGCACCCGTCAAGTGGAACGAGGTCACTACCCGCAATTTCACGAATATCCTGAAGAAGTTTACCGTTACCGTGACCAAGAGCGACGCTGAGACGGGAACGGCTCAGGGAAACGCCTCTCTTGCGGGAGCAAAATACGGGATTTTCAAGGGCGAACAGCTCATTGATGAATACTATACCGATGAAAACGGTCAGTTTACCACAAAAGAATATATCTGCGGTGCGGACTGGACAATCAAGGAACTGGAGCCGAGTGAGGGCTATTTGCTCGATCCGACCGTCCATAAGGTCGGCGCAGAGCCGGAGCTTTATACCATTGAGCATAACCAGACCGCAAATGATGTAACGGAACAGGTCATCAAGGGCAATATCGCCATTATCAAACATACGGACGATGGCGAGACGCAGATTGAAACGCCCGAAGAAGGCGCAGTTTTTGAAGTGTATCTCAAGTCCGCAGGCTCTTTTGCGAACGCAAAGGAATCCGAGCGTGATACGCTCATCTGCGATGAGAACGGCTTTGCACAGACAAAGGATATGCCTTACGGCACATATACCGTCCATCAGGTATCCGGCTGGGAAGGCAGGGAGCTGATGGATGATTTTGATGTGTTCATCGCAAAGGACGCCCAGACTTACCGCTATTTGATTAACAACAGCAATTTTGAAAGCTATATCCAAGTAGTCAAGGTGGACGCAGAAACGGGCAAGACCATTCCCTATGCGGGTGCAGGATTCCAGATTTACGATCCGTCCGGCAATCTCATCACGATGGAGTTTACCTATCCTACCCCGACAACCGTTGACACTTTCTATACCGACGCTAACGGCTCGCTCGTAACGCCGGAAAAGCTGCCATACGGTCAGGGCTACTCTATCGTTGAGGTACAGAGTCCTTATGGATATGTCCTTGATTCCACACCCGTCTATTTTGATGTAACGGAAGAAAATTCTTCTGAGGAAAGCGGGGTAACAGTGATTAAAGTTGAAAAGACCAATATGCCGCAGAAAGGCACGATCAGCATTGAAAAGACGGGCGAGGTATTCTTCGGCGTTTTGGTAAGCGGCGGGACAGATGAAAACGGGCAGGAGCTTCCCGTTATCTATCAACCGATCTATGAAACACAGGGGCTTCCCGATACCGTTTATGAAATCCGTGCCGCCGAAGATGTGGTAACGCCAGACGGTACGCTGAGGTACAGCAAGGGCGAGCTGGTCGATACGGTTACGACCGATGAAACCGGCTTTGCAAAAAGCAAGGAACTCTATCTCGGAAAATATGAGGTAAAAGAGGTCAAGGCAGGCTATGGAATGGTGCTGAGCAGTGAAGTCCATACCGTAGAACTCATTTACGCCGGACAGGATGTAGCCGTGACTGAAACGGCGACTTCCTTCGTCAATGAACGGCAGAAGGTTGAGGTCAGCCTTGAAAAAGCGCTGGAGACAAACGAGCTGTTTGGTATCGGCAATAACGGAGAAATCAAAAATATCAGCTTCGGCTTGTTCGCCGATGAGGAGCTTGTATCCGCAAGCGGCACTTCCATTCCGAAAGACGGTCTGCTTGAAATCATCACGCTTGATGAAAACGGCAGGGCGACCGTAGGGACTGACCTGCCTTTGGGCAGCTATTATGTCAAAGAACTGGCGACAGACGAGCATTATCAGCTCAACGGCGAAAAATATCCCGTTGTATTTGAATATGCAGGACAGGAAACTGCAACGGTAGCGATTGCAGTGAATAATGGCGAGCCGATGGAAAACAAGCTGATCTACGGATCGGTTTCCGGCAAAAAGGTTGATGAGAACGGCGAGGGACTCGGCGGTGCGCTCATTGGTCTGTTTAAGAGCGATGATGTGGAGTTTACCGAAGAAAACGCCCTGATGACCGCCGTATCCGGCGACGATGGCAGCTTCTCCTTTGAGAATGTGCCTTACGGAAACTGGTATATCCGTGAGATCAAGCAGCCGACCGGATTCGTGCTTGACGATACCGTCTATGATGTGAATATCTCAGAGAATGAGCAAGTCGTTGAGATTGAAATCGTCAATGAGCTGGTGCGTGGCAATATCGCTCTTACGAAGGTGGACGCTGAATATACCGATACGAAGCTGACGGGCGCTGTGTTTGAGGTCTATAAGGACTCCAACGACAACGGCGAGCTGGACAGCGAGGACGAACTGATCGGCACACTGACCGAAAAAGAAATCGGGCAGTATGAAATGAACGATCTGCTCTATGGGCGCTACTTCATTTTGGAATCAGCAAGCCCGGATTCGTATATCCGTGACGAGGGCGTGTATGAGGTATTTATCGACACGGACGGTAAGACCTATCAGGTGGAAAACACAGAGGGCAAAGGCTTCGCAAACGAGCCTATGCGTGGAAACCTGAAAATCGTGAAAACATCGTCTGACGGAAAGGTGGAAGGCTTTGCTTTCCGCATTACCGGAGCAAACGGCTATGATGTTACCCTTGAAACAGACGAAAACGGCGAGATTTTCCTTGAAGGACTGCGGATCGGCGAGTACAAGATTTCCGAAGTGAACAATTCGGCTTCCGCTATGTATATCCTGCCTGCCGACAAGGAGGCTGCGGTACAGACAGGCTCTACCACGGTCGTTGAAATGCACAACGAGCTGAGAGATACGCCGAAAACCGGAGATGACAGCAAGCTCGGTCTTTGGCTTGTCCTTGCGGGTGTGTCGGTAGCAGGCATTGCGGCTTGCGGTATCATCGGCTTTAAGAAAAAGAAGAAGGAGGATAACTAATGGAACTGAAAGCGATTATCGGAATTGCTCTGGTCGTCTTTATCGTAGGCGGCTTTATCTTTTTGCAGATCCGTAACAGAAAGAAAAAGTAAGAACTTCTGCGGGGGCGGGGCTTAAAAACTCCGCCCCTTTTTCTATTTTGGGAGGCTTAAATGAGAAACCTGAAAACGATTGAAAACCGAGTGCTTGCGGTGTTAAAGGAACACCCCGAAGCACGAAATGACGATATGAAGCTGTATCTGCTCGTCAGCAAGGCGTGTATTTATGATACCCACGGTATCAGCCATTTCAGCTTTGAAGATGTGATGAGCAATTATAAGGCTTACGGTATCCCCTGCTTTGAGAGTATCCGAAGGACAAGACAGAAGATTCAGGCAAAATATCCTGAACTCGGCTGCTCCCCCGAAGTACGCAGGGCAAGACACAAAATGCAGCGTGTCTATTCCGACTACGCTAAAAGCTAAGATGGGAGGTAAAAGAAAATGGCAGCGAAGAAAAGCGCAAACACCGCTTTGCAGCAGAAAGTAAAGGTGCTGGCGAAGCTCTATGATTCCGGCTGTAAAACCGAAAAGGATTTGAAGGCGCTGAGCCTGCAAAGCATTTTGAAAATTCCCGATATATCCGTTTCCGATATGACGGTTATCACAGAGCTTCAGGAGCAGATCGCAAAAAACAGGCTCTTTTCCTATTTGGGAGGCGCTGATGATGAGCAGAAGTCAGAGGAAAACACGATTTAGGCAAAGGAAAGGAGCAGACAGAAATGGCTTTTACAATCCGACCGCTTCATACGGACGAGCAGAAATACACTTACAGGCAGAGTACGCAGATCGAGGGACAGACCGGAAGTATCGGGTATCTTCGTGGCGATTTCGGCGCAGGCGGCAAAGAGTTCTTTTCCTCTTGGTTTGATCACAGGCGGGATTTGAAAACGGACGAGTTCAAAAGCGAGCTGGACGAGGTTATCAACGCCCTGCGTTCGGAAGAATACGGGCTGTTAAAGAGCCGCACGACTATGGCGCAGTATGCGGCGAAATATCCCGACAGCGCCTTTCAGGGCAACTATGCGACCGAGTACGGTTTCCGTGCCGATACCGAAAAACACAGCTTCCTGATACGGTGTAATCCTGCCCGTGGGGACTACAATTTTTACTGCTACTGCTATGTGCGGGAATGGCTTGACCGCCATATGGAAAAGGCGAGCCGTGGAATCCGCTTTATCACGCCGGATTACAAAGAAAAATTCAAAATCCCCGATGGAGATAAAATCAGGATCACTTTAAGCGACGGGGAACAGCTTGACCGCACCTGCCGATATATTGACGACTATCATTTAGAGGTTGGCAGCAACCTCTACCATATCTGCGAGTTTGCCGAGCGGATGGAGCAAAACGGCAATACCGTGATTCCGCTCCGTTCTTCTCTGCCGGAGCAGTGCTATGTGTTCGTGCAGACGGAAAACTGCGTCGGCATTGTCAAAAAGGGCGAAAGCGGATTTTACCGCACGGATATTCAGGGCGGCAAGCCCAGTGAAACAAACGCCCTTGTGAATGAGATGAACAAAAAGCTCGGCTTGTCAAAAGGTCAGGCAGAGGCGATGAAGGCAGGTTCAATGTTTGGTTGGGATACCCCTGCCGCCGATCCGAAAAGCTATGATAAAAACGGTATCCCCGTAAGACCGAAACAGAAAGACTATGAAAGATAGGAGGTGCATAACCGATGGCACGAAAGTACGACCTGATTTCCGAGCTGTACCGCCGTACCGCACACGCTGTTGTGTCCGATGTTCAGAACTGGCAAGCCTTTTTGCGCTGCGCCTGCCGGAACTATCGTCTGCGCTTTGACGAGCAGCTTCTCATCTACGCCCAAAGACCGGACGCAACGGCAGTGCTGGAGATCGAGCGCTGGAACGACAAATTCGGGCGTTGGGTAAACCGTGGCGCAAAGGGTATCGCCGTATTTGAGGACGCCGACCGGAGCAGGCAGCGCTTAACCCATTACTTCGATATTTCCGATACCCACGCAAGCCGCTACTCCCGCCCCGTTCCGATTTGGGATATGAAGCCGGAATATACGGACGATGTGATCGAATCCCTTGAAAACACCTTCGGCGAGCTGGAAAACAGGGAAAGCCTTGCGGACGCAGTTCTGAGCGCCGCTAAAAACGCCGTGGAGGATAATATCCCCGACTATCTGGGCGATCTGATGTATGCCGCAGATGACAGCTTCCTCTACGGTCTTTCGGAAGATATGATTACCGCTATGTATAAGAAAGCGGTAACAAACAGCGTGGCGTATATGATGATGACAAGGCTTGGGATAGATACCGAGCCGTTTTTTGAAGCGGAGGATTTCTCTGTCATTACAAATTTCAATACGCCGGAAGCCTTAAACGCCCTCGGTATTGCGTCAAGCGATATTGCGGAGATGGGGCTTGGGGAAATCTCCCGTACTGTTCTTGCCCTTGAAAGGCAAAATCGCATCATTGCGGACAGAGAGAAACCGGAATACAATAAGGCTGAAAATAAGAGCGAAAGGAGCTTTGAAAATGAACGAGCTGACTTATACAATGCAGGGCGATTACAATCTTCCCGATCTGACAATGCCGGAGCAGCCGGAGGTAACTTTGGGCAGGTACGCTCAGATGAGACGGAAATTTCTCAAAGAACATCACAAAATCCGGTATTACAATCTTCTGACGAGCTGCACCCTGACACAGCATTTGGCGGAAACAGAGCAGACAGCGATGAAGCTGGAAGAAACCCTGATGAAGCAGATGGCGGTGCAGGAGGGCTTGACCGAGAGCCTGAAAGCAGCGGATATGATGAAGTGGGTGCAGGGAATGAACAATCTGCGGAACAGAGTGCAGGAAATCGTGAAAGCGGAGGTCATCTTCGCTTAGATTACTACGACCGAAGCAACGAAGATAAGAGCCTGCCGTTTTTCGGCGGGGACGATACCATTCGTGAAATCCTCGGTACAACGCCCCACCTGAAAGCCTCGAAAGAGGAAATTCGTGCTTTCTATGAAAGCAATCCCGATAACGCCGCCCGTACCGAATATATCAAGGGTATTTTCAATAACGATTATACTGAACTGATTTTGAGCGACGGGCGGCGAGTCGGGTACAAAACTTGGCAGAATGTGCTTCAGCTTTGGGAGGGTAGCTATCTGTCCCGCACAAAGCAGAGCTTCTATGATTGGGGCGTAATCGCACAGCATTTTGAAGCAATGCGGCTGCTCGGCGAATTGCAGGATACGATGAAGCCGTTACCTTCCGTAGATGGACAACTGAACTTTTTGGATATGCAGGCAGAGGAAAAAACCTCTGCTTTTTCTTTTTCTCAGGAGATTATCGACGCTGTTCTCACCCGTGGGAGCGGCATATCTGAGGGAAAGTTCCGTATCTATGAGCAGTTTGAAAAAAGCTTGTCCACAAAGGAAAACGCCGATTTTCTGAAAGACGAATACGGTTGGGGCGGTGCTTATCCCGTGATTGTCGGCGCAGGCATTGA
>ERZ1026961.1264-NODE-1264-length-11122-cov-8.241258_pt1 | contig 11122 bp, 7 predicted proteins | sample MGYA00519298_ERZ1026961 | MGnify/ENA primary metagenome ERZ1026961 (study PRJEB26926, sample SAMN06164515) | human gut metagenome | biome: ENVO:00009003; feature: ENVO:2100002; material: ENVO:00002003 | host: Homo sapiens | place: USA | collected 2012 ...
GAGATCATGCCTAGTCTCGTGGGCTCGGAGATGTGTATAAGAGACAGGTCCCACAAGCGGAAAAATTTTTGTTGACGGCAACGATATAAGCAAAATGAACGATGACAAGCTTGCCGTATTCCGCCGCAGACAGGTGGGCATTGTCTATCAGTTCTACAATCTTATCCCGATTCTGACTGTTGAAGAAAACATCACGCTCCCCTGTGACCTTGACGGCAGAGGTGTTGACAGAGAACGACTTGAGATGATTCTTGATTCGTTCGGACTGCGTGCAAGAAGAAAACACCTTCCAAACCAGCTTTCGGGCGGTCAGCAACAAAGAACATCTATTGCCAGAGCGCTCATTAACAATCCGTCTCTTGTGCTTGCCGATGAACCGACAGGCAACCTTGATTCAAAGTCAAGCGACGAGGTTATGAGTATGCTCAAAATGTGCAATCAGAGTTACGGACAGACTGTTATAATGATTACGCACAACCTTGACATTGCAAAACAGGCAGACAGAGTCATAACAATCAGCGACGGCAAAATTGTCGAGGAGGTTTGATTTTATGAAACTTCTCAACAAGCTTACTCTTAAAAACCTGCGACTTAACAAGGTGCGTACAATTGTTACAATCGTGGGAATTATGCTCTCGGCGGCACTCATCACGGTAGTTTCGGGAATGGCACTCAGTGGCCGACAGACTATGATTGACGCTCAGACGGCATGGTCGGGCAATTATGATGTTGCACTTGATATTATAGACAATTCAGTAATTGAAACGGCTCGCAATAACCGCAATGTTGAAAATGCCTTTTATAAAGAAAGGCTCGGATATGCCAGGACAAAAAATGCTGACGGCGAAATCTGCGATTACAGCGTTCTTGCCATGAGCGAAAATACCTACGGCAACTGTTTTAAGATAGACCTTATAAAGGGCAAGTTCCCCACAAATTCGGGTGAGGCTGTTGTTACAAAAGCGTTTAAAACACAGGACGGAAAAGATGTGAAAATTGGCGACAAAATCACACTTGATGTCGGTGTGCTTACCGACAAGGACGGCAATGTCCTTGATGAGGAAGGCATTCATAATTTGTTGCAAAAAGATTTTAATAAGTGCAGCATTATTGACGCGGTAAAAAGAACCTATACCGTAACGGGTATTATTGAAAGACCGAAAACGAGCGAACTCTATGATCCGTCAAATCTTTCTATGATATATACCGTGTCTGATGAAAAAGCACCTATCGAGGCAATCAGAACAAAGCATATGAATAAGCTGTATATCGCCTATACTCCTCAGAGCGAAGGCAATTATCTTCAAAATACAGCGGATATTTTAGGCTTTAAAGCTGATGATATGAGTAATGTAATCAGCGATGAAATTTCACCCGAAGATCAGCAGACCTCTGGAATAAATGCATACGAATTCAATTCCATACTCCTCAGTATGAAAGGCTACGGTTCAAATGACGCAACAAATACTGTGATTTTCAGCCTTGCCGTTATTATCATTATTATAGTAATGCTTGCAAGCGTGTTTGTAATCCGCAACAGCTTTGCAATTTCAATTACAGAGAAAACGAGTATGTACGGTATGCTTGCGTCGGTCGGTGCAACCAAACGGCAAATCCGCAGGAATGTGCTTTTTGAGGGATTCATTCTCGGCTTAATCGGTATTCCTCTCGGCATACTTCTCGGACTCGGTGTAAACGCAATTCTTATTGCAATACTCAACAGCGTTCTCGGTGATATGCTGAACGGAGCAACATTTGTCTTTGTAACTCCGACAATTCCGATTATTTGTGCAATTGTTCTTTCGGCTGTTACTATATTCTGTTCATCATTCTTCATTGCACTTCGTGCGTCAAGAATTCCGCCCCTTGTTGCAATCAGAGGCAACAAGGATATCAAGGTGAAGAACAACAAATCCTACCGCACCTCGAAACTTACAAAAAAGCTTTTCGGTGTAGGCGGTGAAATCGCCTCAAAGAGCCTTAAACGCAGTAGGAAAAAGTATCGCACAACGGTTATCTCAATTGTAGTCAGCGTTGCAATGTTCATTGCAGTTTCGGCATTTATGGACTACGGAATGACATATACAGAGCATTACTACGGCAAAACAGACTACAGCTATATGGTTTCCGGAATTGATACAAAGCAGGCTCAGACAATTGAAAAAATGCCTGAAATTGATAATTATCTGACAGTCGGTTTACAGTACGGTCATGTGTCGGCAGATGTGCCTGTTAACGAATGCGGAGAAAATTTCCTTTATGACAATGCTGACGGTACAAAGTCATTCAGCGTGGAATTTCTTGAGTTTGAACACGATACATTTGTTAAGATTTGCAGGGAATTGGAACTTGACTACAACAAGGTCAAGGGCGGTGTACTTGTGTATTCTCAGGTAACCCCCGATAACAGTGAGAGTGGCAACTCTTCCAAGCCAATGAAACTGTTCGGCAAAACCGCTCCGACAAAGTTTATCGTTTACGGAAATGATGATAACGGAAATGAGCTGATAGCAGGCAAATTAAAGGTTTCGTCAGTGTTTGATGAAATTCCAAAGTCGGCTGATTCTGTAATCGGCGAAGGAACAATTTTCGGTCAGGGATTGATAATCGGTGAACAGGGTGTAATCTCACCTCAGCTTGGCGAACACGAATGCTATATTACCCTCTACGCCAATACATCGAACCACACTTCGCTTACAAACCGCATTGAGTCTATGGAAGGTGCGGACGACAGCATTTACATTTTTGACTATGAAGAAAACGTAAGACAGTTCAATGCCATTATGCTGATTGTCGGGATATTTGTTTACGGTTTCATCGGTGTTATCTCGCTCATCGGACTTACAAACATTTTCAACACAATTTCAACCAATATGCAGTTGAGGAGCAAGGAATTTGCATCGCTTAAATCTATCGGTATGACAAAGAAAGAATTTAACCGTATGATTCGCCTTGAAAGCCTTATGTACGGCATAAAATCTTTGATTATCGGTATTCCTCTCGGCGTTCTCGGTGTATTTGCAATCTTCTCGGCATTTTCAAGAGGCAATGTTCCAATGAGCTTTGTATTCCCGTGGAAAGCTATATTGATTAGTATTGCGGCTGTAATTATTGTAGTATGGCTGATTATGAAGTACTCAATCTCAAAGGTTAATAAGCAAAATATTATTGAAACAATCAGAAATGACAATATCTGAGCGTCATATTCAGCCAACAGACTCTATTTTGTTGAAATTTGTTGACAATAGTTTTACACTCTGTTATAATGTAGTTGTAACAACAGATACCACAATATTTTGTATGTTTTCATTGCTGACGGGCGGATTATTGATTTAATCCGCCCGAATTTCATTTTTGGAGGACTTGTTGTGAAAATTCTTCTTATTGAGGACAACCGTGCAATTTCAAAAGGACTTGTTTACACTCTTGAACAAAACGGCTTTGAGGTTGCGTTATGCGAAAATGCCGAATCAACCCTTAACTCTCTCGGCGGTGACTTTGACCTTTTTATTGTTGATGTGTCGCTTCCCGACGGCAACGGTTTTGAACTTTGTAACGAGATAAAAAGAGTGTGCGAAACCCCCGTGATTTTTCTCACAGCACTTGACGATGAGGACAGCATTGTAAAAGGCTTTGACCTCGGAGCGGAGGACTACATAACAAAACCGTTCTCAAGCCGTGAGCTTCTTGCAAGAATTAAACGAATTACCAAAAAGCTCGACAAAACTATGGCTATGAATTTTGGTGACATCAGCATTGACTTTGACAAAAAACAGGTTTGCAAAAACGGCAATCCCGTTGTGCTTACGGCGCTTGAGTACCGCCTGTTTGCAATGCTTGCCAAAAACAGCGGTAAGGTGCTGACCCGTGAACAGATTCTTGAACGCATATGGGATTTGTCGGGGAATTATGTTGAGGACAACACGCTGACCGTGTACATAAAAAGACTTCGCAAAAAACTTGATACAAATATGATTAAAACCGTAAAGGGCCTTGGTTACAGGCTGGAGGTATAATGAAAAGCACATCAAAATTTCTTGCGGTAATGCTTGCGATAACGGGACTTTTCTGTTGTGCCGTTGCAGTAGGCATCGGTGCAGGCTTTAACGCTGTTCGTGAAAGCACCGACAAAAAGATAATTGCCGTTGCGGAAAAGGTTAGGGAACAATATCCCGACATTTCTGAAAAGGAGCTTGCTCAAATTTTGAACAGCGATACTGCCAGCATAAAAGGCGACTTTGCAAAGTACGGAATAAAATCCGACAGTGGCTGGGTTGACATTCAGAGCGGAAGTTATGCAACAATTACAATTGTGATTGCAACCGCAGGTGTTTGTGTGTTCGGAATTTTGCTCTGCGTTGTGTTCATAAGATACTGTAAAAAGCAGAAGCGACAGCGACTTGAAATTGTAAAATGTCTTGAAAAAATAAACAACCGAGAGTACGACCTCGACCTTGACGGCTCAACCGACGACGATATGTCGCTGTTAAAGCAGGAGATTCAAAAAACAACTGTAATGCTTCGTGAGTATGCCGACAATTCAATGCGAGAGAAAGAAATCCTCAAAAATTCGCTTGCCGACATTTCACATCAGCTTAAAACACCGCTGACTTCAATTTTGATTACAACCGAAAATATCCTTGATGACGATGATATGCCCGTTGAAATCAGGCGGGATTTTGTTATGGATATAGCGCATAATGCCCATTCGATAAATTTCCTTGTAAAAAGTCTGCTTACGCTCTCAATGCTTGATTCGGGAACTGTTGAATTGAAGTTCAAAAAAGAGTCGGTGAACAAAATTATTGACGAGTGCATTTCACGCACAGAGGTTCTTGCCGATATCCGTGATGTGAGAATTGAAAAAACCGTCAAAAATGATTTTACGCTTAATTGCGATTTTCGCTGGATTTGCGAAGCGGTTTCAAACATTGTAAAAAACTGTATTGAGCATACCGACGGCGGTTATGTCAGAATTTCTGCCGAAAGGAACAGTATGTATTCGGAAATCACCATAAGCGACAACGGATGCGGAATCAGCCCGAAGGATTTGCCCCACATTTTTGAGAGGTTCTATAAAGCACGAAATTCATCCCCGTCAAGCGTCGGCATAGGTCTGTCGCTTGCAAAATCAATCGTTGAAAAAACAGGCGGATATATTACCGCAGATTCCAAACTCGGCGTCGGCTCAACCTTTAAACTCAGATTTTTGAATGTAAGACTCAGATAAGATAAAAATTAAAAAGCGAAAATTGCGGTCGGGAATAAAGTTTTGTTAAGTACAAATCTTATTATTCCCGACCGTATTTATATAATTTTCGGCAGGGGGGCAATTGAAACTGTCTTTATAAATAAAAACAGAAGAGCGACAAGGGTAATTTTGCATAAAATTCCAGTGTAAAGATTGTGTAACTTGCTATTTTTACAAAATAAAAGGATTATGTGTAGTTTTTGTGAGAGTTTTGTGATAAAATCAAATTGTCTAGGGATGTTTGACCCTACGTTTTAAAAGCTTTGAAAGGAGTAATCAAACAATGAAAAAAAGAAGTATGAAGAGAGCGCTCAGTGCCGTATTGACACTTTGTATGGCTCTCCCCGGTGCTTCCGTAGCATTTGGTTCGGCAAGTGCTGCAACAGTTTCCGATGACAGCAGCACATCTGCATCATCAACTGCCGCAGGTTCACTTGTTGAAGATGACGGCTTTACATGGGATAATGCCAATGTGTATTTCCTGCTTACCGACCGTTTTAAGAACGGAAACACCGCAAATGACCATTCATACGGCAGAACACTTGACAAGGACGGCAAACCGCTTGACGGCTGGGATACAAACCCCGGTACATTCCACGGCGGCGACTTTGCAGGTGTTACTCAGTCAATTGAAGAGGGTTATTTTGATAACCTCGGTGTAAACGCAATTTGGATCTCAGCTCCGTATGAGCAGACTCACGGCTATTGTGATTCAGGTAAGGGCTTTGCTCACTACTCATATCACGGCTACTATGTTCTTGACTATACCGAAACCGATGCAAACTTCGGTACAAAAGAGGAGTTCAAAACTCTCGTTGACACAGCGCATGAGCACGGTATCAGAGTTATCATGGATATCGTAATGAACCACACAGGCTACAACACCGTTGCAGATATGGAGCAGTTCGGCTTCGGTACTCTCCTTGACGGTGCGTTAGACTTCAAATACAAGCTCACAGATGTAGGTGAAGTAAACGACCACATTGACTATAAAACATCAGAAGAAGACTGGGGCAAATGGTGGAGCAATGACTGGATCCGCAGCGGTCTTCCCGGATATACAGAGGGTGCCGGCGGTGATCTTACAATGTCACTCAGCGGACTTCCCGACTTCAGAACAGAGCAGACAAAGGATGTTACAATTCCTCCGATCCTCAAAACAAAGTGGACTCAGGAAGGTACATATGCTCAGAAGCTCGCAAAATACGGTGACAAAAACACAGTAACAGGCTACCTTTCAACCTGGCTTTCAGAGTGGGTTAAGGAGTACGGTGTTGACGGTTTCCGTTGCGATACTGCAAAGCATGTTGATAAGGCTTCTTGGAACCAGCTCAAGCAGGCTTGTGTTTCTGCTCTCAGAGAGTGGAGATCCAACAACAAGGGCAAAGCAGGTGCTGACTGGAAAGAAGATTTCTGGATGACAGGCGAGCATTGGGATCACGGTGTAGGCTACGACACATACTATTCCGAGGGCGGCTTCGACTCAATGATTAACTTCGCAGTTACAGGCGGCGGTGCTCTTGCAAGCGGTAGTGTTGCAAACACATATCAGGGCTATGCAGACAAGATCAACACAAAGGAAGGCTTTAACGTTCTTTCATTTATGTCATCACACGATGAAACACTTACCCGTGGCGATGAGAACACAATGCTTTACAATGCGGCTGCATTCCTCCTTCTCCCGGGCGGAGTTCAGATTTTCTACGGTGACGAAACCAACCGTCCTCTCTATCCCGGCGTTGCATTTGACGGTTACGGCGGATCGGGTCACGCACTCAGAAGTGATATGAACTGGAACGACATGGACAAAACTCTTCTTGCTCAGTGGCAGAAGGTTGGTCAGTTCCGTAACAAGCACGTATCTATCGGTGCCGGCGCAAATGTTAAGCTCTCAGCTACAAGCGGTGTTGCTTTCGGCCGTACATACGATAAGAACGGCGTAACAGATCAGGCAGCTGCAGTAATCGGCTGTAACAAAAATTCAAGCGTAACTGTTGATGTTTCAACTCTTTGGGAAGACGGCAGCTATGTAATCAATACTTATGACAACTCATCTTCAGTTGTTACTGACGGTAAGGTAACTTTCAACAGCGGTGTAAACGGCACAATCCTTATGGAAAATGCTGACGGTCAGCCGCTTGTATCAATCACAGGCGAGCCGAAGTTCTACGGCACAGAGCAGGTTACTGTTTCTCTCAAGGAATGCGACAGCGCAAAGGTTTCTGTTGACGGCGGTAACAAGTTTGTTGTTAAGGACGGCGACACATTCACAATCGGTCAGACAGCTTACAAGAACGATACAATCGAAGTAACTGTTGAGGCTACAAACGACAAGGCAAGCTCAGAGGCTAAATTCACATTCCTCAAGCTCGGCGAAAACGACGAAAAGCCTACAACCAGCCCGACACAGAGCACAACTGTTCCCGGTTCGACAGCAAGTCAGACATCAAAGCTTACAATCAAGAGCACAGCAGGCGCTCCGAATGTTTACGCTTGGACAGGTGCAAGCACAGCACTCAACGGTGCATGGCCGGGTCAAAAGGCAGCAGCCGTTTCAGGTCAGGCAAACACATATGAACTCACACTTCCTGTTTCAGCTGACAAGTCATTCAGCGTTGTTCTCAACAACGGCAGCGGCTCACAGTCAGGCGATATCACAGGTCTTTATGACGGTGCTGTTCTCGAAATTCAGAACGGCAACTACGCATCGGTTAAGACAGTAACCAACGGTAATCAGCAGGGAGGCGGCGGCGAGCCAGAGCCTGCAGAGGGTTCTGTTTCCGTAACAATCAAGCCTTACAGCCCATCTGCAAGCTACAAAATTTACGCTTGGAATGATACACAGAAGCTCACAGGCGCATGGCCGGGCGTTGCTCTTACAGAAAAAGATTCTGACGGCAACTATGTTGTTAAGTTCGATAATGTTGACGAAGTAAGCATTATTCTCAGCAGCGGTTCAGGTCAGACAGCAGATATCACAGGCGTTAGAGACGGCGCTACAATCGAAATTACAAACGAAGGTTGTACAACATACAAGCTTACATCAAAGCCAATCGTTGTTTCACCTTATGAATCACTCAAGAAAGAAGCAAGAAAGATTCTTGCTATGACAGCATCAGACTACACAGCAGAGAGCTGGGCAAATGCTCAGAAGGTTCTCAAGTCAGCCGAGGCTATGATTAAAGCAGGCGAAGACGCTACAACAGCTGAAGATATGAATGCTATGATTGCAGACCTCAAGTCAGCTCAGAAGGCACTTGTACTTGCTCCTGCAACACTCACATATGCAGTTGTAGGCAAGAGCGTTGTATCAGGTGTTACAGCCAGCGCTGCAAAGGTAACTGTTACAGTTGACGGTAAGACATATACTGCTACTGCAGACGATGTAACAGGTGCATTCACAGTTGCAACATCAGCTCTCAAGGGAACAAGCACAATCAAGGTTGACGCAACAAGAAACGGTGTAAACGGCACATATTCATATGCTATGAAGAACGGCAACATTGAAAACGGATTTGTTCCAACATCTCCTACACTTCCGACACAGCCTACTACTTCAACTCAGCCGACTACAGCTACACAGCCAACAACAGCTACTCAGCCGACTGCACCTACACAGCCTACAACAGCTACAGAGCCGACTACTGCTCCTGCTCAGAAGCTCACAGTAAACGCTACTTCAAATTACTTTGGTTCTGCATCAAAGACAGTAAGCACTGACGGCAAGAAGGTAACTGTTCTCTACAAGCTCAACTCAAACATGGGCGTTGTTGACGGACAGTGGGCTGTTAAGTATGATTCAAGCAAGCTCAAATTCAACATGGCTGATAACAAGGCAGACGGCAAGCAGACAATCATGCCTTCACAGTCAAACCTTATTCACAATGCTTACAGCAATGTAATTAAGGGTGTATTTACTAACCCACAGGTGCCTACTCAGTACAACGGAGATACATTTATCTCACTCACATTTGAGGTTATCGGTTCAGGTACTGCAAGCGTATATCTTGACACACAGTACCTTACATTAGGTTATGTAAAGGGCAACAAGCTTAATCAGGCATCTGTTGTAAATAACAGCAAGGTTTGCGATGTAACAGGCATTGCAGGCTTTGAAAAAGTATCAGTAAACGCATCAACGGCATTTGTCGGCGATGTAACCCTTGGTGATGTTAACATGGACGGCGACATCACAGTTGTAGATGCAACCGAAGTTCAGAGGTATGTTGCTCAGCTCGTTGCATTCACAAACGACCAGTTTACTGCTGCCGATGTTGACCATGACGGCACAATCACAGTTAAGGATGCTACTACTATTCAGAAGTTTGTTGTAGACCTCATCAGCAACTTTTAATAAGTTTTAAAGCAATTGACATATCGTTCCGTTTAGTCGATATAGTAAGGAATGCCCCTCACATTTTGTGAGGGGCATTTTTTGTACAGGTTTTTAAATAGAAAATGGCAGACAACCGTGTGATTGTCAGCCATTTTGTCATGATGAATTTAAAATTACCGATTATACTTTTACAAGAACCTTTGTAATTTCGCTGATGTACATTTTATGGAAGTCGTTGTCATACCACTTGTCAACGCTTTCACGGTCGGTAATGCTTTCGGCATTAAGACTTTGAGCGTACATTTTTTTGCATTCAAGAACAAGCTTTGCCTCTTCAAAATATACAGAGCCGTTTTCCGTGAATGCAGGAGTAAGACCTGTTTCCTTTACCTTGTCATAATCCTTACCGCTCTTTGAGCCACAGAATTTGAGGGCATCTCTGTACTTTTCATCAAAAAAGCTCATTGTATAGCGGTCGCCGTTCTCCATAAACGCAAATGTATATCTCTGCGGACGAATAAAGGTGAATACAACGGGCTTACCCCACATAATGCCTACACCGCCCCAGCTTATCGTCATTGTGTTGAATTTTTCTCTGTCGCCTGCAGTAACAAGCGCCCAATCATCACCGATAAGCTTAAACGGACTTTCAACAATCTCTTTCGGATTTATCTCTTTGAATGCTGACATATGAATCTTCCTTTCAATAATTGTGTTTTATATAATATGCTTTCAAAATTCTATTTTGAATAGACTGCATCATTTTTTGCCAGAAGATAGACACAGTATTGATTCATACTTATGCCCTCTTTCTTTGAATGTTCGGCAAGTGAACGGTGCAGACTTTTCGGGATTCTCAGCTTGAATTGTCCCGAATATTCTTCCAGGCTGTCGGGTTCGTGAATTACAACTCCGCTTTCAAAGGCGGCTTCAAACCAGGCTTTTTTAGCGTTCTCTGCATTTGCAACAGCCGATTCAATCGTATCACCGCAGGCTATGCAACCCGGAAGCTCGGGAAATGATACAACAAAACCGCCCTCGTTCTTGTCCTCGACAATTTCCATACGATATGACATTGCAAGATAATCGTTAAGTGTTTTCATCATCTTTCGCCTCACCTTCAACAATTTGTCTTAATGTCTGTTTTCGTATTTCCGAATAATATTATAAATGGTATCACATACGGTGTCAACAGGTTTTTGAAGTGATTTCAGCGGTTTTAACAAAATGAAAAATATGCAAAATGGATGTATATGTATGTATTAATATGCACAAATGGGTGAATAAAATGAATATTCATTTTTTGTGCATATATACATTTTTCAGAAATTCAGGGGAGAATGTGACATATCAACCGCCAAAAACACCGATAATACAGCGAAAACAAAGCAGATTTCGGTCAATTTGTACCCCAAAATGCAAATTTGAAAAAACATTGAATATTTATTCAAAAAACACTTGATTTTTTGAAAACAGAGTGTATAATGTCTGTCTCTTATACACATCTGACGCTGCCGACGATATGCAGTGTGTAG
>ERZ1026961.1281-NODE-1281-length-11003-cov-23.600384_pt1 | contig 11003 bp, 9 predicted proteins | sample MGYA00519298_ERZ1026961 | MGnify/ENA primary metagenome ERZ1026961 (study PRJEB26926, sample SAMN06164515) | human gut metagenome | biome: ENVO:00009003; feature: ENVO:2100002; material: ENVO:00002003 | host: Homo sapiens | place: USA | collected 2012 ...
CTGCATATCGTCGGCAGCGTCAGATGTGTATAAGAGACAGATCCTGATGTGCTGGCAGCAGATCGGCTACATGATGATCATCTACGTCGCGGGCCTGCAGAGCGTCCCCGGCGACCTCATCGAGGCTGCGAAGATCGACGGCGCAAACGACCGTGAGATCCTGTTCAAGATCAAGATCCCGATGGTCATGCCCAGCGTCACCATCTGCACCTTCCTCACCCTGACCAACAGCTTCAAGCTGTTCGACCAGAACGTGGCCCTGACCGCCGGTGAGCCTGCCAACGCCAGTGAGATGCTGGCCCTGAATATCTACAACACCTTCTATGGCCGCTCTGGTGCTCAGTGGAAGGGCATCGGTCAGGCAAAGGCCGCGGTGTTCTTCCTCATCGTCGTGGTCATCTCGCTCATCCAGCTCAAGTTTACCCGCTCCAAGGAGGTGCAGCAGTAATGCCGAAAGATAAAAAAATGTGGGACAACATCCTCACTGTCATCATGAGCCTGCTGTGCCTGCTCTGGATCTACCCCATCGTCCTGATCTTGCAGAACAGCCTGAAAATAGAAGGCACCTTCACCACTTCCACCGTCTTCAAGCTGCCTACGGCTGAGACCTTCGCGGGCCTTAGCAACTACATCTACGGCGTCACCAAGATGGGCTTTCTGTCCAGCCTTGGCTACAGCCTCGTCATCACCGTGTCCAGCGTGGCCCTCATCCTGCTGTGCTGCTCCATGACCGGCTGGTACCTTACCCGCGTGAACAACAAGCTGAGCAAGTTCATGAATCTGCTCATCGTCTTCTCCATGGTCGTCCCCTTCCAGATGGTCATGTTCACCCTGTCCAAGACCGCCGACACCCTCAACCTGAACACCCCCTGGAACATCTGCATCATCTATCTGGGCTTCGGTGCCGGTCTGGCCGTGTTCATGTTCACCGGCTTCATGAAGAGCGTCCCCATCGAGATCGAAGAGGCTGCCATGATCGACGGCTGCAACCCCATCCAGATCTTCTTCAAGGTCGTCTTCCCCATCCTCAAGCCCACCATGATCTCCACTGCCATCCTTGAGACGATGTGGGTCTGGAACGACTACCTGCTGCCCACGCTGGTGCTGGACATCAAGAAGTACCGCACCATCCCCATGGCTATCCAGTATTTCCGCGGCGGCTATGGCCGCGTCGAGCTGGCCCCCATGATGGCCTGCATCATCATCGCCATCATCCCCATCATCATCCTTTACATGACCTGCCAGAAGTACATCATCGAGGGTGTCGTGGCAGGCGCTGTCAAGGGCTAAAACAAGGAGGTTCCAGCCATGCGTGCAAGCGGCATTCTGATGCCCGTCTTCAGCCTGCCGGGTCCTTACGGCATCGGCACGCTGGGAGATGAAGCCTTTGCCTTCGTCGATTTCCTTGCGGCTGCAAAGCAGACCTACTGGCAGATACTCCCCATCGGCCCTACGGGCTACGGGGACAGCCCCTACCAGAGCTTTTCTGCCTTTGCCGGCAACCCCTACTTTATTGATTTCCGTCTGCTGGCAGCGGACGGCCTCCTCACCGAGGCTGAGCTGCCCGCGCCCCAGCCGGTGGGTCCCGTCGATTACGGTGCGCTCTACCAGCAGCGGCCCGTGGTGCTCCATAAAGCGGCTGACCGCCTGCTGGCTTCCCCCACCCCGGCCTATGAGGCTTTCTGTGAAGCCCAGAGCGGTTGGCTCGAAGATTATGCCCTCTTCATGGCCGTCAAGGCCAAGCAGGGGCAGGCCGGTCTCGCCGACTGGCCCGACGACCTGCGCACCCGGGAGCCTGCGGCCCTCGCCGCCGCCAAAGAGCGGCTGGCCGCCGAGGTGGACTACTACAAGGCCGTGCAGTTCTTCTTCTACACCCAGTGGAACGCCCTCAAGACCTACGCCAACAGCCACGGCATCCAGCTGGTAGGCGACATTCCCATCTACGTCAGCCCCGATTCCAGCGACCTCTGGACCCACCCGGAGCTGTTCCAGACCGACGGCGCCGTCCACCTGACCAGCGTTGCCGGATGTCCGCCCGACGCCTTTGCCGCCGACGGTCAGCTCTGGGGCAACCCGCTCTACGACTGGCCCCGCCACGAGGCCGAAGACTTCCGCTGGTGGAAGCAGCGCATCAAACACGCCACTTCCATCTACGACGTCGTCCGCATCGACCATTTCCGGGGCTTCGAGAGCTACTACTCCATCCCCGCCGGGAACAAGACCGCTGCGGGCGGTCACTGGGAGAAAGGCCCTGACCGCGCTTTCATCGACGCCATGCACAAGGCGCTGGGCGAGGGCGGCATCATCGCCGAGGACCTGGGCTATCTGACCCCCGAGGTCAAGGCCATGCTGGCCGCAAGCGGCTACCCGGGCATGAAGATCATGCAGTTCGCCTTTGACAGCCGCGAGCCGGGCAACTACCTGCCCTACACCTACCCCCGCAACAGCGTGGTCTACACCGGCACCCACGACAACGTGACCGCCGAGGGCTGGCGTCAGAGCGCCAGCGCCGAGGATGTGGCCTATGCCTGCCGCTACCTGCGCTGCGCACCCGAAGACCTCACTGAGGCCATGATATGCGCCTGCCTTTCCTGCGTGTCGGACATGGCTGTCATCCCGCTGGCCGACTGGCTCCATCTGGACGCTGAGGCCCGCATCAATACTCCCAGCACCCAGGGTGCCAACTGGCAGTGGCGGCTCACCCAGCCGCTCACCCCGGCCCTCAGCGCTCACATCGCTGAGCTGACCGCACTGTACCACCGTGTGCCGGGCGAAGAACTTTAAGCTTTCCCCATTTTTCTCCGATTCATCCTGATAGCAGCAGCGCCCTGCCTGCCGTCCCCTCACCGGACAGCAGCCGGGGCGCTGCTGTTTTCTCCGCCTTTTGCCGAAATTTTAACACAACATTTTTTCGGAGCCTTTTCCGGGGAATTCCCTTTATATTTTAGCGTTTTTCCGTCCGTTTTGCTTGATTTTTGTGTTTTGGCGTCCCAAATCCTGTTCCGATTCTGTTTCTGCGCTCTCTTGTTGTTTTTGGGCAGTTATGCTATAATCCAGATAGTTTAGTCTCCGTCTCCGGCGGAGCGTATGTGTGAAAGGAGCATTCCCACTATGGAACTTACATATCAGAGTCCGATGATGCCGGCTGCTTATGCCGTCATCTCTGCCGACGAGATGACCTACATCGACGGCGGTGCCATCCAGATAGGCTCTTATCTCATCGAATTTCACCCCGAGAACCTCCTCACTGCCGCTGTGAACTTCACGGTCAACTTTGCCCAGCTGATGGGCAAAGCTGCCCTTACGGCGGCTGTGGGCGGTCTGCTTCTGATGCACGAGGACGGCCTGACTCTGTCCCAGTCGGTCTCCTATTACTGGGACGGCCAGAACAAGGCCGGCAAAGCTGCCACTGTGGCGGTCGGCGCTCTCGCCGGCTGGTACGGCGCAATGCAGGCGATCCAGATCTATAACACGGTCAAGTCCATCTTCATTGAGCTCAAGAATGCTTACGCCCAGACCAAGGCAAATATTGCCGCGTCCCAGCAGCAGGATGCCGGCATCACCGACCCCATCGTGGCTGCAGCTGCCTGAGTCTGTTTGATTTGACGGAGTGATAGAAAGGAGTCGTTTATGAAACGCATCCAGATGCCTTCTTCCTATGCTGTTGTACCGGACGGAGAAAAAGCCCTTCTTGGCGGCGGCGGCGCATTTCGTGACGCATGGACCTCATTTACGGACCATCTCCGTTTCACTGATTTCTTCTTTAGAGGTGGACTGCTCTCTCTCTCCATCTCGTTCATTCCGAAGCTGCTGTTCAATGTGGTCAAGGCCGGCTTCAATGCCGTGGAAGGCGTCCACACCTTCTTCTTCGGCGGACCGAGCAAGGCTGCAGAAGACCTTCAGACCTACAAGAACGATATGAGCGCTCTGCGTGCAGACGCAAAGTCTCAGCGCGGCTGATTTTTCCTGAAATCAAAAATGCCCTGCGGCGGTGGACTCTCACCGTGCCGCAGGGCATTCTTTTTGTGTTTTACATGACCCGCACGGCTCCCTGTTCCCGCAGCGAGAGCAGATAGCAGCAGCCCGGGCCGAACAGTGCCTCCATCGCAGCGCAGTAGCGCTTTACCAGCGCATCCGGTACAAAAGCCTGGATCGTTCCGGCAAAGCCGCCGCCCTGCATCCGCCATGCACCGCCGGTGCCTGCAAGGATGCTCTGGCTGATGGCCAGCGCCGCCGACAGCCCCTGATGCTTCGGCGAAGAAGCACAGTAGACATTCTGGCAGCACTCAAAGGACGAGTGGCCGCTCTTCTCCACCAGCCGGGCAAAGGCGGCAAAGTCTCCCGCCGCAAGAGCAGCTCTCTGGGCAAGGGTACGGGCATTCTCCTCAAAATAGTGGATGGCACGCAGCACGGCGCGGTCGCCGCATTGCTCCCGCAGGCGGGGCAGCTCCTGCCAGAAGCGTTTCTCGTCCACCTCGCCCAGCACCTTGCCGCCCAGACAGGCCGCCACGGCTTCCATCTCGTTCCGGATGGCCGCGAACTCGCCGGTCAGCTCGCTGTGGCTGGCACGGGTATCGGTGACACAGAGGGTCATGCCCTCGGGCAGGACGCCGTCGGCATGGATCTTCTCGATCTTCGGTGCCGTCGGGTCGGCGAAATCCGCAAAGAGCACCCCGCCCACGGCGCTGGTCAGCTGGTCCAGCAGGCCGCTGGGCTTGCCGAAGTAGGTATTCTCCGCAAACTGGCAGATGCGGGCCAGCGCAGGGGCGTCCAGGCCGCAGCCGTATTCTGTGTTGAGGATCATGGCCATGCCCATCTCAAAGGCTGCTGAGCTGGACAGTCCCGAGCCCCGCAGCACATCGCTGGCCGTATAGGCGTCGAAGCCGCCCACATCGCAGCCCTTTGCCCGGAAGCCCTCCGCGATGCCCCGGATGAGGCTGGCCGAGTGGGTGCTCTCCCCCTGCTGCGGCTCCGCTTCGGTCAAATCAATGACGTCCAGCTTGTTGAAGCCACGGGACTTGACCCGGATGAAGCCATCCTCGTTCCGGGATGCCACTGCCACAAGATCCAGCGTGACCGCACCCGCAAGACCGTAACCGTGCTGGTGGTCGGTGTGGTTGCCGCCAAGCTCTGTGCGGCCCGGGGCCGAATAGATCTGCACCTGCCGCCCCGGCCCATAGTAAAGCTCAAACTGCTCGAGGGCCGCACCATAACGGCTGCGCTGGCGGGCCAGGACCTTTTCGCTGCCGCCGTAGAGCGCGGCCAGCGCGGCGTCCCACCTCCCTGCTGCGATCTGTTCTCTGAGCTGCCTGCTGGTTGCCATCCAGAACCCCTCCCTGCACTCTCTGCAATGTTCGGTTTGTTACCGCTATTGTAATGCATCCGCTGCCATTTTGCAATTTCAACCCGCAAAAAAAGTAATTTTCGGTGTCCAGCCCAAAGAATAAGATGTACTTTTGTTGAATTTGCGGGGGCAGATGTGGTATACTCAGGCTATAGAGCCAACAGGCAGGAGGGAACCGCAATGGCAGACGTCTACAAGCAGTCGTTCAAGCAGAACTACACCAACAACATTGAGCTGTCCATCTTCAACTGCGGCCTGGAGCGCTGTGCTCCGGGGCAGACCTGGGGTCCCGGCATCCGGGACCACTACCTCATCCATCTGGTCGTCTCGGGCAAGGGCGTGTTCGAGGTCGGCGGGCGCACCTACGAGGTCGTGCCGGGCGATCTGTTCTTTGCCCGCCCCAGCCAGCTCATCCGCTATACTGCCGACGAGGTCCAGCCGTGGGAGTACAGCTGGGTCGGCTTCAACGGTGCCTGCGCCCACAAGCTTGCGGCGCAGCTGCCTTTCACCGACGCTGCCCCCGTCCACCACACCCAGGACCTGGAGGGGATGCGGGCGGCCCTGAGCAGCATCTACTCTTCCCGCGGCCTGCAGCCCCAGGACGAGGCCGCGATGGTGGGCTATCTCTACCTCTTCATCGCCGCCCTGATGCGGGAGACCAGCGAGAGCCGCCCCCACAGCACCTCTTCTTCCAGCCAGTATGTCCTGAACGCCATCAAGTACATCCAGTTCAACTACTCCCACGACATCTCCATCGACGATGTCGCCAAGAGCGTCGGCGTCTCCCGGAGCCATCTGTACCGGGTGTTCATGCTCAATGTGGGCAAGAGCCCCATCGACTATCTGACCGAATACCGGGTCAACGAAGCCTGCAAGCTGCTGCGCAGCGGCACACTGTCCATCGCCGAGGTGGCGGCATCGGTGGGCTTCCTCGACCAGTTCTATTTTTCGCGGGTGTTCAAGCGTGCCAAAGGTGTGCCGCCCAGCAAGTATATGACTTCGCAGGCTGACGCAGACGTCCAGCCCGCCCCTGACGAGACATAAGGAGAGATCATTCCATGCCCTTACAGAAAAACCAGCTTCTCACCCTCCGCATCGAGCGTCTTTCCAGCGACGGCAGCGGCGTTGCCCACTCGCCGGAGGGCGAGGCCGTCTTCGTCCCGGGTACTGCCCCCGGCGATGAGGCTCAGGTGCGTATCGTCAAGGACTGCGGCCGGTATGCCTTCGGCATCCTGGACAAACTGCTCACTCCTTCGCCTGACCGCATCCCGGTGGACTGTGCTGTCGCCGGCCCCTGCGGCGGCTGCAGCCTGCGGCACATGGACTACGCCGCCGAGCTGCGGTCCAAGCAGGAGAGCGTCGCCGACGCCTTCCGCCGCATCGGCGGACTGGATGTGCCGGTGCTGGATGCCCTTCCCTCCCCTGAGGTGGACCGCTACCGCAACAAGGTACAGTTCCCGGTGGGCCGCGACAAAAACGGTGCGCCCTGCATCGGCTTTTACGCCGGCCGCACCCACCGCATCGTCCCCTGCCCCGATTGCAGATTACAGCCCGGCGTCCTGAACGGCATCGGCAACGCGCTCTGCAGCTTCTTCGCCTCCCACGGCATCCAGCCCTACGACGAGGAGAGCGGCAAGGGCCTTGTTCGGCATATCTTCCTGCGCCGGGGTACCCACAGCGGCCAGATCATGGTCTGCCTCGTCTGCACCCGCCCGAAGTTCCCCCACAGCGAGGAGCTCGTGACCGCGCTGCGGGAGCAGTTCAGCGATATTGCGTCCGTCCTCATCAACGTCAACGCCAAGAAGACCAACGTCATCTTGGGTGAAGAGACCGTCTCGCTCTACGGCCCGGGCTATATCGAGGATACTCTCTGCGGTGTGCCGGTCCGGCTCGGCCCCCTCTCCTTCTATCAGGTCAACACACTGGCCGCTGAGCGGCTCTACGGCATCGCTGCCGAGTACGCCCAGCTGGAACCCTCGGACGTTCTGCTCGACCTCTACTGCGGCATGGGTACCATCGGTCTCTCCATGGCCGACCGCTGCCGGGAGCTCATCGGCGTGGAGATCGTGCCTGAGGCCATTGACAGCGCCAAGGCCAACGCTGCCCGGATGGGCAACGCCGTCGCCGCCAAGAGCCGCTTCTTCTGCGCCGACGCCGGTCAGGCTGCGGCCCGCCTCGCCGCTGAGGGCCTGCGGCCCGATGTCATCATGCTCGACCCGCCCCGCAAGGGCTGCGACGAGACGACCCTTTCCGCCGTCGTCCAGATGTCCCCCCGCCGGGTAGTCTATGTCAGCTGCAACCCCTCCACCGCCGCAAGAGATGCCGCATGGCTCGAAGAGCATGGGTATCATGCGGAGAAGGTGCAGCCGGTGGACCTTTTCCCACGAACACGGCATGTAGAGACGGTATGTTTATTGTCCAAACTTAATGCAAAGCAACATATCGAGGTAGACATCCACATGGACGAACTTGATCTCACCGATGCAGAGAAGAAAGCCACCTATTCGGAAATCAAGGAATATGTGCTGGAGCATACCGGACTCAAGGTCAGCAGCTTGTATATCGCTCAGGTGAAGCAGAAATGCGGTATCATCGAGCGAGAAAATTACAACAAACCGAAGTCCGATGATGCAAAACAGCCCCAATGCCCGCCCGATAAGGAAAAAGCAATCAAGGAGGCGCTCAAGCACTTCGGCATGATCTAAGGAGGGCAAAATGAAGCGTTTACTTTCTTGTGAGTTCAATATGGATACTGCCTGTGTGGAGCTGAAATTTGCAAATGGCAGCATGATTGCCATTGATACGATTGCGGTAGAGAATGAGGTTGCCGATAATATATATCAGCGGTCAGAGCTGGACTGGCTGATTTACAACGATCCGGCAGCCTATGCAGATTTAGTTCTCAACGGCGACCCGGAAACATACCTGAAAACTGTTACAGAATATAAACCTTTGGACTGATTACCAGAGATAAAGCAAGCCGCCTGTGCGGGCATATCAAATGCTCATACAGGCGGCTTTTCCTTTTTGTACTGTGACTTTATCAGTTCTCCGAAATGGACCGCTTAAACAATATCCATGTACTTATGAAGTAGCATATCAGCAGTAAGAAAAGAATACCAATGATAATCCCTACTTGTACCATCAAGGCTCCGCAGCCAATATAAGCTGAGATTTCAGCAGAAACACTTTGAAGAAAATAGCCAATCACAATCATTGCTACAACGATTGCCGCTGTGATCGGCATCCCAAACCAAACACCAAGCTGTTTTAGAACCAAAGTATGCAGGTCCTTCTCTTCCACTCCCATTTTTCGCAGAACCGAAAATCTGTAGTTGTTTTTTTCTGCATCTAGGAGCTGCTGAAGAGCCAGCACGGTAAGACACATCACCATCAGCACAATTGCACCATAGATCAAGGACGCTTTTAGGATAAAGTTAAGGGCGATTATACGGTTCACTTCCGTAGTACGGACAGTTGTACTGTATCCTGCCAGATTGTCTTTATCAGGATCTTCTGGATAAGAACGCCCAAGAAGCTGTTCCAGCATTTCTGCCGTTTTGAAGGGAAGCGGATATTGGGTCATCACAAATCGGTTGCTCTGTACCGGAAGCAAGACTTGCGCTATCTCGTCAGGTATGATATACACCACATCTGTATAAAGATTATAGATGGATTCCCCCACAGGCTCCTGAAACACGGCGTTCTCACTGAGTTTCAGGGTGCCTGCGTCAGTTTCCAATAAGGTATGCTCAGCAATGTAGTTTTCAATATCCTTGTCCTCTGCTGCACGATGCCAGTGGGTAGCAAATTCATCCGTTTGTAAGATAATAGGTTCATATCCCAACATTTTCCGAACAGCGTTATAATCCTTCAGTGCGATCGCCAAGGGAGGAAAATTGTACTTTACTCGCTGGTGAAAGTCGCTTTGCTTGGGAAGATATTCCGAAAAAGTCAAATCGTCCTTTATCGCTATTTTGTTTTGTTCTATGAACGCAGTAATTTCTCCATAGTCTGTATCCGGAAGATTTTCCACTTCATAAACATCGTTGTAGCGGCTTGAAATTTGAATATCATAGACTGCCCGACTATCCAAATAGCCCAGACTCCATCCTGTCAAAACTGGCGCAATGACAAACAAGCAGATAGAAAAAGTCAGGGTCACACAAATGATCGTCATCGTTTTCGTATTGGTAGCCAGCTTAGAGGAAAGCTGTCCAAACAGAAATAAACTCGTATTGTGATATTTGCGGGACACTTTAGACTCCTTCCAGTATAGGAGCGCCGCATTCGATAAATACATGACTGCGGAAATGATAAACAAAATATCCGCAACCCCAAACAGCAAATATTGATTCAGAGTTGGGGCGTCAAATCCAAGGAAGTAGGCTTTTTCCAGTTCTGCGATGGAAAAAATCGGGATAGCGGTCAATACAGCACCAGCCAGAAGTCCGCAAAGATATCGGGAAAACCCTATTTTTCTGTGTAAAACAGCACCTGCGATTGCCCAAAGCAGCGTCAGTGCAGGGAAAAGGACATTCCCCCAATACATGAGCTTTACAGGAAGCGGATGTCTGGGATCGAAGTAAAAATGATATTTTACAGCACCTACCTCCAGCATCCACAGCAGCATAATGCCATAGAAAATACAGATCATCGGCATCCATCTGCTTTTATGAAGCGGTTTTTCATTCTGACGGTTTGCCGTCATAAGCTCAATAATCCTGCTTTTGTTGAGAATTCTGACATTCCCGACTCCAACCAGAATCTGGCAAACAACAAAGAAGCCCACGGTCAGCAGCACGGTATCTGGAAAAAAAGACCAAGAAAAAGCGTAGGGTTCCCCAAAAGAAGCAAGCAGCATAGCCGTAATGACCTGAGAAACGACCATCCCCAGAAGGATTCCCACCGACACAGAGAATATGAGCAGGAAAAAAGTCTCTCCAAAAAAGAGCAGTCCTATGGTTTTTTGCTCCATTCCCAGGGTTGCCTCAACTGCAAACTCCGATTGTTTTTTTCTCAGCATGAAACGATTGACATAGTGGATCAGAAACAAAAGAAGCAGACTAATCCCGCAAATTGCCAGTTTCATACCTCCAGCCAGCAGGGAAATATTATATTCCGCACCAATGGTCGGATGATAATGGGTGCTGCTGATAGACAAAAACGCATAGAACAGGGTGACACAGAGTGTCATGGTCACAATATAAATCAAATAGTCCTTCACAGACCGCTTTGCATTTTTGAAAATAAGTTTAGCGTACATCGCTCGTGCCCCCTCCCATCATGGTAAGGACATCCAGGATTTTTTCAAAGAAAGTCCTGCGGGAATCACCCCCCTTACGGATTTCCGTAAAGATTGCCCCGTCCCTCATAAAGAGAATACGATTGGCATAGCTTGCCGAGAAAGCATCGTGTGTCACCATCAGAATCGTGGCTCCGAGATCTTCATTGATACTCTGGATCGTCGAGAGCAGCATCTGGGACGAGTGACTGTCTAACGCACCGGTGGGTTCATCCGCCAAAATCAGCTTAGGCTGATTGATAATGGCTCTGGCACAGGCGCACCGCTGCTTCTGGCCGCCGGACACCTGATAGGGGTACTTATCCAGAATATCCGTGATATTCAGCTTTCCGGCCATTTCCCGCACCCGCCCAT
>ERZ1026961.1291-NODE-1291-length-10946-cov-9.278028_pt1 | contig 10946 bp, 7 predicted proteins | sample MGYA00519298_ERZ1026961 | MGnify/ENA primary metagenome ERZ1026961 (study PRJEB26926, sample SAMN06164515) | human gut metagenome | biome: ENVO:00009003; feature: ENVO:2100002; material: ENVO:00002003 | host: Homo sapiens | place: USA | collected 2012 ...
ATGTTATATAACAGGTTTTTATTAGGAAGAAATTGGTTACTTTTGCAGATTGTTATCTCTTTATTGTAAATCATGAAATTGACTATCTATAATTATATCTGTTTTTTTGTTTTTGGTTATTTTTTTTCGTATAGTAGTTCTTGTTGTGCTTTTGTTGCAGACGATGTGAACCATCGGCTTGAAGTACTTATCGCTCGGAAAAGTATAATGGGGCGTGTTGTAGATGGAGACGGTGTGCCTTTACCGGGAGCTACAGTGTTGGAAAAAGGTACTTCGAATGGTGCAGTGACGGATTTGGAAGGCAAATTTGCACTGACGGTTGCTGATGATGCGGTGCTGAGATTCTCTTTTATGGGATATAAGACGCAGGAGGTAAGCGTAAAAGGACATACATTTCTGGATATTGTATTAGAAGAAGATGCGGTGGAACTGGATAAAGTAGTTGTGACTGCATTGGGTATCGAAAAGAAGGAGCACTCTCTTTCCTATGCAATGAGTCAGGTGAAAAGTGAAGAATTGACACGGGTTAAAATGCCTAATCTGATAACTTCATTGACCGGTAAGACTGCCGGTGTGCAGGTTAATCAGGTATCATCGGGACTGGGTGCTTCCGCTAAAGTAAACATTCGCGGAATCCGTTCGGTAGCCGGGGAGAATCAACCTCTTTATGTAATTGATGGTGTTCCTATGTTAAATTCAACTTCGGAACAGGCTTTCAGTGCCATTGGCGGAACTGCTAATGCAGGTAACCGCGATGGCGGTGATGGTATCTCAAACTTAAACTCGGAAGATATAGAAAGCATAAGTATTCTGAAAGGGGCTCCTGCAGCGGCACTTTATGGTAGCCAGGCAGGTAACGGTGTGATATTGATTACGACCAAGAAAGGTAAATCACAAGGACAACGGAGCATATCATTTTCTACCAGTCTGATGTTCGATAAAGCATCTTCTTTACCCGAAATGCAAAATCGTTATGGAGTAAGCGATGGGGTGGATAGTTGGGGAGAACGAAAAGACTTGCCGAAATACGATAATCTGAATGATTTCTTCTCTACCGGAGTGACTTCCATTACTTCCGTATCCGTAAGCCATGGCAATGAGAAATTGCAGAATTATTTTTCATATGCCAATACTACCGGTAAAGGGATTATTGATAAAAATCGCTTATCCAAGCATAATATTACATTTAGGGAAACTTCTGTGATATTCAATAATCGTTTGAAACTGGATGGTAATGTGAATTTGATGCGACAAGTCTCTAAAAACAAACCGACAGTAGGCGGATTTTATATGAACCCGTTGGTGGGGCTTTATCGGTTTCCCCGTGGAGAGGACTTGTCGTATTATAGGAATAATTTCGAAGTGTACGATGAAAGTAGAAACCTGAATATACAGAACTGGCATACTGCTTATGAAGATTTTGAGCAGAATCCGTATTGGATAACGAACCGCATACAAACTAAAGAAGTGCGTATGCATGCCATTGTCTCCTTATCGGCAAACTTGCAAGTAAATGACTGGTTGACGGTACAGGCTCGTGGCAATGTGGATTGCATTGACGATAAAGTCCGTCAGAAATTTTATGCTTCTACAGCTCCGGCGTTAGCCGGTGCTAACGGACGTTACCTGGAAATGGATTATCAGGATCTCCAGTTTTATGGTGACCTAATGCTTATGATGAAGAAGAAATGGGGCGATTTCTCAGTAAATGGTGCATTTGGGGGAAGTATTACTGATAAGACTACTAATTCTACCCGTTATGATTCCAAAACAGCTTCTTTGTACTATGCCAATGTATTTACTCTGGCAAATATTATAATGAACGGTTCAGCAGCTCTTGATCAGAAAATTGATTCACACCGTCAGCTGCAATCGCTGTTTGCTACGGCGCAGGTGGGTTATAAAGAGAGTGCCTATATAGATTTGACGGCCCGCAATGACTGGTCTTCCACTTTATCACATACCAAGCACGAAGGCAGAGGATATTTTTATCCTTCAGTTGGTACTTCGTTGATCCTAAGCCGTCTGCTGACTTTACCTGAATGGGTGTCGTATGCAAAGGTGCGTGCTGCTTATAGTATGGTGGGGAATGATATTCCTTTGTATATTACGAATTCCGCTTCCCATATCACTGCCGGTGGTGAATATCTGGCGAATGATGCGGCACCTTTCAAGGAAATGGAACCGGAGATGAATTATTCGTGGGAAATTGGTGCAGAAGGACGTTTTCTGAACAGCCGTATCGGGTTTAATATCACTTTCTATAGAACAAATACTCATAACCAGTTTTTTAAATTGCCTACGCTGGCGGGTGACAAATATGCTTACCGCTATGTGAATGCCGGTAACATTCAGAATCAGGGATGGGAAATCGCATTGGACGCTACTCCTGTGATGGTAAAAGATTTTATGTGGAGCACTACTCTTAATTTTGCTTCTAACAGGAACAAAATAGTTGCTTTGCATGAAGATTTGAAAGAATTTGTTTATGGACCTACCAGTTTCTCTTCCAGTTATGCCATGAAACTGATAAAAGGTGGATCGATTGGCGATGTTTATGGAAAGGCTTTTGTCAGAGATGCTTCCGGTAATATTGTTTATGAGACGGAAGGGAATAATGCAGGATTGCCAAAAGTAGAAGGTGACGGGAATACGGTAAAGGTTGGAAACTCCAATCCGAAGTTCCAGTTGGGATGGAATCATACGCTTTCTTATAAAGACTTGTCTCTCTATTTCCTGATAGATTGTCGTTACGGCGGTAAGGTGCTTTCGCAAACTCAGGCAGATATGGACTTGTACGGTGTATCGGAAATTACCGGAAAGGCCCGTGATAATGGTTATGTTATGCTGGAGGGGCAGCGGATAGAGAACGTGAAGGGATTCTATAAGATTGTAGGCGGACGCGCAGGGACAACGGAATATTATATGTATGATGCGACCAATATCCGATTGAGAGAACTTTCATTGTCTTATCAGTTACCTGCTTCCTGGATGGAAAAATCTAAAGTTCTGAAGAAAGCGCAGGTTTCTTTTATAGCCCGCAATTTGTTCTTCTTTTATAAGAAGGCACCTTTTGATCCGGATCTGGTATTATCTACTGGTAATGATAATCAAGGTATTGATGTGTATGGGATGCCAACAACGCGCAGTTGGGGCTTTTCATTGAAGTGTGAATTTTAATGGGAGAGGGGAGGATTGATATGAAAAGATATAGTTGGATATTCGGTGCTCTGTTAGTTTTGGCTTCTTGTACGGGTGACTTTAAGGATATCAATACGGATTTATCCGGAATTACGGATGAAGATTTGCAAATTGATTATAATGAACATGGTATTCGTCTGGGAGTGATTCAGCAGGGCATTTACTTCAATTATGATTATGGAAAGGGTAAAAACTGGCCTTTCCAGTTGACGCAGAACCTGAATGCAGATATGTTTAGTGGATATATGCATGATGGAAAACCATTGAATGGAGGTAGCCATAATTCGGACTATAATTTGCAAGATGGTTGGAACAGTGCAATGTGGGGACATACCTATTCGTATATTTTTCCACAGATATACCAGTCGGAGAACGCAACGCGTGAGAAACATCCGGGTTTCTTCGGAGTCACCAAGATTCTGAAAGTGGAAGTGATGCATCGCGTTACGGATTACTATGGTCCTATCATTTATTCACGGTTTGCTGATCCTAACGCAGAATATATGCCTGATACACAAGAAGTGGTTTATAAAGAGTTCTTTTGTGAATTAGATACGGCTGTGAGTACCCTTACCGGTTATGTCGAGTCAAATCCGGAAGCTGCTGAGTTTTCTCGTTTTGATATACTGATGGATGGCGAATACATTTCGTGGATAAGGTTTGCCAATTCATTGAGAATGCGGCTTGCAATGCGAATAGCCACAGTGGATGAAGAGAAAGCCCGTTCAGAGTTCCTGAAAGCTTTTAATAATGAATATGGAATATTGGAAGCGGAAAATGAACCGGTGGCGGTATCTACAAAGAAAGGGTATGCCAATCCGTTGGGAGAACTCAATCAGGTGTGGAACGAAACTTATATGAGTGCTCCAATGGAGTCTATCATGAACGGTTATGAAGATCCTCGGCGTACTGTCTTTTTTGCCACATGCCAGGATGAGTCGTTTAAAGGACAGTATCGTGGAATCCGGCAGGGAACTTGCTTCTCTCATAGCAATTATATGGGTTTGTCGAAACTGAAGGCTACTCAGTCAACGGATGCGGTTCTTATGACTGCTGCCGAGGTCTGGTTTCTGCGTGCGGAAGCCGCTTTGAGGAACTGGACAGATGAAGATGCCGGTATATGCTATGAAAAAGGAATTACTTCCTCTCTACATCAGTATGGTATCATGCAGACTGATTCATATTTGAATAGTGATAAATTGCCAATTGATTTTGTGGATACATTTGATGCTGAAAATAATATAAAAGTCTATTGTAAAGTCTCACCGAAGTGGATTGAAACAGCAGACCGTGATACGAAGTTGGAGAAGATCATTACGCAGAAATGGCTGGCAATGTTTCCTGAAGGATGTGAAGCCTGGGCGGAGCAGCGCAGAACTGGATATCCACGCCTTTTTCCTGTTCGTTTCAATCATAGTAAGGATGGCTGCGTTGATACGGAAATTATGATTCGCCGTTTAAACTTTCCCGGAGGATTACAAACGGAAAATCCGGAACAATACCGTGCATTGGTGAAAGCTTTGGGAGGAGATGATAATGCCGGCACCCGTTTGTGGTGGGATACCGGCACTAATTGGTAAGTTTATTCTATTATATCGGATGGTTTTCTGCAAAGATTGCCATCCGTTCTTCTAATTGTGCATATTGATGATCCTGGATGAATGAAGTACAGGCACGCAAACCTTCCTGATGGCTACCGGTGGTAATCAGAGATATGGCGCTGACACCATAGTACATCAATTCCTTAGCCAATTCGCCGCTGGTCATCCCCGGATAACCGATAGTAAAGTAGAAGCCATCGGCTACGGGATCACCAAGGTCATTGTCATATACCAGATGAAAACCGTGGCGCAGAAAAATCTCTTTTAGCCTGTGAGCGCGTTCACCATATATTTTCACTTCGTCAAGGAAGTTGTACTGCCCTTCATTAGCAGCCTTCAGCATGGCGGCAAGCGCGTATTGTGCCGAATGACTCGTACCGGAGGAGAGGGCATAGAGTACACGGTGAATGAATACTGTACCGAATGTGCCGCCACCATAGCGTTTTGTCAATCCGGGATAAGAGCGGTGATAGAGCTTGTTTGAAATGCAGCTGACACCGATACGCTGTCCGGCATAGCTGAATGCTTTAGAGCCGGAAATGAGCAATACATAGTTGTCTGTATAATGTGCCACTGATGGTTGATAAGGTGCTTGGAATGGTTTGCTCAAATCTTGCCGGAAGTCCATAGCGAAGTAAGCCAGGTCTTCCAGAACAATAACATCATATTGCGTAGCAAGTTCTCCGATGATACGTAGCTCTTCTTCTTTCAGGCAAATCCAGCTGGGATTGTTCGGGTTGGAATAGACGATAGCAGAGATATTCCCTTTCTTGAGGTAACTTTCCAGTTTCTCTTTCAATTTGTCGCCACGGAAATCATATACATCGAAAGTCTCGAACTTTTGTCCCATAACGACTAGCTGTTGCTTCTGTACAGGAAATCCCGGGTCAATAAACAATATCGTATCTTTCTTTTCATCACACTGACTGCAAGTGAGGAACGAAGCAAAGGTGCCTTGCATGGAACCGGTAACAGGTACACAACCTTCCGGTTGCAAATCTACATTAATAAATGCTTTTATAAAACGCGAAGCTTCTTCTTTCAGTGCAGGCAATCCGTTGATGTCAGGATAAAGACTGGCAATTCCTTTTTGCAGAGCTTCTATTTCAGCTTTTACACCTACAGCCGAAGGGGGAAGTCCCGGCACACCCATTTCCATTTTTATAAATTCTATACCAGATTCAGCTTCTGCCCTGGCGGCAATCGCCTTTACTTCGCGGATGGTTGCTTTTCCAAAGTCTGCAATCTGAAATGCTTCGATGGTTTCGTCAATCAGTTTACGTTCAATAGGAGTATTTCTCATGGTTTTTCTCGCTTTTAATTGATTTTGATTTGTCATTCGAATTTTTTTTGCCACACAAAGGTAATATAAATATCTTATAATCAAGCCTACTTTAAAAAAGATGAAAAATATTTCTTTCAAGCTATTGCAGGTTTCAAAAAAACACCTACCTTTGCAACCGCAATCGAGAGAGAAAGCGATAAAAGAAATGAAATTATGGTGCGTTAGTTCAGTTGGTTAGAATACATGCCTGTCACGCATGGGGTCACGGGTTCGAGTCCCGTACGCACCGCAATAAACATTGAAACTCAATTGTTTACGAAAATAACACCCAACTTTACACCCATTAATGTAAAATCGGGTGTTTTGTTTTATTCAAGCCCCATTACTTACTCTGTCACGCTGTGAGGAGAATTGCGATTTTCGAAATATTATCGGAATACTCCAAATAGCATCTTTATACTCACCTTTTCCACGATGGTGTATTGTTGGTGTCCATCTTGGCATATTCCTGATTATTCGTATCACTTCTTCATCCAACTGTCGCACCCCACATCCTTTTATAGTTTTTGCCTCTTTTATTTCTCCGTATGAATCAATATGTAATTTGTACACTCCTTTGACTTTTTGCTGCTCACCTAATAAACTGGTGTCATATGCGAGATTTTGGTAAATATAATTTTGAGCCGACCATAGTTTCCCGTCTTGAAAACTCGCTTGTTCTTCCCATTCTACAAAACAATGTTTTAACTCCTCTTCTGCTATACTATCGGTTATTACCCTATCTCTATACCGCTGTGGCAAGAATGGAACATATACCGTATAAAGACATTCTATTCGCTTGCCGTTTTTATCTCGGCATGGTAAACAGTGGGGAAGTTCTCGGATAAGCCTAATAACTTCCTTATCAAAATCTTCATGGACTGTCGCTAAAATATTAATTGCACGTGGCAAACCTAATGTATCAAGCGAGAACATGGCTACAGAATATCCGGCTTGGCTCTTATTCAACAAGTGAGCCGGGTATTTCATTTGAGAAACAAAATATTCTTCCAAATTATAATTCCATTTCGCCCATTTGGGAGCTTCTATGGTCTGCAAGTCTTTAATAGGTTTTCCCGTTATTTGAGTCACACCAAGATTCCATATGTTTTCTTTACGCCATAGGCTGTCTAAATAGGCTTCTTGATTTTTATAGTAAGAAGTGCTATCTATTTCATTCTCTTGTCCTTTTAAAGCACTAAAAGAAAGCAATATCAATGATATAAGTAATAAAGATTTCATTGGTTATCAAGTTTAAAAACGATTGGAATTGTATATCTAACTGCTTTTTTCGCTTCTTGTTGGTTGTCGGTTAAACGAAATTCGGTCATCATTAGAACATCACGGCGTGATGTTGTACCGGCATAGAACATTACTTCATAGAAGAAACGATAACGCCCCGATTGGTTGGGATGAATATTGGGATAAAGATTTGCTGTAAATAAACGGTGCTTACCAGGAAATACCGTATAACCTATATCTACGGCTGCGTCATTGATGGGCAGTTCACGCCAAGTGCCATTTTTATCTTCATAAGTAATAAAATAATGCTCGCCACACATTATTTCTTTATCTCCTTGGTTCAACAGAATGAAAGAAGCTGTAGATGAATTGGTGGAGTAAGCGGAATATTCCGGATGTAGAGAAGCCCCAAGTGTGTCAGTTATGCCAATGCGCTCGTTTATTATTGGTTGTTCCGGTCCCTCAAAGCGAATGGCGGGAGAGTCCATGAGTTTTTCCCGAAAAGCTTGCCTGCCTTCAGGGGTATTTAGAATGAAGCGGACATTAATGTATTGCCGTCCCATACCCCAACTAACTATATTCTCTTTCAGCTTTTCGTCTGTTAGAACTTCATATCTATGATTTAATTCATTTAAAATACTTTTGAGTTGTTTTTGCGAGTAATTGCTTTCGGTTATCTGTTCAAGTCGAAAAGCCTTGCTTTTTGCCGCTATCTCCAATATCTGTCTCGCTTGTACGGTATCGCCTTTCACCTGGAATACCAGTGTAGAACCATCAAAGAACATACCTTCCAAAAAAGAAGGACAACGAGGGCTACCGATAAAATTACCTATAACATTTGGTGTATCTCCATACACCTTGCTTAGTGATTCAATGATTTGCCATCCGGCAGATTGGTCAACAGCTCCTTTATCGGAAGTGTTTTTTGATAAAGTAGATACATCCTCTTTCAACTCCGTATTTACTACAGAATCTAAAGCACATTCTATATTTGACTTTTGTGTTTTGTTTACACATCCTATAAAAGAACAAAATAAAACACTGACTAATATCTTTATTTTCATATTACCTAAAATTTAAAAGGTTTTCGAAATAGTTGTCGTCAATACGAACGACTTTATATTTTACACCATTCCGTACCTTTTCTCTAATTCGATTATTCCAAGAATTCATTTCTTTTATTCTCATATCAAAGGCTTCTTCTGACACATTTATTTCCTTTCCACTTGAGATATTACAAGTTATAATACCAGCTTCGTCCATGGAACAGTGTTTATAAAAACGATACATCACAGCCATCTTTTTGTAAAGATGCGCTTTTTCATCTTGCTTAGAATGAAAGGTTGCTTGTGTCATTTCTTCAGGAATAACATCAATAAACTCGTTGCTTTCAATATATTCTTTTACTGTTTTAATGGAAGACCGTTCCGTTACAACTTGGCTGCTATTACAGCTACATACGCCTAACCAAATCAGCGAAAGCAAAATTAATTTAGGTTTCATGGCTAATTAGAATTTATTTAACTGCCATAAAATTATGTAAAGTAATGGTATATAGCAAATAAAGAGAAATATTTAACTCTTTAAAGCTATATACTTTTTTTGTTCTATTTCCATCAAAGAATTACATCCTCAATCCTTTTTTTGGTCTATTCCCTTCCTTTTGGGTGCGGCTTACACCCAACTTTTCCTTGAGTTCCTGAAATTTCATTTTGAACCATTCCAGTATCGGCATTCCGTCAATGCACAGCCGGAATTTTCCTTTCTCCTGCGGGTTCCTCTCTACGGTTGCCGTTGAGTGTTCCGTTCTGAACTTTTCCCGGTACTCCCGTGAATACAGCTTTCCCCTGAACCCTACGGGCTGGAAGTTGACAAGCTGCCTTGTCATCTCTTCCGTAAACCCCACTTCCCGGCATTGCTCGGCTATTGGCAACAACTCCTTTACATTGGGAAAATAGCAGTCTATCCGTTTCAGCCTATTGTCATATTCCGTGATTTTCTGCTGATAGCCCCGGTCTATCTTGTTTATCTCGCTGCTGTGGCGATGCTCCATGTTCTTCTGTTCCCTCTGTTCGGCTTGCACTTGCCTTTGCAGATTGGCTATGTCCTGCTTCAAGTCTTCATTCTCCGCTTCCAGCCTCTTGACCTTGCTGCCGCCCAAAAGAGAACTCACCCCGTCCGCTATGGCTGTGGTGGCGTTTACCGCTGCGTTCTTCATCTTTTGCGTGTTGATTTCCCCCTTGACCTGCTTCAGCTTCTTCTGTGCTTCCTCTTCCAGCCCCAGCAGGGTTTCTATGTTCACTTGCAGGCTGTCCTGCTGCTCCACCAGTTCCTTGTAGTATTGAGAGGTGGAGATGTGCCTTGCCAGCGAGCCGTCCACACCCCTCTGCAAACCGTACTTGCCCATGGCTTGGGCATAGGTGTCCTGATAGTGTTTCAGCTTGTGCCTTGCCATTATGTCATCAGCGCACAGCCTCACGTCCTGCGGGTTCTTCTTTCTGTACTTCTTTTTTCCGTTCTGTTCTTCCTGCCTGGCTTTCCTGCGTTCCCCCGCCACTATCGGTATGACGGTGGCGTGTATGTGCGGTGTCTTTTCGTCCATGTGCAGGACTGCGGAAACGAGGTTCTGCTCCCCGTATGTCTCACGGAGCCATTGCAGGTTGTCATGGCACCAGTCATCCAGCCGCCCGTCCGCTTCCATTTGCTTCATGTCCTTGTTGCTTCCGGTGAGCAGCACCCTGATTGCCTTCACCTGATTGGTGCCTACCTTGCGTTTGATACCAGTCGTTTCCACCCGGTAGGCTATCGCCTCGGTGCGGTTCCTTACCCCTTCGGGAAACTGCACCAGTTCCCGGTTCAGGTGTGTGCGTGCCATATCCGCATTCTTCGGGTGGATGGTACGCTCTATGTGTGCGGACATCCCGCTGTCCGCACCTTTTGCCTTTTCCAAATGCAATACTGCATATCCCATAACTGTAATTTTTCTTGGTTAATACTTTCCCCGCCTTGCTCTTATGCCGCATGGCTCACGGGGTTTCCAAAGGGGCAAAGCCCCTATGGCTCGTTGGGGCTTTTTTAGCAATGTGTGCATTGCGTTAAGAAAAAGCCCTAATGAGCTATGGCTTTTTTCAAAGCCTTCCGGTGGCTGTACGGTTACATCCTGATGCCTTTGTTCTTCTTTTTCAGTTGCTCTGTCTGCCGTTGTCCTTTCTCCGGTTCCGGCTTCTGTTGCCGTCGTTCCTCTTGTCCGGCTCGTTTACTCCGCAGGAAGTCATTCAGGTCGTTGTAGCCTCCGTATATGTGCGATGCGTCCCGGACGTGCTGCCCGTATTTCTCTTGCAGTTCCCTGACTGCTTCCATTCCCGCCTTGTCGTTGTCAAGGAAACAATGGATGCGCCCATAACCTCCCAGCAGTTGGATTGCTTTGGCAAGGTTGGAAGTCGAGTTCAGTACGATGTAGTCCTGCCCATCAAGGTCGGGACGGTCCGGACACCTTTCCAGCCGCAGGGTAAGGAAAGAGAGGTAGTCCATGAAGCCCTCGAAGAGGTAGCAGGTCTCCTTCGTCTGTTCCTGCCGTA
>ERZ1026961.1315-NODE-1315-length-10775-cov-4.301399_pt1 | contig 10775 bp, 7 predicted proteins | sample MGYA00519298_ERZ1026961 | MGnify/ENA primary metagenome ERZ1026961 (study PRJEB26926, sample SAMN06164515) | human gut metagenome | biome: ENVO:00009003; feature: ENVO:2100002; material: ENVO:00002003 | host: Homo sapiens | place: USA | collected 2012 ...
CGGCAGCGTCAGATGTGTATAAGAGACAGATTCTCCGACATCGGGGCATCAGCCGAGAATGTGAGCCACTGGGACATCGGACTGGCGGGAAGTGCATTGATCGAAAAGCCCGAAAACCGTGACATGGTGTACAAGCCAACCCGGCTGGCCAACGGCAAGGTAGTACCTGCCATGGCAGGATGGCAGTTCTATAACCACAACGGCCTGATGGACATCAAAGGCAACGTATCGGGCCATTCGGCTTTCCTGAGTCGATTTACGGACGCCTCGGAACTAGTGTGCGTTACCCTACTGGCCAATAAAGAGGGGGTAGACCTGACAAATCTGGGACGCCGTATCGCAGCCGCTTTCGACAGTGATAAGATGGGTACGGGAGCCAACGACAACCTGCTCTATACTTATGAAAGCCAGTTCAGCGTGCCCGAAACCATGACGCGCATCGAGCAGACCCTCCACACGATGGGCGTTCCCGTCTTTGCCAAGTTCGATCACGGGAAAAACGCCGAAGAAGTGGGATTACAACTCCGCCCCAACCAGGTCATCGTTTTCGGTTCACCGAAAGTTGGCACAAAACTGATGCAGGACAACCCGAGTATCTCGATCGAACTGCCGCTGAAGATCTCCGTTTGGGAGGACAAGAACGGAAGCGTATGGGCCACGTTCCCACAGATGAGGACGATGGCGGCCGAATACGGGCTGGAAGCCGAACCGGTAATCGGAAAGATGCAAGAACTACTGGAGAAAATCGTAATTAAAGGGGCAAGCGTATACTAACTTCCTACTGTAGGGATAAACGCTTTTCCTGCAGAAAATTATTTATAAAATATTTGGAAGAAACACACGGGAAAAGTCACAAGCGGCTATAGAACAACGCAGCATGACTTCTCCCGTATTTTTTTACTGTACCCAGGCATGCAAAACAGGTTTCATTCTTTTGAGTAGGTTTGTTTATCCGAAAAGATAATATTTTTGTCTTCCGGGAACAATCGTTGAGAAATAAAACAACCGACATTTTGCGTTCAGTGAACATCTGATACGGAACAGGCGGACTGAAACGGACCTCCGGAGGGTATGTACCCCACCTGGAATCCACATCAGTCCGCCTGTTCTACATTTATCTGTATATCCGTATTCTTAACTCGCTATTGCGAGAAACGGAATGACCGTTATTATCCTTTTTCTTTCAGGATCACATCGTGTGCACCACCCTCTACGATACTTGTGGATGAAACCAGCGTGATCTTGGCATTTTGTTGCAAATCGGGAATGGTAACAGCACCGCAACTGCACATCGTAGCCTTGATCTTACTCAGAGTGGCCGCCAGGTTGTCTTTCATCTTGCCGGCATAAGGCACGTAACTGTCTACACCTTCTTCAAACTTAAGCGATTCAGTTCCACCCATATCGTAACGTTGCCAGTTCTGGGCACGATTTGAACCTTCGCCCCAATACTCTTTCACGTAGTTGTTCTTGATGCAGAGCTTCTTGGTAGGCGATTCGTCAAAACGTGCGAAATAACGACCCATCATCAGGAAATCGGCTCCCATGGCAAGGGCAAGCACCATGTGATAGTCGTGCACCAATCCGCCATCACTACAAATAGGTACATAAATACCCGTCCGTGCCTGATATTCGTCGCGGGCACGAGCCACATCTTGCAGGGCAGTCGCCTGTCCACGTCCGATACCTTTCTGCTCACGGGTGATACAGATAGATCCACCTCCGATACCCACCTTCACAAAGTCGGCACCAGCCTCTGCCAGATAGAGGAAACCTTCTTTATCTACCACATTGCCGGCACCTACCAGCACTTTATCTCCATATTGTTGCTTGATCCATTGCAGGGTCTCATACTGCCATTCCGAATAACCATCCGAAGAATCGATACAGAGCACATCTACTCCGGCTTCTACCAAGGCAGGGACACGCTCCTGATAGTCACGGGTATTGATACCGGCACCTACCAACAATTTCTTGTCGGGACTCGACACCTCGTTCGGATTCTCCTTGTGGCTGTCGTAGTCCTTGCGGAAAACAAAGTAAGCCAGACGTCCTTCTTTATCGATAATAGGAAGTGTATTGAGTTTATGATCCCAGATAATCTGGTTGGCCTCGCTCAGTGTCAATCCCACTTCACCCACAATCAGCTTCTCAAAAGGAGTCATGAAGTCTTTGATCTTTTTATCCAGCGGGTCTCTGGAGATACGATAGTCACGGCTGGTTACCAATCCCAGAAGATGTCCGTTTGGCGAACCGTCATCCGTTATTCCGATAGTAGAGTGACCGGTCTGGCGCAACAGGCGGAGTACGTCTTCCAACGTATGTTCCGGCGTCAGATTCGAATCACTGGTCACAAAACCGGCTTTAAATTTCTTCACTTTCCGCACCATTTCCGCCTGACTGGCGATGGGTTGCGAACCGAAGATAAACGAGAGTCCTCCGTTACGCGCCAACTCGATGGCCAGTTCGGGACCGGAAACCGATTGCATGATTGCCGAAACGAAAGGGATGTTCAATTCGATTGCTGCTTGTGTGCCTGCCGCATGTTTCACCAGCGGAGTGCGCAAAGAGACATTGGAGGGTACACACTGTTTGGTGGTAAGACCGGGAATAAGTAGATATTCACCGAAAGTTCTTGAAACTTCTTCTACGTAAACTGCCATAAGATAAGTTATTTTTTGGCATGCAAAATTACATCTTTCTTTTTAATATGTGACTGGGGAAGGGAGATTTTTTCAATAATCCTCTCAAAAGCTTGTTTTTAATCACATCGGGGCAATAAAGAGGAGACTCACTCCTGAAAGCACACCGTTTAAACCACCTTCTTACAATATCACATTCTCCTGATGTCTGTCCATCCAACTACGGATATTATTGAACACAATCTTTATATCAATCTATTTTTAAAAGTTCCTTGAATCCTTCTACCGACTTATTCGGTTCAAACTCTATCACCCGATAGTCTGCCACAGCATTAAAAGGGTCCTCACCGATTATCTTTTCTACTTCTGCACGGCTCTAAGCACGGCAAAGAATAACTCCCCCCGTCCGGGGCACCTGCGGCCCGGAAGCAAGAAAGATTCCGGCAGCATAATACTTATCCAGATAGCAACAGTGTGCTTCCAGCAATTCGATCACCTTTTCGATAGGTGCTTTATAAGTCAATATTAATACGAACATGGCCCGATTTATTTTAGTTCTCCCGCAAAGGTAACACAAATCGGCCTACGTTAGGCTTTTCTTATAAATTTAATCTGAATCCGGAATATTTCTTTTAAATTAACAGGAAACAACACTACTTGGCAAACACTTTCATACCTCCGGTGTTATACATCAACATACAAAAAACAACCGCCTATGTCACAAGAAATGAAAGCATTCCCAGGAATGAAAGCTTCACAGAAACTCAACTTCAACCATTCCGAAGTTATTATCAACAGCGCACCGGACCGGAAGGTTATCTTGGAATCGACTCTGTTAGAGCAGTCATTCGTGGAAAAAGGATGTGGGGAAACCACTCCGCATGCTTGGAAAACAACATCGAAAGAGTCTCTGAAAAGACCCGTGTTTAACGAGATATGGTACACATAATGCCAGCTTGACCTGACAGAAACCTTATCCTGCCAATTCCGCCCTGTACTCCATCGGCGAAACCCCTTCGTGTCGCTTAAAATACCTACCCAGATACGACTGGTCGGGAAAATTCAGCCGGTCTGCTATCTCCTGAATACTGAGATCGGTCGATTGGAGGAGTACCTTTATTTCAAGTGCCGTAAAATCATCAATCACTTTTTTGGCCGAATGACCTGTCAGCGAACGACAGATGCTCGTCAGGTACTTAGTAGAAATACAGAGTTTGCCTGCATAGAAAACGACATCCCGTTGCGAACAGCAATATTCGTGCACCAGAGCAACGAACTTATGAAAAAGTTCGTTCGGACGACTGCCGCCCTCAATCTCTTTATGGGTGAAAAGGCGGTGTACTTTGTCGTATACATCAAGCAGGAAACTTTGCAGGTGATTGCGCGCTATCTGGTTGCGGAAACGATGATCGGTATCGGCATAAATAGCAGACGTAGCATGCAGGAGACCGTTTATGGGGGCGGTAAATTCGGAAGGAAGTGTATAACAGGGCTTCTCTTTTATAAAATGAAAAAAGGAGGGTTCAAAACGGATACAAGCCTCACGAAACATTTCAATATGTGAAGCGAAAAAGGAGACCCGAAAATCATCGCTCTTCTCATCAAGGCTGATAACAGCACCCGGAAGGAGTACAACCTGGGTATTTACCGTTATCTCGTATTTCTTCAGATCGATGGCCATTGTACCACGGCCGGCACGGCAATAAAGGATAATGGCACAATTGAGTTTATGCAAACGGTTGTAAAAGGGAGAAAAATCATCGGTCCCTGCCACAAACGGCTGGTCGAGCGTGAGGGTAAGCGGGTTTCTTTTTTCCATATCATGTTCTTTATTTTGCCTACAAAAATAGGTCTTTTTAGTGAATTAGCCCGCATACTGTTCCGATAATGAACAATACTGGGGCGGGTATGAAAAGCAGTCGACAGTGAAAACGCTCTACCTTTGCCACGACAAAATTAAATAGGAATTATGATTGAAAAGGTTAGTAAAGTAAAGCAGGCTATATTATTCGCCTGCTGTTTGGCCGCCACCGGATGCAAGCAAGCACCGCAGGCAACTGTAGAATCGGGATACAAAGTAATAACCCTTGCGCCTACCGACCGGACGCTATCGAGTACGTACTCGGCAACAATACGCGGACGCCAAGACATCGAAATCTATCCGCAAGTGAGCGGTACACTGACACAGGTGTGTGTCAGCGAAGGAGAACGGGTAAAACGGGGACAGTCGTTGTTCATCATCGACCAAGTGCCTTACGAAGCTGCCCTGCAGACAGCATTGGCAAACGTGGAAGCAGCCAAAGCCTCACTGGCTACAGCACAACTGACGTATGACAGCAAACAGGAATTATATAAGCAGAATGTGGTTTCGGCCTTCGACCTGAGTACGGCCAAAAACTCTCTTTTGGCAGCACAAGCGCAATTGGCACAGATGAAGGCTCAGGAGGTGAACGCCCGGAACAACTTATCGTACACATTGGTAAAAAGTCCGGCGGACGGAGTGGTGGGAACACTGCCCTATCGGGTAGGAACGTTGGTGAGTGCCAGTCTGCCTGAACCGCTGACTACCGTTTCGGACAACTCGGACATGTACGTCTACTTCTCGATGACGGAAAACCAACTCTTAGGACTGATCCGACGCTACGGATCGAAGGAAGAAGCACTGAAACAAATGCCGGAAATCAGCCTCCAACTGAATGACCGATCGGACTATCCGCAACAAGGACGAATCGAGACAATCAGCGGAGTGATAGACCGGAACACCGGAACAGTCAGCCTGCGGGCAGTATTTCCCAACCGGGAAGGATTGTTGCACAGCGGCGGCGCGGGCAATGTGATTGTACCGACAGAAAAAGCGGGTGCATTGGTCATTCCGCAAGCCGCCACATTTGAGGTACAGGATAAAGTATTTGCATATAAGGTTGTGGACGGAAAAGCGCAATCCGCTCCGGTACAAGTGACACGTGTGAACGGCGGGCAGGAGTACATTGTGGAGAGCGGTTTGCAGCCCGGCGACGTGATTGTGGCAGAAGGTGTAGGATTGCTTCGCGAAGGAACAGAGATAAAAACAATAAATGGTGAATGATGAACCGAACTGCCACAGCCGCCCATCCAAGTAAGCCGGCTTTTAATATCCACTTATTAAACGTATTACTAACAAGAATATTATGAATTTACGAACTTTCATTGAACGGCCTGTCCTATCGGCTGTTATATCCATAACCATTGTCGTGGTCGGGATTATCGGATTGTTTACGCTACCCGTAGAACAATATCCGGACATTGCCCCGCCCACCATCATGGTGAGCACCAGTTACTTCGGTGCCAGCGCAGAAACTCTGCAAAAGAGTGTTATCGCACCACTCGAAGAGGCCATCAACGGTGTGGAAGACATGACCTACATGACCTCCAGCGCTACCAATGCCGGAACAGTCTCTATCACCGTCTACTTTAAACAGGGGACTGACCCGGACATGGCGGCGGTGAATGTACAGAACCGAGTTTCCAAAGCTACCGGACAGCTCCCCTCGGAGGTAAACCAAGTAGGTGTCACCACTTCGAAGCGGCAGACGAGTATCCTGCAAATGTTCTCGCTCCACAGCCCGGAAGACTCGTACGACGAAGCCTTCCTGGCCAACTATATCAGCATCAACCTCAAACCTGAGATTCTCCGTATCTCGGGCGTCGGAGACATGATGATTATGGGAGGAGATTATAGCTTGCGTATCTGGATGAAACCGGACGTAATGGCACAATACCGGCTGATCCCTTCGGACGTATCGACTGTCCTGGCGGAACAGAACATTGAGTCGGCCACCGGATCGTTCGGTGAAAATTCCGATGAAACGTATCAATATACCATGAAATACAAAGGACGCCGAATCACACCGGAAGAATTCGGTGAGATCGTGATCCGTTCCACCGACGACGGACAGGTGCTGAAACTAAAAGATATCGCCACAATCGAACTGGGACAGGAAAGTTATGCTTACAGTGGTACGACGGACGGGCATAACGGTGTCTCGTGTATGCTCTTCCAGACAGCCGGCTCCAATGCCACAGAGGTGAACAACCAAATCAACCGATTCCTTGAAGAGGCAAGGAAAGAACTTCCCCAAGGAGTGGAACTGACACAACTGATGTCGTCCAACGACTTCCTGTATGCCTCCATCCACGAAGTGGTGAAGACACTGTTGGAAGCCATTCTGTTGGTTATCCTTGTCGTGTATGTCTTTTTGCAGGATATCCGCTCGACACTGATTCCACTGGTGGGGATCATTGTATCACTTATCGGTACGTTCGCTTTCATGGCGATAGCCGGATTCAGTATCAACCTGATTACGTTGTTTGCCCTGGTACTGGTCATCGGTACGGTAGTGGACGATGCCATTGTGGTGGTCGAAGCCGTGCAAGCACGGTTTGACGTGGGATACAAATCATCCTATATGGCAAGTGTCGATGCCATGAAAGGAATCAGCAATGCCGTCATCACCTCCTCATTGGTGTTCATGGCAGTTTTTATCCCCGTATCGTTCATGTCCGGCACATCGGGTACGTTCTATACTCAATTCGGACTGACAATGGCTGTTGCGGTAGGTATCTCGGCAGTAAACGCCCTGACACTGAGTCCGGCACTTTGCGCCCTGCTACTGAAACCGTACATCAATGAAGACGGTACCCAGAAACAGAACTTCGCCGCCCGTTTCCGTAAAGCATTCAATGCAGCTTTCGATGTTGTGGTAGAAAAATACAAAGGCATCGTTCTCTTCTTCATCAAGCGCCGGTGGCTGACAGGATCACTCCTGATAGCTTCCATCGCCTTACTGGTAGTACTGATGAATACAACAAAAACCAGTCTTGTGCCCGATGAAGACCAGGGCGTCGTATTCGTCAACGTCAGTACGGCCGCAGGCAGTTCGCTACGGACGACAGACGATGTAATGAAACGTATCGAGGAACGCATGGAACAGATTCCACAAGTGAAGCATGTGCAAAAGGTGGCAGGATACGGATTGCTGGCCGGACAAGGAAGCTCCTTCGGTATGCTGATCTTGAAACTGAAACCATGGGACGAACGCCCCAGAAAAGAAGATGATGTGCAGGCAGTGATCGGACAAGTGTACGGACGGACGGCAGACATCAAGGATGCCAGTGTATTCGCCATCTCACCGGGTATGATTCCGGGCTACGGAATGGGTAACGCACTTGAACTTCACATGCAGGATAAGACCGGAGGAGACGTCAATGAATTCTTCCAGACCACACAGCAGTATCTGGGAGCCCTCAACCAACGTCCGGAAATCGCCATGGCCTACTCTACATTCGACGTGCGCTATCCGCAGTGGCTGGTCGAAGTCGATCCGTCGAAATGCAAGCGTGCCGGTATCACACCGGACCAGGTATTGAGTACTCTTTCCGGATACTATGGCGGACAGTATGTGTCCAACTTCAACCGATTCTCAAAGGTGTACAAGGTGATGATCCAGTCCGACCCGCAGTACCGGCTTGACGAAGCGTCACTGAACAATACATTCGTACGCATGTCTAACGGAGAGATGGCTCCCCTCAGCCAATTCCTCACACTGACCCGTACGTATGGCGCCGAATCACTGAGCCGTTTCAATATGTACAACTCTATTGCCGTAAATGCCATGCCGGCCGATGGTTACAGTACGGGTGACGCCATCCGTGCCGTTCAGGAGACAGCTTCCACTTCCCTGCCCAAAGGTTATGGATACGATTACGGAGGCATCACCCGCGAAGAGAATCAGCAAAGCGGTACGACGGCCATCATCTTCGGCATCTGTTTTCTGATGATCTACCTGATCCTGAGTGCACTCTACGAAAGCTTCCTGATCCCGTTCGCCGTCCTCCTGAGCGTACCCTGCGGCCTGATGGGTTCATTCCTCTTCGCACGCATGTTCGGGCTGGAGAATAACATCTACCTGCAAACGGGACTGATCATGCTCATCGGATTGCTTGCCAAAACCGCCATCTTGCTGACGGAATATGCCGCCGAACGCCGTAAGGCAGGCATGGGACTGATTGCTTCTGCATTGAGTGCCGCCAAAGCCCGCCTGCGCCCGATATTAATGACGGCATTGACCATGATCTTCGGTCTGCTCCCGCTGATGGTAGCCAGCGGCGTAGGTGCAAACGGTAACCGCTCGTTGGGAACAGGTGCTGTAGGTGGCATGGTCATCGGTACACTGGCACTGCTGTTCATCGTACCGTCGCTGTTCATTGCCTTCCAATGGCTACAGGAACGGATACGTCCCGTACAGATAGAACCAAGTCATGACTGGCAGATTCAGACAGAGCAGGAAGTGAGTGAACACGAAAAAGAAGAAGCTAAGAATCGCCCTCTAAAATAAATAAACAAGCATGAAAAAGTTAATCATATCCCTTGCCGCTATCCTCGCCCTAAGCAGTTGCGGCATCTACTCCAAATACAAACCCGTCACGGAGATTCCCGACGGACTTTACGGACACGGAGGAACAGACACCCCCGGGTTGACTTCCGCCGATCCGGAAATCCAACGAAGTGATACTGCCGCCAACTTCGGCAACCTCAGCTGGCGGGAGGTTTTCACCGACCCATATCTGCGCGTACTGATCGACTCTGCCCTCGTGCGCAACACCGATCTGCGCACTGCCCACTTACGGGTGAAAGAGGCTGAAGCTACCTTGCTTTCCGCACGCCTCTCCTATCTGCCGGCTTTTTCACTTTCTCCGCAAGGTACGGCAAGCAGCTTCGATGGCGGAAAAGCTACTCAGACCTATTCACTGCCCGTCAGTGCCAGTTGGGAGATAGATATCTTTGGCCGACTGACCAATGCCAAACGTCGTGCCCAAGCTGTCGTGGCCCAAAGCCGAGATTATGAACAGGCGGTGCAGACCCAACTGATTGCCGCCGTGGCCAACAACTATTTTACCTTGTTGATGCTCGACGCTCAGATCGAAATCTCCACCGCTACGGAAGCTGCCTGGAAAGAGAGCGTCGCCACCACCCGTGCCATGAAAGCAGCGGGAATGGTGACCGAAGCTGCCTTGTCGCAAACCGAAGCTACCTATTATAATATATGTACGACCGTGCTTGATTTGAAAGAACAAATCAACCAGGCAGAAAATTCACTGGCATTATTATTGGCCGAGACACCCCACGAAATCCAACGTGGCAGACTGGGAAACCAGCAGTTGCCGGAAAACTTCTCCGTAGGTATTCCTTTGCAGATGCTCGCCAACCGTCCCGATGTACGTAGTGCAGAATTTTCACTGGCACAGGCTTTCTATACGACGAATGCCGCCCGTGCTGCTTTCTACCCGTCTATCACATTAAGTGGTAGTGCCGGATGGACGAACAGTGCCGGAAGTATGATTATCAACCCGGGTAAGTTCTTGGCTTCCGCCGTAGCTTCTCTGACACAGCCTTTATTTAATAAAGGAATGAACGTTGCACAGTTGAAAATAGCGAAAGCCCAACAAGAAGAAGTCCGTCTCGGCTTTGAACAGACTTTGCTGAACGCAGGTGTGGAAGTCAACGAAGCATTGGTGCAGTATCAGACTGCCCGCGAGAAAGCGGCTTTCTACGAAAAGCAGGTTACTTCTTTGCAGACGGCTGCCCGGAGTACGAGTCTTTTAATGAAGCATGGCAATACCACATACTTGGAAGTATTGACCGCGCAACAGACATTGCTCAACGCGCAGCTTTCTCAAGTAGCCAATCGCTTTACCGAAATCCAGGGCATGATTACTTTGTATCAGGCTTTGGGCGGCGGTCGGATGTAAGGAGGTGCATATGAATACTGAAACACTGCGCGGCCGGATACTCGACTATACAAAGCGGGAAATGTCCTTGCATGGTGTCAGTGGACTTACTATGGATGATATAGCCAGGGGAATGAAGATGTCGAAGCGGACGCTTTACAAGCTCTTCCCCAGTAAGGCTTATCTGTTCCGCATCTGTCTTTCTGATTTCACCAACGGGATCAGAAGTTGTCTGAAACAAAGTCAGATGCGGATGGACAGTTCGTGTATGCAGGTGCTTTTTGCCACAGTGAACGGGTATCTCACGTTATTGCATTCGTTAGGAAAGACTTTATTGCTGGATATCGCCGCGAACGAAGATTACAG
>ERZ1026961.1360-NODE-1360-length-10477-cov-11.129342_pt1 | contig 10477 bp, 8 predicted proteins | sample MGYA00519298_ERZ1026961 | MGnify/ENA primary metagenome ERZ1026961 (study PRJEB26926, sample SAMN06164515) | human gut metagenome | biome: ENVO:00009003; feature: ENVO:2100002; material: ENVO:00002003 | host: Homo sapiens | place: USA | collected 2012 ...
GACGGCTGGAGGAAGAAAAAATCCCCTGCCCCACATGGTGGAACCGGGAACGGGGCTTCCGCAATGTCCGCACTAAATGGGAAAAGAAAGACCCGGTAAACGGGCGGTATATGTGGGATTTTTCGGTAATCAAGGACATCCTGATGAATCCCGTCTATACCGGGGCTATCGCTTCCCAGAAGAAGGACTACCGCTTCAAAATCGGCACCATCGGGGAAAAAAAGCCGCAGGACTGGATTGTGGTGGAGGAACGGCATGAGCCGATTGTTGACCGCAAGAGCTTTGACATCGTGCAGGACAAGCTGAAATCCCGGCAGCGTTCCCGCCAGACCGGGGAAATCAGCCTGTTTGCGGGGCTTCTCAAATGTGGCGAGTGTGGGAAATCACTGACTATCCGCTACACCAACGACAAGCACCCGAAGCAGATTTATTCCTGTAAGACCTATAATGCCTATGGGAAACAGCACTGTACCCAGCACCGTGTGGAGTACGAAACCCTTTACCGCCTTGTGCTGAACAAAATCCGGGAATGTGCGAAGGCCGCCCTGATGGACGGGGAAGCTGTTGCCGGACGGCTTACCAACACCTGTGAAGCCGAGCAGAAAGGCCAGCGGGAAGCGTTGGAGCGTTCCCTGACGAAGCACGAGGAACGGATTGAGGTACTGGAAAAAATGGTGCTGCGGCTCTATGAGGACATGGTTGCCGGACGTATCAGCGAAGCAAACTTCAATCTCATGCTGGATAAGACGCAGAAGGAACAGGCTGAACTAAAGGAACGGGTTGAACAGGGGCGCAGGAAGCTGGCTGATGAAATCCGCCTTGCCGTGGACGCCAAGCAATGGGTGGACGCCATTCAGGAATACGCCGACATCACGGAGCTGGACGCTGCCACCCTCAACCGTCTGATTAAAGAAATCGTTGTCCATGAACACATCGACAGCGATAAGACACGACACATTTCTATTGAAATTCATTTTAATCTCAAACCCATCCCGGAGGTGGAACAGGTCACGGCCTGACCTGTTCCCGCCGGGGCGGTTCTAAAAAAATTCCATAAATTTCTTGACACGCCGCCGCCCGCCATCGAGCAGAGTTTTACACCTATTTTGGTATGAAACAGCTTATGGCAGGCGGTGGTGTAGCCCTTATTGGAACTACACTTGTACCATTACTTTCCGGCTTATTCTAAATCAGGTTTGGATCATGGGGCAGGGAAAATCCCTGTCCAGGAGGAAAGGAGGAAATAATTGAACAGCATAATTCAGCAGATTACTGAATGGCTGAAGGGCATTCTTGTATCGGGAATCATGGACAACCTCACCAATACGTTTTCCTCTGTGAATGACCAGGTGGGACAGATCGCAACGGAAGTAGGAAAGACACCGAGTAATTTCATGCCGGCAGTCTTTAATATGGTCAGGAACCTGTCGGAATCCGTGATCATGCCGGTTGCTGGAATACTGCTCACATTCATTGCGTGTTATGAGCTGATACAGCTGATCATCAGTTATAACAATCTGGCAAGTTTTGAGACATGGTTCATCTGGAAATGGATCTTTAAGACTTTCGTGGCAGTGGAACTGATCACACACACATTTGATATCACAATGGCGGTATTTGATGTGTCGCAGAGTGTGGTGCGGCAGGCAGGAGGCATTATACAGGGAAGCACGGCAGTAGATGCCAGTACGCTGGCAACCATGCAGTCCACACTGGAGGCTATGGAGCTGGGACCGCTTTTTGCAATATTCCTACAGTCATTTATCGTGCAGTTTCTCATGTACGTACTTTCGGCAGTCATCTTTGTGATTATCAACGGACGTATGGTGGAGATCTATCTGATGGTCAGTCTGGCACCGCTCCCATTTGCAACCTTTGGAAACAGGGAACAGAGCATGATGGGCCAGAACTATATGAGAAGTCTGTTTGCACTGGGATTTCAGGGATTTTTGATCATGGTATGTGTGGGAATCTATGGACAGACACTGAATGTTGGAAGAGTCATGACACCGACGCTTGCCATGATCGTACAGAGGGAGGCAGAGATTGATGGATTTAAGCCGGAACCAATTTACAGACTGTCCATCAGCTGCGGAGGCATTACGGCATTATCAGATCGTTTCGAGAAGAAACAGGATGCAGAGAATATCCTGAATGTGCTGAAAGAACAAAAGGCCGCACAGGTGACAAAGATTGATCCGGCAGATAAGCAGGAGAAGGCACCACAGCTCTACAGCCTTACTGCGTTACAGAGAGATGCCAACCGTTTTCTGGGATTCACGGCACAGCAGACACTTGATTATACACAGAGTCTTTATGAAAAGAAACTGGTAACCTATCCGAGAACAGACAGCCGTTTTCTCACAGAAGATATGGAAAGCATGATTCATGATCTAGCAGGAAAGATGGCTGCAAAATTTGGATATACCAGAAAAATGGTGGTTCATCCGAAACAGGTAATCAAAAACAGCAAGGTCAGTGATCACCATGCAATCATTCCTACGGTCAATGTGGCAGATGCAGAGTTTGGTAAATTGCCATCCGGGGAGCAGAAGGTATTGAGCCTGATTACAGCCAGACTGTTATCGGCTCTGGGAGATCCGGCAGTGAGAAATGAAGTGGATGTGGAATTTACCTGTGCAGATACAGTATTCAGGGCAAAGGCAAAGAACATCAGGGAAAAGGGATGGAGAGATATTCAGGAATGGATCATGGGAGGCAGTGCAGAAAGCACAGATTCTGAAAATAACAGGAAAGAAAAAAGTGAGAATGCTGATATGCTGGCCTGCATTGCAACTCTGACCAACGGAAAGTCTTATCCATTACAGAATCCTAAGATGGAGGAAGGAAAGACCACACCTAAGAAACATTTTACAGATGTGATATTTTGTGAGCGTAAGGAGTGGATAGGAATTGAAGAAAGGAGTTCAGCATGAGAAGAAAAAAAGATAAAAGCAATGGCATTACTGCTTTGTATGAAAGACTGTCTCGTGATGATGATAATGCTGGAGAGAGTAACAGTATAGTTCATCAAAAGCAAATGCTTGAAGATTATGCTATGAAACATGGTTTTACGAATCTTGTTCATTTTACCGATGATGGTTGGAGTGGAGCGACCTTTGACAGACCTTCATGGAACAGACTTGTTGAAGGTGTTAAAAACGGAGAAATCACTGCCTGTATCTGCAAGGATATGTCCAGAATTGGCAGAGATCATCTGCAAGTAGGTTTTTTCACTGACATTCTGTTTAGAGAAAAGGAAGTTCGATTTATAGCAATCAATAATGGTATTGACAGTGACCGTCAAGAAACCAGTGAGTTTGCCCCTTTTCTGAATATCATGAATGAGTGGTTTGTCAGGGATACAAGTAAGAAAATTAAAGCTGTACTGAAATCCAGAGGTTCTTCCGGCAACGCTCATACAAGTAATATCCCACCATACGGCTATTTGAAAGACCCAGAAAACCCCGACCATTGGATTATTGATGAAGAAGCTGCTGAAGTAGTCCGCAGAATTTATCGTATGACTATTGAGGGAAAAGGACCTTATCAGATAGCAAGAGAACTTTCAGAAGAAAAAATTGAAAGACCATCTTATTATCTTGGCAAAAAGGGACTTGGAAATCATGCAAGCAACTATGACAAAGAAAATCCGTATATGTGGCGAGGAAATCAGGTTACTACTCTGATTGCCCGACCAGAGTATATCGGAAAGACTGTCAACTTCAGGACATTCAAAAATTCCTATAAGGACAAAAAGACGAAAAGGGCAGATAAGGAAGATTGGGTGGTTTTTGATGATACACAAGAGCCTATTGTCGATGAAGAAACATGGATGCTTGCTCAAAAGTTAAGACAGAATGTAAGAAAAGCAGACCCTATGGGTGAGCCTAATGTTCTAACCGGAAAGATTTACTGTGCTGACTGTGGTGCGCCGATGTATAATCACAGGCAACGAAAAGGGCGTGAAAGAATATACTATACTACCAAAGGCGAAAAGCGGATAAGCCATTCAAATCCGGCAGATTGTTATGAATGTTCCACTTATAATCTTGCTTATCAGAAGTATGACCGGCATTGTACTTGCCACCATATTTCAACAAAAGCACTTAAAAGCATCATTCTGAAAACCATACAAGAGACTTGCCATTATGTTTCTTTGAATGAGCAGGAGTTTGTCTATTCTCTGCAAGAAGAATCGGCGATGAAAGATATTGCTGTTTCTGAAACTGTAAAAAAACGCATTGAAAGAAATCAGAAGCGAGTTCACGAACTGGATATGCTTATCAGGAAAATCTATGAAGATAACGTAATTGGAAGATTGCCGGACAGGCTTTTTCAGAGTATGCTTACTGATTATGAAAATGAGCAGAACGAGCTAAACAAGATTATTGAGACTGACACCGCTGATATGCAACGAATTATAGGCGGTCAAAATAATGTGGAGCGTTTTCTAAAGCTGGTTAAAAAGTATGAGAACATTACAGAGCTTACTCCTGCCATGATAAATGAATTTATAGATAAAATACTGGTTCACGAGCCACAGGGAAAAGGTGCAGACCGCACCACAGAGGTGGAGATATATCTTAACTATGTCGGGCAATTTCAAGTACCTGTGGAGCAGCATGAACCAACAGAGGAAGAAAGGATTGCTGCTGAAAAAGAAGCAGATCGACTTCGCAGAAAACGAGAATCCAATCGTAAGTATATGAAAAAGATTCGTGAGAAATCAAAAAAATTTGCGGAGCATGAGCGTATAGCAGAAGAAAATAATTCTGATAGCAAGCTGTGTGCTGAACAGAACGCCACAAGCAAATCAAATCGGCAAAAAGTGAAAGGAGAAAAAATAGCATGACAGAATTGAAACCACGAATCCATGACAAAAGCAACGGTCTGGACTATGTTCTTGTGGGCGATTACTATGTGCCGGACTTGAAGCTACCGGAGGAACACCGCCCTATCGGTATGTGGGGCAGACTGCACAGGACATATTTGGAGCAGTACCGCCCTACAAGGTTCTCTGCCCTCTGTTTATCCGGCGAACTGCATACTTACCTTGCTGACCTGGACGAACAGGCAACGGAAAGATGCAGCCTTATCATTGAGCAGATGAAACAAGCCGAGGGTGTGACCGAAACCATGAAAGCAGACAATCAGATGTTGTGGGTACAGTCCATGAACTCTATTCGTAACCGAGCCGAAGAAATCATCAGACAGGAAATGATTTACTGCTGATTTTATCAAGTCCAAAACCAACAAATTTATATCGTAAACGAAGCGACAGGTATTTCCTTATGAAGTGTCTGTCGCTTTTCATTTATCAAACTTTAAGGAGGAAAACACAATGAAGATGAACCGGAATGAAATGGAAGCCCTTTATGCCTTTGGCTGTCCGAACCTGAAAGCAACTGTCGAGCGTTTGCGTATGGTAGCTGCCCTTGCACCCGATCCAGTGGCGAAGAAGCTGTTTTATATGCTTTCCGTTAAGCTGAGTGCTGAAGGTGTTGAAAGGTGGTATCGCTGCTTTTACTGCAAGCTGCGTGTGTTGAAAAACCATAGGGAGGGCTGCTATGGCGAGACTTACGAAGATTGAGAAAGAAACAATCGTTCTCTTTAATGAGGGCGAGGACAAGGCAAATATCTACACCCACAACGCCGGATTGAAAAAGAGGTTGGCTGCTTTTGCTAAGAAGTACCCTGACCTTTGCAGACTGGAAAAATCCAATGTTCAAGGCGGTGTTTCTTATGAGCTGGCAAAGTCCCGTCTGTCTATCCGCTTCCTGCCGCCTTACAGTGAGGAACGCAGACAGAAAGCCAGCGAATATGCGAAAAAGCATGGGCTGAACAGCCAGCAGGGACAATGTGATAATCAGGGCTGATATGCGGTTAAAATGTCAGGTGCAGACCTGATGTTTTGACCGTTGCCTATCGTCTGCAAGGAAAGTATCGGGGACTATGGATTTTGCAGAAATGTGCGTTACAAGGCTTGAACAGGAACTCTGCACACAAAATTTTTTCTTCCATTCTTTAAGTTGATGAAGTATAATAAAATATGAAAAATTGAGGTTTTTAATGCTCGATTTCAAACAATCATTTTTATATATCTGGGACTATGGAGGGCAAAATGAATGATTTTTTACGAATGTGTTTTAATATAATTACACAAATAGGTCCCTATTTAGTTGTACTTCTTCTTTTGAAATATCTTGTAAATCTTCAACAAAAGAGAGCTAAAGAACGAGAGGAAGAACAGAAAAAGGGAATAATTAGAACGCATTATACAATAAAAACAGAGAAATTCCTTGTCGTGGCATTTATCGTAGGTACAATATTTTTTGCTTGTTGTACGGCTATGAGTCTTAGGGAAAAAGAAGATATGTTTGTCATTTGTATATTTGGAATATTTTTTTTAGTAGGCATAAGCGGAATAGTCAATATGGTAATGTGGAAACTGGAAGTGAACGGAGATGAAATCACATGGCGTTCAACTTTTGGCAGAAAGAGAACTTTTCACTTTGAAGACATTACCTATTGCGAGAGAAAGAAAGGTTCTATGCGTGTATATGTAAATGGAGAAAAATTATTTACCATTGATAGTAATATTGACAAAGAAGAATTTATGGAGGATATAGAGAGAAGAAGAATCCCTGTAAAATCTTACTGGGCAAATCAGCATAAGAAAAATCGTAAATGACATAGATTTTATAACAGTACGATGTTAGACAACTGAATATGACCGTCAAAGTCGGATGAAGAAACCGATGTATTGAGCGTAAAGCGATCATGCGTCGGTTTTTCTTATTTCATGAGCTGACAGAATTCCGACTGTATATCGCCTGTGAGGAAAGTATCGGAGACTATGGATTTTGCGGAAATGTGCGTTATAGGTAAGTAAAAAACTACTTGATAGAGCGTGAATTGAATTGTTCATATCGGTATGATATAATTTACTGAAATGAAGCAAGAAGGTGGACTTTTGTATGAAAAAATTTTTGAAAATATTGCTAATCATTGTAGGAATAGTTTTTTTGATTTTTGCAGCGCTGATATGTATTGGACTGTTTGTTGATTATGATGACCATATTGAAAATGGTCGTTATACTTATGTTCCGGAAGATGACAATAAAGACAATGCATATGTCGAATTCAATTTGAGTGATTACGATAAAAAGGATTCTGAACTCATATATTATAGTTCTGTCGAAGAAGCTATTTTGAATTCTCCTTTGAATGCTGAAAATGAAGAATTTTCTGTTCCAGAAGATTTTCTTAATCATGTTGATGAAATATTGCATATATGGAATGGCAAACAGTATGATACTATTTTCTATCGGGCAGGAAGTGATAACGATCCCGTTCAAGGTTTTGTGATGGCACGCTGCAAAAAACAGGTGGAGGAAGCAACTGTACAATATGCGTTTATGAATGCTACACCGGTTACAACTAAAGCGGATAGCATTCTTATATCTGATATTACAGAACTAATTCATTCATCTTTAAAATTAAGTGATTTTCAACAGGACTTGAATCCAAATTATCCAGATACCAGATTTGTTTTTGGCTATGCACATGATAAGGAAATTTACTCATTAGAAGTAGAAGGTCAAAAGCCAGATGGTGTTATTGAAATCAATGTATATGACAGAACGATGTATCTATGGTATTATGATGATTTAAAGAGCGACAAGAGAGGAAACAATCTAAGTTATTCAGTAGATATGCCAGAGTAATTTTTCAAATTGTCTAATCTGCCACAACTGAATATGACCGTTAAGGTCAGATGAAGAAACCGATGTATTGAGCGTAAAGCGATCATGCGTCGGTTTTTCTTTTTGCAAAATAGTCCGGTGGACTGTTTTGTAAAACCGAAGGAACTGACAGAGCTTGGGACGGGGCGAAGTCAGTTTGTTCGGGCGGGAGTACAGAGGGTGCAACCCTTTGTGCATGGGTACAGGGAATGCAATACCCCTGTGCAGGTCAAGGGCGGCAGCCTTGCCCAGTTAAGTGGCGTTTCGCCACTTAGTACTGGGTATTACTTGACGCAGAAAGCCGCAAGGAATCAGCTTCGCTGCCCTTCTCCCCTGTCGGGGAAATCAAAAAGAAGGAGGAACTCATGTGAAATTAACAAGGCACAATGGACGAGCCGGAAAGAATGGCGTTTATAATCCGAAGCACAATGACCGCAGTTTTGACATTGCCAACAGCGAACACATTGACGAAGAACGAGCCAAACAAAATCTCTATTGGGACTGTTACAATGGCTTCCGCAATTTCAAAAATCCCGAAAAGGAAAATGAGCTGTCTGCCACTTTTGAAGATGTGGAACAGCTTTTTTATCGTCAGCGGTATCGTGATTTTGTGACCGGACAGAACGAAAGAAATGTGAAGAACCGACACCCTGAAAGAAATAAGGAAACCGGAGATTTGCTCAAAAGCAAAAAGACCTGCCCAGAGGAAACGGTCTATCAGATTGGAACGCTTGATAATCATGTTCCACCAGAACTGCTCATTGAGATCGTCACAGAATTTATGGAAATCGTAAATGAGCGTTTCGGCTCTCATGTCCATATCCTGAATTGGGCACTGCACTTGGATGAAAGCACCCCTCATATTCACGAGCGTCATGTGTTCGACTGTGAAAATCAATATGGGGAGATTGCCCCACAACAGGAAAAGGCTTTGGAAGCACTGGGGTTTGAACTGCCAGAACCGGAGAAGCCTGTCGGAAGAAAAAATAACCGCAAGATGACTTTCGATTCAGCCTGCCGAGTGCTGTTGTTTGATGTGGCGAAAAAGCATGGCTTACAACTGGAAGAAGAACCGGAATATGGTGGTCGTGCTTATCTGGAAAAACAGGACTATATTCTTTTCAAGCAAAAGGAGCAACTGGCAGCACAGGAGCAAAAGTTGGAAGAACTCACGATGAAGATTGAAGATGTGGAAGCTCTGGTGGACGAGGTTGCCGATATTGCCTATGACAAGGCGGTTGAGGTCGTTGCTGATACTGTAAAACTGGAAACGCACAAGGAGGATATTAAGCTGGTGGAGCAGTCTAAAGCGTGGGTTCTCTCCCCTGAGCGTAAGGCTTCAAAGAAAGAAGTTGAGTATGCAGTGAAACGATTGGATGGCGTGATTGCCAGAATCACAAACGCTATGAAATCAACCATTCAGAAAATCCAAACTACGCTGATGAAACCGGAGGTCAAAAAAGCCGGAACGGAGCAAATCAAGAAGAAAGCCAAAAATTCTATTATAGAGCAGTTGAGCCGCAAAAAGAAAGAAATTGCAGAGCGTGAAGTCAGCCGGACGGATCAGGCAAAAAGCAAAAAACAGGATATGGAACTCTAAAGCACTTGCTGTTTTCACTTTGAAAATGACAGGTGCTTTTGCTTTAGGGAGCAAGAAATTATCTTCCATTCTTTAGGTTGATGAAGTATAATGGAGATACACTATTTGAGAATCTTAAAGAGGTAACAGCTATCATGAAAAAACTATTAACATTGATGTTACTTGTTTCACTGTGCTTAAGCGGTTGTGCATTAGGGAACAATGTATCGGATATATTAAAGATATGTTAAAAGATTTTTTGCCAATAGAAAACAGTGATGATTGGATAATGTCGATATTAAGCAACAATATTAAGGTCGATAAAGATGGTGAAGAAACGTTAGAAATTTGTGGAGTAATGGGATAGGAGACCAGCTATGAATATTAAAGAACTTGTACTAGTAATCAGCATTCTTTTATCCATAAGAATAGCTGAATACGCTATGAAAAAATATAAGGAACAGAAAGACGTTGAGGTAACAAAAAAGCAGAAATCCAGAAAGCAGACAAAAAAATATATAATTACAGCACCCAGCATCTTGAAAGTAGGATTACCATGCGGAATATTTTTTGGTTGTACAACTATTGCTTTTATTTTAAGTCAGATCTTCAAATGGGAATTTGTACAACAGATAGAAAATTGTTATTTTATGTTGATTTGTTTGTTGGTATCTATAGGATTTACAGTATTAGGAATTGTTCTGACATTATATGGATACATATGGAAGATAGAATATGACACACAAGAGATTATCTACCGTTCTGCATTAGGAATTACAAGGAAATATAGAATTGAAGATATTACAAGATGCGTAGGAAAGAGAAGAAATCAATATCGCTTTTATCAGGGGGAGAAAAAGATATTCCAGTATGAAATGGATGCAGAAGGAGATGTTTATGATTTACTAATTATTTTGAAAAAAAGGGGGATAGATGAAGAAGAATTGATTCCATCTACGAAAGAGCACTGCATCGTAGAGCCAATGATTATCCGGAAAATATTGCCTATCATAGGTTTCTGCATTTATACTTTTTTTACAATTGTATTATTTTTGACTCGAGATGGGAAAATTTGGATGTATCTGTTGCTGGGAGTGATAGATTTACTGTTGCTTTATTACAGCGGTGTCTATTGGCTGTCTCTTATACA